>Ga0210404_10000425_pt1 | contig 22708 bp, 19 predicted proteins | sample IncBWH28MmetaG_FD_155455 | JGI IMG/M metagenome (GOLD analysis project Ga0210404, IMG submission 155455) | Forest soil microbial communities from Barre Woods Harvard Forest LTER site, Petersham, Massachusetts, United States - Inc-BW-H-28-M | ecosystem: Environmental > Terrestrial > Soil >... | reverse complement strand
GTGAGCCAAAGGAAACCACCGGAATAGCTACTGCAACCATGGTCGGGGCCTTTTGTGAACTTGCCAGAGCCAGGGCGCTGAGCATGAAACCAATGAACAAGCTCCCCGAATCACCTAAGAAAATGGAAGCAGGGTGGAAGTTGAATCGCAAGAAACCAAAGATAGCTCCCGCCAACGCAATCGTGAGGCATGTGACCATTGGATTCGGATTGAGGAGTGAGACCGCAAGGACGACAACGGTGGAGAAGAGAGACGAACCAGCTGCTAAACCGTCGAGCCCATCGATCAGATTGAAGGCGTTCGTGATCAGCAGGACCCAGAGTACAGTCAACGGCAGACCAACTGCGGTTTGCAGAATACGTCCGGCAGAAAACAGATCCAGCTGATGAATGCCGAACCCACTTAGATAAAGCAGCACACCAGCAAAGGCCTGGACCCCGAATTTCCGGTAGGGGCCGATCGAATGTAAATCATCGTAAAGGCCGAGGAAAAATATGATGAGTGCAGGTCCAAGAATGCCAATGGTTGGCAGCACCGGTAGTGCAAAGGGAAAGCCCATCCATTTCGATACAAGGACCGCCACGGTGGACACGGTCACGAAGGAAGCGCAAATGGCCACACCTCCCAATCTAGGCACCGCCCTTGTATGAACGTGTCTATCCAGTTCGGGTAGTTTCACCCATCCGTGAGCGATCGCAACATTGCGGATCCACCGCGTAAACAGGAGAGACAGTACAGCGGTAGCAACAAAATAACCGAGATAGCCAATCGGAACCAACGGAATCTCCGGAGACCAGTCAAGCTAGGATTGTCTTGCGAACGCAGTTTCCTGAGCCTGACGCTTGGTCAGGATCGGCGACGACGCAAGGGCTCTGGGGAAAACGAACCCAGCGTCCTGAAGATGTGCCAGTATTTGGTCCGCCGCTACCTGGACGGAAAAGATCTCCTCCAAGAGTCGGCGGGCATTCCTACCCATATCGAATCTGAGATCCGGGTCGTCTACCAGCTGTTGTGCCGCTGCCATTAAGCTTTGATGATCGCCATTTACGAAACAGAAGCCCGCTCGATTCCTATTGAGGAGGTCAAAAAGGTCATTTCCTGGATTTACGCTGGCAAGCACTGGCAGACCCCAGTACAAATAACTCAGGAGTTTACCGGGGATGTTGTGAGTCTTGAATCGTGCGTGAAGTGAAATCAGTCCCGCATCAAACTCGGAAACCATCGACAGATATTCGTTTTGACTGACGGCCGGCAGAACATAAATGTTACGCAGTCCGTGCGCGGCAATCGAGTTCTTCAATCGTGCCACTTCACTTCCACTGCCTACGAGCAAGAAGTGGATATCGGAGCGTGGCGCGAGCCGAGCCGCCAGCGTCAACAAGTTGTGCATGTCTTGTGCTACGCCGATGTTTCCGCCGTAAACAAATACAAATTTGTTCTCTAAGCCGAGCTTCGTTCGCCAGCATGTATCGGGGAGTTCGGGTTCGTTCAAAAGTGCCCAGTTATAAAGTATCTTCAGCCGGAATTGGTTCCTGGGAAACGCCCGGGCAAAGTACTCGAGATTGCCCGGCGATTGCACCGCGATCAAATCCGCGGTCTTGTATTGGTGCGCCTCCATCCTAGAAAAAAGTCGGTGTATCAAACCCCTTCGCAGTATCCCCGCATCCACGGCCCACTCCGGGAAGATGTCACGCAGAATCAGGTAAGCTGGGCATCCCCATAGGACTTTCAACTTGCGCACGAGAGGGCCCAAAAAAATGCTCGGCGAATAGAAGAGAATCAAATCGCAGCGATTCTCGCGAAGGAATGTTTTCGCCCTGCGCCACAAGTTCGGCGACAGGCGTGCCTCCGCCAGAGCGCGTAGCGCCTTGTTCCAGCTCTTGACGTTGCCTGCCCTGACTCTCGCAATTAGCAGGTCGTCCTCCATCGAGATCGTAAGCGGCTCGCGAACTCCTCCATTCGGCGTCAGGACGACAACGCTGTGTCCTCGTCGATGAAATTCGATGCCCAAGTCATGAACCAGCTTCGCGCTGGATTTCGGACTGGGATAGTAGCAATCCACGAGGATTAAAATGCGCAAGGCCGCTCCTCTATTTGCGGTCGCGAATCTGGATCAAATTCGGCTCTGGGCGAGCATCAGGTGAGGCTGCGTGAGTGAATACTGTTCTTTCATCCACGCAACGGTCGCCGGCAGACCCACATCCAGAGTCGTATCTGGGCAATGGTCGAGAATTTGGCGCGCGATGGTGAGGTCTGGTTTCTTGGAAGTTACGTTCGCCTTCTCCGCATCGAGATAGCGAATCTCCGACGCACTTGCGCCAAGCAGCCTTACGATTCGATCCTTCAGCTCGGCGACCGACAGGAATTCACTTCCGCCGATATTAATCGCCGAATAGACAGCTGCCTGATCGAATCGATCCGCTACCGTGGCCGCCGTGCGGGCCCAATCACCGACCCACATAAAAACGCGCTTATAGTCCCGATATACCGTGATCGGAAGTCCCTGCATTAGGCGATAGGTGAAAAGGCAAACCACCGATCGGTAGGGCGTGTAATATTCGCCTGGTCCATATGCGTTAAAAAAGCGCAGGATCACGGCTTGTAGTCCGCGATGGCGCCTCGCAATGCGAATTTGCCTTTCATTGGTCCACTTCGTCAGCGCATATTCGTTGTGAAAATCCGGCGCATATTGATCAAGCCACTCCTCCCGATAATCTTCGGAGCAAGCCGCGTAGCCGTCCACGTCTCCGTACGCCTCCGACGAGGAAGCGAAGATCAGCTTCGCGTTTTGGTTCAGGCAGCATTCGATGACGTTGCGCGTGCCAATACAGTTCGTCCGCCAGAGTTGCTCATAATATTCCTCGCCGTTCTGCCGACCGAATTCCGCAGCCAGATGGTAGACGATATCTGGCCGTACCACTCGCATCGCACGTTCCAATTGGCGGAAGTCTGCGATATCGGCGCGTTCGATCTGCGGATCGGCATGGTGGTGGACGTCGCAGCCGAACACGTCATGCCCGCGCCGCCTCAATTCCTCGCGCAGGACTCGTCCTAGCGTGCCGTCTATCCCCGTGATGAAAATTCTCATCTCTCGCCTCTTTCAGTGTCCTAAGTGGATTGGCGCTGGATCTGGGTTGTAACGCCAGCTCGCCTAGCTCGCGGCATACTGCAAAGCACTTCGAAACAGGTTGGTGCCGTCTCGGAGAAACAACGATGAGCCGTACCAATTTTCAGCAAACTCGCGCGCCCGCCGCGACATTCGCTGATATTCTTCGTCATGCATGTCAACGCATTCCTGTAGCGTATTCCGCCACAGGTCGAGTCTCCCCAGCGGCAAGTCCCATCCGACGCCCGCGGCCCGCAGGCCGCGCCACGGGGTTTGATCGCTGATGATCACCGGGCACCCGACTGCCAGCGCTTCGATAATCACGTAACCGAAGTTCTCGCCGAGGGTCGGCAGCAGCAGGAAATGATGTTGAAGAAGAGCGCGGTTCACGTCCTCGCGCCCCACGGGTCCCGCGTTGCGCACCACGATGTTCGCGGGCAGATTTCGAGCCCGTTTCTGGCATTCCCCCCAATACTTGGGGTCTTCCGCCGGTCCGACAATTTCGAATTGGATGTCGCCTCGCGCGGCCGCCACTGCCTCCAGCGCGAAATGCAAGTTTTTCGTTCGTGCGATTCGAGACAAAAAGATCAGCCGAAGCTTACCCAGCCGCTTCTCGGGCTGTCGCGACTCGAGGGGGAACCGCAGCAAATCGGGTCGGGGAGCGTTCGGCGTCAGAATCAGCTGTGCGGCAGCCGGTATTTCGCCTTTTGTCGCGGCTGTGATGTGGCGGCTCTCGAGTTCCGAACTCGCCTGCCACGTCACGCCTCGGCAAATCCCGGCGCGGATAGCCGTGTTCCTGTACAGCCATTTGCGCAATGGCTTAAGGCTCAGGGAACCCGGCGACAATTCGCCCTGCGGTGCCAGAATGACCGCGGAATCTTTCAGCAGGCCCGCGCGGCGCAGGAACAGAATCTTCCGCGTCATCGGCGAAAAGAAACTGTTCAGATAGATCACGTCCGGGTCGACGTTCAGAACATGCCGCCGGAGGTTCGCGAAGGAGAGATCGCCTGTGTAAAGCACGCGAGCTTTGCCAACTGTTATCCAATGGTCCATCTGCAAACCTTCATAGGCGGATTTCTCAGCTAGGTCCCGGTCGCGCGTGATCACATGAAAACGGAATTCATCGCCCAACAGCTCGATCAGGTTGACGATCGCGGAGACCGACCCTCCGCCCTTGTTCCCGGGCAAAAACCAATTGGTAAAAGCAAGAATTGTGGGGCGCATCCGGATCAATTCAAAAGAAGCCTGGCCAGCCGCGGAATCACCGCGTTGCTGTCGTAGTGTCGCGCAACGAGTGCGCGCAACTGCTCCGCGGAATGGATCGGTAATTTTCCGAGCAGGAAATCGGCGAGTAGCTCCGTGATCGCCTCTTCGCTCGCGGCCTGCGCCGTCCATCTGGGCTCAAACCGATTCAGAATCTCGGGGATTGCACCTGTTGGCGACGCCAGGACTGGTCGTCCGCACGCGAGGGCTTCGATAGCAGTCAGTCCGAAGCATTCCAGAGCGGCCGTCGGCAGCACGAAGGCGTCACAGGCAGCGTACATCAGCGGAACATCCGGATCCGGAACGTAGCCGAGAAAGCGAACCTTGTTCAAGAGCTGAAGTTCTTGAGCGAGTCTTTGCATCTCTGGGCCAAGCGGGCCCGTGCCACCGATGATCAGACGGAAATCCAGTCTGCGGTCGAGCAAATTTCGGGTGGCCCGCAACAGATTTTCAATCCCCATGCGACGAGCGAGCCGCCGCAACGTAAAAAGTATGGGGACATCGGTAGGCCATCCCAGCTGGAGTTTCGCCGTTCGACGGTTCTCGATGACCACAAACCTTTCTAAATCCACCCATCCGGGAATCGTCGCAACCTTCTCCGCGATGCGGCTGCCGTGGACCTCGCCAAGCAGCTCCTTAGTGAATTCAGAGAATGCCGTCACGCAATCGGAACTCACCATGCAATTGCGCTCAATATGATTCAGCCAGGGTAACCCTGCGGCGTGCCTGAGCCACCCACGGGCGCCATCCTTCGGCCATTCGATCTCCATTTCCTTCATGACAGGTGAGTGCACGCTGTAGCAGCGTCTCGCGCGGCCGCGGTAAATGTTGCATACCGCTTGAAACGGCAGTGGAACGTGTCCGTGCACCAGATCGACCGGCTCGCGGAGATGTCGCTTCAGCACAGCTCTTGCCCTTTTCTGGTGCGCCCAGGCTCGACGAGGATCGAGTGCCTGAAATCGGGGAACCTGATAGCGAAGCAGATTGACGCCATCCCTGGGTTCGAACTCCGCAGCATTTGCTGCAATGGCCGGGGCAACCAGCCACACCTCGTTGCCCGTTCTTGCCAGGTACTTGGCTTCCTCGTAGGCGAGGTTGGAACAGCCGCAGGCTGCATCCACTGCCTGCTGAATCGCCGTAACGACGATCCGGGCACCTTTGCCCGTCACGCCACTTTCACCGGTCGCGCTGTCGATTCCGGATTCGAAGCCGTCTTCCACGTCAGCCCCAGCACTTCAAACATCTGCCTCAGTCGCACCTCATACGTATGTTCCCGCTGCGCCCGCGCATAAGCGCGATCGGCAATCTCCTGGCGCTCTTCCGGGCGAGCGAGGTAGTAATTGACCTTTTCCTTTAGTTCCTTGCGCGTGTGAAACGTGACGATTTCGTGCTCGGGCTCGAATAGCTCCGGAAGACCGGGCTTCCAGTCCGCGATTTGGAAAGCGCCGCAACCCGCCGCTTCAAATAATCGGCAATTCACTCCAGTGATTTCTGCGTAGTGCATGGTATTGAGAACGATCTTGGCGCCGTTAAACGCTTTTGCCTTTTCAATTTCACCGACGTACACATCGCAATAACAAGACCGCAAAGGTGAGTTCAACCACAGAGGATAGCTCTTCCCCCAAATCTTGACGTCGTAATCCTTGAACGGCTCGAGCATCCGCGCGCGGTAATAATACATATTGCCGACGGTAGTCAGATCGCAGCCGTACGTCCGTGTCTCCTCTTGATTGAGGTCGACCCGGTGATGCCAAAGGGGATTGCAAGCCTCCGGAAGATAATGTGCATTGATCCCCAGCTTTGTCCGAAATGTTTCGACCATGTACGGATCCTTGAAAAACTCGGCATCGTAGTCGCTTGCGAGTAAATACTGTCGGCCGAGATTTAGCAGAGCATCGGGGAACCAAGCTGCAATCTTTGCATCCGACGCGAGTTTCATCTCCCGCACCACCTCGACAGGGAGCGATCCGTGGGCCGCTAGCACTAGATTAGGTTGAAAGTTTTCTACAGCTCGAACCAGGCGGCGATTGAGTCGCCTTTCCACTTGTGGAAAGGCCCTCGCCAAAGTAGAAGAAACTCTTGACCGGAGACTATTCTGATCCAGGCGAGCGCCAGACTCTTCAACCGTCAAAACCGCATGGCCCTGGCGTTCTAGAGTCACCGCGATGTTGCGGGCAAACGAGTCCGGGAAAATATTGCCGGAAATTAGCACTCGCACTGGCATCTCATGATTAATCAGATATTTTGATCGGCGGTGGGTTTCGCGGACGTCCAAACGAGGTTGCGCAGGCCAATCCGTAGTTTGGTACGGCAAAGAAACAGCATCAGCCCCAAACTGCTGACGTAAGCCAGAGTTGAAGCGACGGCGGCTCCAATGAAACCAAACCTGGGAAGTAAAGCCCACAGCCCCAAAAAGGTCACGACTGTGGCGAAGCCTTCGGCATAGGACGGCAACGCAGGCTCGCCGAGCGACCGGGCGCCGTCATAGAGCACTTGATTCAATCCCAAAGCGGCGGCCCCGGGGAGCAGAATCCTGCAAGCAGTTGCGGACCGAGCGAAAGCAGATCCGAAGATTAGCTTGATAAGCGCGGGCGTCAGAACAAATAGAAGGGAACACATGATGCTCAACCAAAAAAGGGATGCAAGAAATGAGTGGCTAATTATCTTCCTTGTTTCGTTCGAATTCGAACTCGAACCGGCTGCGAGCGTAACGATGCCGGCGGCCTGCGGAAACAAACCCACCGCTGTGGCCATTGTGACCGCCACGGCGTAAAGACCAAGCTCACTGGGAGCTACAAACAACGAAAGCACCAGCTGATCCGCCGACCGATTAACGTAACTGCTCACGTTGCCAAGCTGGGTCTTCCATCCGTAGCTGACGAGACTTAAACATGCGCCACTATTCCAGGCGAACCGGATTGGAACCTTCTTGAAAAGGAACCAATAGCCAATCCCAAGCGCCAAACCGTAGCCCAGGATCTGGAAACCCACGACTTCCCGCAAACGCGGACGATGCAGCAAGAAAAGGACTGCAATTCCCCCGGCGTATACCAAAGGGGCTGTCGTTCGGATTAGATTGAAGGAGGAAAGGTCGAGAATTCCCTGAAGCAAGTTCCCGGGATATCCGCCCAAAATGACTAAAGGGGAGGCGGCCAGAAACAGGAACGCCAGGTCACGGACGCCGGATGAGTATTGCCTCAACGCGAGAGAAATCACCGGCAAACCCACGACCATGACCAGAATTGACTGCCCCAAACCAATGATCGTGCTGCTCGTCCAGACCTCGGAAAGAGTCGAAAGCCTCCTTCCGGTGTTGAATACGACCGCCTGGTTAATCCCCATGGCTGCCAGGGACACAAGCATGGATGGCCAAAGCGTCAAAGCCGCGAACTCGCCTCGTCCTTCTGGTCCGAGCAATCGAGCTACCATGACTCCGGATAAGGCGCCCAATCCTAGGATCGCGAATTGAGCAACGAGGGTCGTTGTGAAGTGGCTCGCAAGTCGAGACTTCACCCCGGGCCATTGAGGCTGAATGGCGATTCTTGAGGCGACTTCGTTCATTCGGCTGTTTTATCCTCGGCAGCAAGATGGCTGCTAATTAGATGGAACATAAAGCGTCGAGTTGGCCACTTCTGATAAAAAGTCTCTGCCTGGATGCGTTCGCGCTTGGTCAACTATCCTACGAGGGCACGTGGAGAAGTACGTTTCCTGGCTTCCTGCAATCAAACGGTGTGTATCTGACTCCCGTCCGCCCAAACGTGACATAACTCGCTTGATAGCTGGGAGGGACGCATTCCCAAAATTCGCTGAGGTTTCCGAATGTTGCTAGCGTTGTTTCTGACATCTCCAGAAAGACAATCGGGGCGGCTTCAATTAACGTATTCCGCAGCCCGAGAAGTACATGCTTTTCCCATCCTTCAACGTCGATCTTAATCACATCGATTTTTGAAATATTGCGTGATTTCAGGTAATCGTCGCCGTTGGCCACGTCGAGATTGCCTAATAATCGATTACGGTCGGTAGCGTGACAACTGCTGAATGATCCGGTCCCCATGTTTGAGCCTCTAGGGGAATAAAAAGCCAGCCTCTCATTCTTTTCACCAAGCGCCACCGGATGTACCGTAATGTTCGTAATTCCGTTCACCTCGATTTTCTGGCAGAAACTGTTCCTAACGGTTTGCCAAGGTTCAAAGGCGTGGACCTGACTGGCGAATTTCGAGAGACATAAACTGAATATTCCGACGTTGGCGCCAACATCCAGGAAGACTGGATCGGCGGTCTTGACCAGGAGATCTCTCAACAGGAAGAGATTCTCCTTTTCGAAAGCACCGAAGAAATACACTGTCCAATCCAGAAGCGAGTCGAGACTCCCGGCGTACTTCACGCCGAAGAGCTCAACCTCGAAAGGATCAGGGTTCGAGTACTCCGCTCCGTACAAAAAATCGATAATTCTGAACCGTACTCCCTCGCGAATCCAATGAGCGTGACCGAACAATCTCAGCAATTCCCGGATCCTTAGACGCCTCTGCGCCCCGTGCAAGGACGCGACGCATTTTCGGTGGAAGGATGTGTCGTAAAGTTCCGAGTACGCCATTATCGTCGCCTGGCGCTTCCAAACATGGTGCGTGAATTTACGGGACAGGACACTAGATTCAGGTCAGCAGTCCGGTTTTGTCCGCGGAGGCAAGAATCGCCGCCGTATAAATCGAGCACAAAGCATCTTGCGGTCCACCTTCAACGGTCTGAACGAATCGTAGGCATGTGGTGATGCCCTTCCACAAGATGCAGCGGACAGTGCTCTTTATCCCGTGTGCGACAGGTCCAATAGCGAGGACTCGAATGCCCCCGAAGCGGGCCAGTTGCAGCGCCTGCTTTAAGCTCGGCGCGGTGAATGGTGTTTCATGCGTGAAATCCATGTAGAACAACGGAGAGTAAAACGCCGCCAGGTTCGGCACCTGACACACAAATCGACCGCCGGGACGTAGCCCTGCATAAATTGTATCTAGCAATTCCACAACTCTATTCTTGGGAACATGTTCGAGGACATCGATTGCAGAAATAAAGTCGAATTCTCCACGCGATCCGGCCAAAACAGTAGCGGCGTCCCCACGCTGGAGGTTAGAGACCCCCAGTGAACGCCCGACTTCCAGTTGCCTATCGCTCAGATCTACGCCGCTCGCATTGGCGTAACCGCTGCGCTGCAGAAAGTACAAGAACTCGCCGTATCCGCAACCCAAATCGAGAATTCTCGCGCCCCTATCGATCGGCAGCAACGGCAGAAAGTGCTTGCGGAAGACCGGTTCTCTGAGCGAAAGCAGTTCCGCAGACTGCGCAGGTATCCGACAATTCGGTCTCGTCCGAGCATATCCCGCGTAGATTTCGTCTGCGTCTGACGTAATTTTCTGCATTTATTTGGGGGTTACGGAGGCTCAGAGTGTGGCGAAAGTACGGCTCACATACCTCTCTGAGGCTCGAATGTCCCACGAAGATCTCGCACAGCGGGCGATGATTTTCGGAGTAATGCTAGTCCGATCAAGCGTCCGGCCGGAAGGTATACGATCCAGGCAATCGCGCTGATTGTGACGAGAGTCTTGATGAATCCGGCCCAGAAGCTGAAAGCGTCATTCTCGATGTTCGTGCAAGCGAGGAACAATCCAGCGTAGAAAAACAGATCTCTTCTGCTGAAGCTACAAGTCACGATATTCGCTATACGCCGGGCCAATATACCCAGCAGAAACATGCCGACGACGATTCCCGATACGCCCAGGGAAAGGTACAGGTCCGCCGGATACGTCACCGAGGTTGATGTTTGGTTTCCGTAGCCCAGAATTTCACTGAAGCGGGCGCCTTTGTCGAGGACTGGTTTCGACTTCCATATGAAGCGGGGCACGAACGGATAGAAAGGAATCATCCACAAACGCTCGTCGCCTCGTAACTGAGAAGTTTCACTCCTGAGTGAGACTATCGTGCTGACGCTTTCCAACATATCCAAGCGATCGAGCGTGCTTTGGAAGCCCGCCTCAACCCAACCGCTCGATCCATCTGTCCGTTCGGCTGCCTGAAGTAATGCCAATCGTTGAGTGCGGAGTGCTTGGCCGGGGCTTCCAATTACGACGGAAAAAGGCCCGCGTACCAGGAATCGGTACTGATCAAAAAGCGGATAGATCAAAATGAGCCCGACGACAAACCCGATAACCCACCTCTTCGCGATCTGAGGACGAAGAAAGGACACAACGACACCTACCAAAAGAAAGTTCTGCAGGAGTTGTCCCTTCATTCCCGAAATGAGGCCCCACACACATTCGGACAAGAAAACCGACCAAAAACAGAGATTCACTTTGGCGTCGAACGCGCCCGAGAATCTCTCGATGGCGACGACGATTAGGGCGAGTCCTCCAAACGGGGCGAGGAAGCCTACGATCTGCGCCGAGGCAAGGTTCGAGTAGTAGATGTCTAGTGATCCAACATAATAGTAGATATGATGCTTCAGCATATAAAGCCTAGCGGCAAAACCGACAGCGAAAAGTACAAATGCAAGCGTGAGAACACGGCTTCGTGCTGGTGAGTGCAACTTGCTTTCTTCAGCCAGAAGAGGTCGCTGGCGCCGCCCCTTCTTGCTTAAGAAGCAAGCGCACCCAGCCCAGAAGCCGATCATCCCTACCATCACGTAAATAAGGCCCCGAACGAGCGCTTTGTTATCCACTGTGGGGTAACTCGCAAAATATGGATCGACCCCAAGATGACGAAGGAACGGAACCAATCCGAATTCGACGAGGAACGCGATTGTTAAGAAACAAGGAAGCTCCAGAAGTCGCTGGACGGAGAATTGACCCTGCGCGTTAACAAACGCCCAGGACGCCGCAGCAAACAACACGACAAGCAGGATGAGTTCTCCGTATTCCAGGCCTCCGAAAAGGGCGACGAGAGCCACGGCTACGGTCGTGGCTAGGATCAATAAGCCGATCCCAAGATACGGCGAGTTGGGTCGCAGTCTCACTGGAATACAATCTCCGTCAGATAGAAGTCACTAGCAGACGAATCCATGATGAAGTTGCTGGAAGCGATCTGGCCTTAAGACTTTGTCTTCATTGCCTCGCCCGCTAAGTGAAGTGCGGAGGCTGTCTGCCCCGCCGATGCCGAGACGAGTACGATATCCTCGGCACCAACTTCTACGGCGACTGAGCGCATGATCAAGTCAATCGATAGCACCACCCGGAAGTCGCCTTTGTTTCTTAGCAAGATGCCTTCGCACCCTTCCAACGGGCCGCGGATGACACGCACGCGACGCCCAACCTTTAGATAAGGGTGAGGCACCGCGCGCAGGTGGCGAGTCAGGCCGTTCCGCATGGCCTCCATTTCAGCATCCGGCAACGGTGTGGGGAGGTTGTCAAAACCCACGAGCCGCGCCACACTCGGAATCTCCAGCACACGCAAGCGTTCCTGGAATGGAAGGCGTACAAAGATATAGCCGGGAAACAGGGGAACCTCTAGACGTTTTCGGCGGTCGGCCCACTTCCGCACTGATTGATAGAGCGGAAGAAAATGCTCGACCGCCCGTCGTCCGAGCTGTTCGGCGACGAGCTTCTCGTGGTTTGCGCGAGTGTGCGCCGCATACCAGCGCTTCTGGAGGCAGTTAACCGCCAGAATCGCGTCCTGCGCGGCTGGACCACGAATTGTCGGTGTCGCCATCCAGATAGGCCCTCAACACGGCTCCGCCCCGTCACTTACAGGGCAATATGTGACCTAACCATCTTATAAACTATGGTTTACGGCTAATTCTGAACGTTGTCTCACACCGTCAACTCGGCCAAGAACAGCTCAATTCTTCTCGCCGTGTCCGTTGTTCTCAACGTAGCCGCCGTACTTGTAATAGCCCTTGTAATAACCGTTGTGACGGACGTCGACATCGTTCAGAACGACGCCAATCAAGTGAGCGCCGACGTCGCGAATATGCAATTGCGCATGCTGGACCAACTCACGTGGAGTGAACCCACCCCTGACCACCAGGATGGCACCCTCCACCATCGTGGCGAGAATCCGGCCGTCAGCAACATTCAGCAATGGAGGTGCGTCGACCAGCACAAACTGATATTCGGTCATCGCCTCGCGAATGAGCGTCTGCATGCGATCGGACGAAAGCAACTCGCTGGGGTTCGGAGGCACGGGACCGCACACCAAGCAATCAAGGTTTGCCATGCCCGTCGGCCGAACAAGCTGGTGCCACTCGTCCTCTCCGGTCAGGTAGGTAACCAACCCCCCGGGTTGGTCCTTAATATCGAATAGCTTGTGAACGCATGGTCGGCGCATGTCCCCGTCGATCAGCAATACACGCTTTCCTAGCTGTGCCAGGCAGATAGCCAGATTACTCGCGATCGTGGTTTTGCCTTCGCCTGGTTCCGCGCTGACGAACGTCAGGGAACGCGGCGGTCGTCCGGCGGCGGACAATAGGACCGACGTCCGCAAGCCGCGAAAGGCCTCAGAGAGCGCCGAATGCTGGGTTCCGTTGCTATCGATGCGGATCCAGGCTTTCGGCGAAACTTTCTGCACAGAGACATGCTTTCCGTCGGGGAGCGTCAAGCTCTGCCCAGGCCGTCCATATACTGTCGCGCTCGTGTGGTTCAGCGATTCTCGCGAGGGGATCAAGGCGAGGGTGGGCACGCGGAGGACACGTTCGATATCGTCGGAGTTTTTCAGTGTGTTGTCCCAGTGTTCCTGAAGGAAGGCAACGCCGATGCCGCAGCCCAAACCCAATAACAAAGCCAGCCCCAAATTCAGAATAGGTCGAGGACTCACAGGTTTCGTAGGCGGCACAGCCGCATCGACGATCCGGATGTTGCTGGCATTCATTCCGGCAGAGACTCCCGCCTCTTTCAAACGCTGGAGCAATCCGTCATACAACTGTTTATTGGTGTCCACCTCGCGCTTGAGGATGTTGTATTGCACGGCTCTGGCCGCGACGAGATTTGCCTGCTGTTGCTGTTGGTCGAATGCCTCACGGACCAATGCCTCGCGTCGGACAGCGGCCGTGTAATCATCCACGATTCCTTGCGCGGCGCGTTTCCGCTCCTGGTTCAACGTTTTCTGGACATTGTCAATCTGACTCTGAATCTCTTTCACCTTTGGGTAGTCGCTCGTGAAGGTTGGTGTCAGTGCCGCCTCCTGCCTCACCAAGTCCGCCAGCCTTTCTGTCAGGTCCTGCATTAGCTTGTTGTCCACGACGCCCGGAAGCGAACTGTAATCACCCGCTTGGACAAGACGGTAAAGGGACTCTTTCGTGTAGCGGTCCGCTTGTGCCTTGGTCAGCTCGTCTTGCAGCTGACGAAGCCGTTCGTCCACGATGTTCTCGGTGTCTCCTTTTTCCGTCTCCAAGAAGAGCAGCCCGTTGTTTTGTGCATAGTCCTGAAGATCATCTTCTGATTTCTCGAGCTTTGCCTTAAAACTTTGCAACTGCTGAGACAACCACTCCGAGGCCTTCTGTGCGGCATCCCATCGGCTCTCCAAGTTCTGCTGAATGTAGTTCGATGCGAGAGCATTGAGAGCTTTCGCCGCAAGGCTTGGATCCTGCGCTTCAAAGCTGACCTGCACCAACCGACTTCGTCGCACCGGCTCAACACTCAAACGATCGTTGAAGCGCACAAGAATGGCCTGCTCCGTCTCGGGTTCAACGACCAAGCCATCCTGGCGAGCCGCGGCGTGCGCGTTTTGCCAGAACCACTCGCCCTTGGGAGGATTGAACTCTTTCACCTGGTCGAGGTGCAGTTCCTCGATGACGCGCCTCGCCAAAGTGTCGCTTTGCAAGACCTTGTACTGAGTTTCGAGATAATTGTCGGAGAGGTCCTCGAGCTGGAATAGCTCCTGGACTGTCGGAATGTTGGGATTCTCTTTTTCAATCTCGAGCAGCGTATTCGCGCGGTAAATAGGTTTTTCTTTAATGGTCACGATTAGGACCGACGCGAACGTAATCAGCAGGATCGACAGAATCGTCCAGCGACGCTTTTGGATGATTCTCCAGTAGGCTCGAATGTCCGGACCTTCGTCTGCTTCCGCGATTGGGTACGGCTCGAGTAGATCCGTACGCCGACGCTCTAAGTTCGGTCGGGTCGGTTCGAACAACTGAATTTTGGTTTCGTCCGCCACGTCACCACCTATAGACAGCCGCGCTGCCAACTGAAATGACAGCCTGCGTGCTGCCGTAGAAAGCCGATTTCCCCGTGCTGTTTGGTACGAAAACGATGTCCTTCGGACGTAGGATCGGGTCCGCGAGTCCGCCCGCCAAAATCTTGTCAAGGTTTATGGGTATCTCGGTCCGTGTTCCGGTCGCTTCGTCGGTGCGCATGATCCGGGCGCGACCACTCGCCGCAGTTCGCGTCAGGCCTTCGGCGAGAGCCACTGCCTGCAAAACGCTAATGTTTTCATTCGTCTTCAGCATGAAGCCGCCCGGCTTCTTGACCTCCCCCTCCACATAAACGACGCCGGCCCGGGCCACCTTGACGACATCGCCGGGGTAAACCATTACGTTGTAGCGAGGATCACCAGACTCAAGCAGGCTTTTCAGGTTTGTCTCGACTGTGTTCCCATCTGTCTTTTCCGTAGCGGTAGAAGCGCCAGCGGCCGGGCTCGGGGGCTTGCTCTGTGATGGGGGATCATCCAAGGCGGATTGTGGGGCGCCGGGCAATCCGGCTCCCCGCATCACGATGACCGTATCGCCCGCATCTTCCGCCAGCCCCTCGGCCATCGAAAGTATTTCGACAAGAGATTTGGGCCCATCAATTTGGAATACCCCGGGCTTTTTGACCGCACCGAACACCGACACGGGGTGGCTCTGCATCTCTTTCATAAAGACACTCACGTGGGGATCCTTCATGTAACTTCGGCGCAGAAGTTCCTGCAGGACGAATTCGAGGGCTTTCGGTGTCACGCCTGCGGCCTGCACGGCGCCGAGCAGGGGAAGTGAAATCTCGCCACTGGCGGAGACGCGCACGGTGCGGTTTAATTCTGGCGCTTCAAATACCGATATCTCGAGGAGATCCTGGGGGCCGATGCGATAGTCCTCGGCGGCGGAGTTCGCGACCGAACCAGCAAGACTTTGCTTGAGTTGCCCTAGCCGTTGGTTGTAGTCGTCTGTAGTCACCTCGCGGGAAGTTGACGAAGCCTGAGCAGGCGCCTCGGATGTCGGGACTGTCTGCGGTGCAGCACTCGTCGGAAAATACAGCGCAGCCAGTAAAGCGAGCGCGGTTTTTGTAATCGCCGCTGGCATTCGATTCAGCACAGGTCAGTCCCCCGAAAGGCTTTGTTTCTCTAAATTGCCGCGTAGCGCGTTGATGACCCCATCCTCAGAGGTCTCGATTCGACTCAGGCGAATCTCCATAAACACCCAATAGAAAACGCTGTCTTCACTCCCAGGAGCCACTGCGAGGATCTTCATGTGTGGATACTTTTCAAAAACGGTATCGCAGATAGCAGGGCGTCTGCCGAATTCCTCCTGAGCGATAACCAGACAGTGAGCTTGGGTCCGCGCGATGGCTGGAAGAATTTCGAGTTCGTCCTCCAGCTCACCCACGATCTCCATGTCCGCGTGACGGGACAGCGCAGTTCGGACGGCTTCCCTCATCAGTCGAGGTCGATTCGCAACGAGAACTCGGACTTTGTCCACATGGCACCTAAGGCGCGCCAGTATGGGGAGACAAAAACGGTTTGGGAATGCCCAAAAACGGTCCACGAGGGGCGGGACCTAGACCTCTTCACGACTTCTAGGCGGGCTGCAGCTCGATATCGAAGATAAGTAAGCTACTGACGGATAAAGGCTTGACCTCATGAACCTAGTACACAATCAGACCCGGAAGTACCAGGGAAAGTACTATCCTTTATTAAGGCGGGCCCCATAGGGCTCGCCGACTGTCCCAGACTGCACTTTTCATCGGAACTTCGCGTATTCGTCTTGGGCTTGCTTGAGGATGGGGATGTCGGGGTCGGCGTCTTTCCACAACGTGAGGAAATCCTGATATGCGGCGCGGGCTTTCGCGCGAGCGGCATCCGCATCGGTGCCTTGCGCCGACCGAGCTTCTAGCGCGTAGCTGCGGGCGATTTGAAGATGGGCCAACGCGCCGATCGGTTCGTTCTGAACGACGCCGGGGTGGTCGAGAATCTTCTGGAACTCGGCGGCAGCGGCTGTACCCCGATTCGCTGCCAGATAACCTTCGCCCCGCAAGTACGCTGGGTACAAACAAAAAGTCACAGATTGACTGGTCTCCCCTAATTCGTAGGGCGTAGCTATCGCAAGCGTCTCGGTCGCCTCGGGGGAAACTCCGCCCCGGAGTCTGGCAGCCAAGCGGATTGTGGGCAACAAGTTCGACTGCACGATTGTGTCCTGCGGGAACCGCGAGTTGAGGTCGTGGGCTAGTCGCGCACTTTGCGCGGAATCGCCCGCCAGTCCCAGGGCAGTGGCCGAGAGTGCCTCAACGTCCTTCCCGTTGGAGAGCGCGAGGGCACTGCTTGCTTGCCGCTTTGCCAAAGCCAAATTGCCCACTAGAGCCTCGCGCACAGCCGCTTCCGCTTCGTAAGCGGCGGCTGTTTCCTTCTTATCGGCGCGTTGGGCAGAGTCAGCGGCGCGGCGTGTCAGCTCCCGCGCCTGAGAAAAACGACCATTGTAGGCGGCGGTGTCCGATTGGTAGTAGAGCATCAGATCTTCCCATCCGGATTGGCCGATCAACTCAGCTGCCTCCTTCTCCATGCCTCCCGTATCATGCTGCGCGAAATCAACTAGGTAGAGATTGGCGTCAAGAAACTTACTGTTGAGATCGAGCGCGTTTGCCTTCAGCGCTGTAGATTTGGCTTCATCCAGACGGTTCAGGTGGAGGTAGGCGATGACGACATTCGAGAATTGGAGTGCATTTCCAGGGTTGAGTTTCCAAGCCTCCTGGATGGCGGCGAGCGCTTTGTCGTACTCGCCCAGAAAGCCGTAGACGACGCCCAGATTGCCCACCGCAATCTGATCCCGAGGGTAGAGTTGCTCCCACAATTCATAAGTCTTGCGGGCAGCTTCCATATTCCCGGTGACCAACGCGTCGTGGCTGGCGGCAATGTAAAGCTTCTCGCGCTCACTCAACCGTTCTCGCAGGTCGTAGGCCTTCTGAAGGGCTTCCGCGGCCCGAGCGGGTTCGTCGAGGTTGTAGAAATTGATCCCCAAGCGGGCGTACGCCATGGCGAAATTGGGATCGAGGCTAATGGCCTGCTGGAATAAGGGAATGGCGGCGGGGTAATCGTTCTTTACGCTCATCGTTCGGTAGCCGAGGCTATAGGCCTTTAGAGCCTCTAGCGATGCGGTCGTCGCGTCCTCCGGTGGCGCGTCATACTTTTGCACCGAGGCTAGTGATTCGCCCAGTTTACTGCGGACTTCCGAAGCCAGTTTTCCCAATGCATCGAGAACGTGGTTCTTGTCCCTGGCTTGCGCTTGCGCACTCGCCAGCGATTCTCCGTTCGCGCAGTTCAGCACCCGCAGGGTCAGCAGGTACTGCGCTCCGACTTGAGCAATTGACCCATCCAGAACCGCCGCACTGCCAGTGCGCTGGCAGACTTCGCGGGCCAACTCGTGTGTCAGGCGCGCGTCTTTTGGCTGGGTCATCCGCGACAGCGTCTGCGCGATACGTTGGTCAGACACCAGGTCCAGAAACGGCGATTGCTCCAGCTGCGCCGAGAGTCCCTGCCGTAGCGCACTATCGAAGATGGCGTCCCCGGTCGAGTTGGCGAAATCAGCAACGACGATGCTGTCTCTTTCCGTCAGTTTGGGCGCTCGATGGGATCGCCAGTACAACACACCGCTGGCTAACAGAGCAGCGACCAGCGTCACTCCAACCGCACGCCAGACCCGCTGAGGCGACTTTTTCTCCTCGATGACCACCAGCGATCGCGCTTGAGTCGTGACAATGAGGCTCTCTTCCTCGGATCTGACGCGCACCTTGGCGACGAAGCGGTAACCTCGGCCCGGAATGGTGACGATGTAGCGATCCTCCCCAGCCCTCTCACCGAGAGCTTTGCGCAGCACAAAGATGTTCTGGGCGAGATTAGATTCCTCGACGAAGGTGTCCGGCCAGACGCTCTTCATCAGGTCATCCTTTAAAACCACTTGTCCGCTGTTGCGCACCAGCACCAACAGGGTCTCGAACGCCTTCAGTTGTAGGGGAACGGGTTGGTTGTCTCGCAGGAGGAGGCGCTTGCCGGGATCAAGGCCGAAAGGACCAAATTCGTATAACTCCTTTCCCAGGTTATTCATAGCCCGCCTGATAAATCTTTGAGAATTCTCTAAAGACTTCCCATGACCGCCTGGGGCAGGATGCGCCGTCCCGCAGCAGGGGGCCTGGAAGCTGAGCCAAATGTGACCGGCACTCTATCACGATTTCGCGGTTGGGTAAGGCGCTGGAGAATGACGGTTCACCGAAGAACCGAAATCACCGTCGAGACCGAGCGCGTTCTGATCATCCGGCAGCACCGGTCGGTCCGGGCCTGGTGCCAGGAATGTGGCTGCCAGGTGGACACGGTGAGTCTGGAAGAAGCTGAGGCGCTTACCGAAGTGTTAGAGCAGCAATGCGAGTCCGCTTCGGCCCGCCCAGATTCGGAATCGAGAACAGAAGATGGTCGCCGGATGGGGGCGGCCACACCGACACGACCGAAGGCTCCGACTGCGCAACAACCTTGGAATAAAACTAGACGTTAATGGAGGAAATTCTCATGAAAAAAGCTTCAGTGACAATGGGTTTAGCGGCGGGTCTTGTAGCGTTGCTGCTCGCGAGTGGAGCCAAGGCACAAGACATCACCATCGCATGGAAGGTGACAGATCACAATCTCAGCAACGGCTATCTGCCCAAAGTGGCTTCGGACGGGCAAAATACTGTTGCCATCATTGACATGAGCAGCGGGGGATCCGTGGTCCCTGTTTTTCCCCCGGTATTGGCTATCAGCGCGTTCCAATATCAGATTGGAGCCATTGAGCAAGCATCGGTGCTCTGGGCCGGTGCGCCCATGGACCTTTACGGTCCGACTCTACAGATTGGGCACGGACCATCGATCGCTTTGGCGTTTGAAACCGGCTATCCAAATTGTGACGACGCGATCGAGTTTCACCAAGGTGGTCAAGACAAGGATGGATCGCTGTGGTATCAGCTCGGGAAGAACTGCGCTAAGTTCAAAGACATCCATTGGGCGGACGCGGTCCGGCATGGCATCGGTTACAACGCCACGGTGGCTGCCGACCTGAATTCCGTGCAAGCCAAGAAGGACCCAACCGTCACCGTTGTCGAAGTGCATCAAGAAGCAAACGGCGAATCCAATCTTGACTATACAGTTGGTGCGCTAGCCCTCGGCCATTCGCCATCCATCACCTGGGGCGAGACCACTGCGATCACTGAAAGCAATGGCAATGGTGGCGCGACACCAGTCCAAGGCGCTTTGCCTACTGTCTCGGTTGCCAACAATTTTGTGGTCTTGGTGTTCGAGGGGGCCGATGGAGCCTTGATGTACTCAACCGGACTGGTGGATACAACAACCTCCACGATCGCATGGAACGCTCCGGTGATGTATGGCAACGGCTACGATCCGACTGTCTCTGTGTTTGGGGATGGCACGACCACCTTCGGTATTTCCGAGCCGTGGGTCGTTGTGGAAGCACATCAAGTGGCCAGCGGTCCCCCACCGTTGCTGAATGGGGGCGTCTCGTTGGTGTCCAATACGGGCTTCTTGACAGGCTCCGCATCCCCTATCACCTGGAGCACACCAATGAACATTGCTTATGCCACCGGCTGCAACCCATCTGTCGCGCTGTTCTTCAACAACGAGTTCCAAGCAACGAATGTGAGCTTGGCAGAGACGCATGAAACCGAGTGCGACATCACCTCGGGCGTGGATTATGGGTTTGGCGACCTCCTGGTGTCGGAATGAGCTCCTTAACTTCAGACGAACTGTCGTTGTCATTGGCGGGAGGGCTGGCCCAGCTGGCCCTCCCCGAAAGCACAGAGAAGATCGGAAGATGCAAACAGAAGATGCAAACAAAGGAGAAAAACGATGAAGCGAATTCGGGAAATTCTGATCTCAGGTTTGTGCGTAGCAGTTTTTGTTTTGCTGACTAGCTCAGCGCCGGCACGGGCCCAGGCGAACGCCCCCAACCTCCTGACCAACTCCCCTTGGACCACCGTCGGTGCGGCAGGCACGGTGGACCCAGCGAGTGGGCCCGTGGGCTATTACAACCCGTTGGGCACGGCCGAGGATGCTGGGGCGGTCGCATTGGCGCGAGGTTTTTTCCCTGAAACGGCGACGATTAGGTACAACGTTGTTTCCGTCCCAGGAATCCTCACGCAAAACGGCGTTGCGCTCGGCGCTCGCTATTTGCAGCAAAGCGCTGACGAGCGGGTCGTGGTCACGCTCAAGCAATACAACTTTGCGACCGGTACCATTACGAATTTGCTCCAGATCGACAGCAACAATTTCGCCAACCCCAGCGCTTCGTTTCAGTTTCAATACAGCACGAATCCTGCCGCGGCGTCCCCTGGCGTTTGCAACAACCGTCCTCCGGCTAGTGTTCTTGCCCTCGCCACACTGGACTTTATTCACAATGCCTATTGTGTCGAGGTCACTTTAACGAAGCCGGAAACGATTGTCTCCTTCGGCGGCGGCAGCCCTGTCAGTCCCACGGCCCTGGGCATGGTTATGATCTTCGACCCCAGCGTCATCACTTTTCCTTGTAACCCCGGCGGCCCGATTAGTGATCAGTGATACGAGCGGCCATCGCGGAAGAGTGAATTCTGACGAAAATTGCGGCCAGCAAGTTGAAAGGACAAGGCCCGCCCTTTTTCTACTGGGCGTGCGAGCGCCAACAAAATGGAAACAGTCCGGCGAATCGCCAGATAAACCCGGAGGATCCTGGAATAAAAGTCAGGAAATTCACAATGTGGAGGAAAAGAACATGATGTCGAAGAAGAGGATTTTTCTAATCTCAGTTACGGCCGTGGCGATCATCGCTGCCATAGCCGTGGTGCCGGGACAGCATCGATTGGTGACCACCGTCCACGCGACCGACCCTCCCGCAATCGTAATCCTCCGTTGCGCCGCCTCCCCCATGGCCGGCTCAGCCGTGTATTCGGTCGAGACATACGGCGCGGGAGCGCTGGGCGGGTTTCTTCCCGGGCCTGGCGGGGAGTGCGCCTTCGCCATTTCGCTCATTCTCGGCAATGGCTACGTGCGGGAGGATTATGGAGAAGTATTGGCGTTGAAAACGACTGGGGACCTTCAGATCAGTACATGGGTGTTCACAGGACCACCAGTGCCCGCTGGAAACTAAACGCTGAGGCATACGCCACTGGGAAGGTTCAGCTAGCACGGCCGATGTAGATCATCTTGTCATCTTCCGTGTAGATGGCGTGGGACTGTCTCTCCAGCACCCGCATCAGGCGCAGTCCTGGCAAAGAGTTGTCCACCTTCAATCTACAACGCTTCTCGCGTGTAGGCATCCATCCGTTTGGGCGTGCGGAATGTTCTCTCGCTCGCCAAACTGTCGCGCCTGAAATCCATCGTCCACATCTGGTTCGCCCGGGTGGGTAGCTCCAACGGTATCCGCGCTTCAGCGCGAAATCGCTGGCCCTCATCGGCGCGGTGCTTCTTTGGCGCGCAAGAGTCAGTCCCAGAGTCAGAACTCCGTAAGAGCCCTTGCCAATCGGAAACAGGTCAATCTCAGTTTGGACAAAACTAAAGCGTATGTAGAACTTGGATAGCATGGTTGTTGGCTTCGTGGACTTGACGCCAAATTGTTCCTGAATTCATCACCTTCCCTAAGAGCAGCGTGCTGGAGGCTTATCAATGACGCAAAATCTTGGACGGACCTGGTTCCTGTGCCCAGTTTACTGTCTCGGAACACACTCAATGATGTAAAGGAAAAAGGCATCCAAAGGAACATAGACTGACGGCCAACATGTCTAAACGAACAGGTCTCCGAATACTTGCAGTAGGAGCGATTTTAATTCTCGCTGGTTGCGGTGGCGGCACTCCACCGATGACCCCGGTGCAGCCGGTGATCACGAGCAGCGGGACGGCGAGCGGGACGGTTGGGACGGCGTTCTCCTACCAGATCACAGCCACCAACACACCCACGAGTTTCGGAGCGACGGGATTGCCGACGGGCCTGACGGTGAATACCACCTCGGGTTTGATCTCCGGGACTCCCACGGGTACGGGAACCTCTAGCGTGATGGTGAGCGCGACCAACAGCGGGGGCACAGGCAGCGCGCCCCTGATGTTGACAGTGACCCCGGCGCAGCCGGTGATCACGAGCAGCGGGACGGCCAGCGGGACAGTAGG
>Ga0210404_10000424_pt1 | contig 22739 bp, 20 predicted proteins | sample IncBWH28MmetaG_FD_155455 | JGI IMG/M metagenome (GOLD analysis project Ga0210404, IMG submission 155455) | Forest soil microbial communities from Barre Woods Harvard Forest LTER site, Petersham, Massachusetts, United States - Inc-BW-H-28-M | ecosystem: Environmental > Terrestrial > Soil >... | reverse complement strand
GGTCCTCGTAGACTTTTCCGCCCCAATCGCGGCTGATCTCTTCCGTGAATTTGTGGCCATACCCGAACGAGCCTCGCGGGTTGATCATCAGCGCGACGTAACCCGGTGCGGCCATGACCTCCGGGTTCCAGCGATAGCCCCAATCATCGTCCCATTCGCCCTGCGGGCCGCCGTGAATGATCAGCAGCAGCGGATATTTCTTCGCCGGATCGAAATGCGGCGGGCGCAGCAGTAAGCCCTCAACCTGCCTTTTTTCCGCGCCTTCGAACCAGAAAGGTTCCACCTGCGGGAGATCAAGCTGCGCGAGCAATTGGCCATTCATGCGCGTCAGCTGGCGGACATCGCTGCCGTCAGAATTGGCGGCAAAGACTTCAGCGGGCATCGCCATCGTGCTGCGCGTGAAGGCCATCGTGCGCCCGTCGCTGCTAAGCGAGAAATCCGGATTCGAACTGTCGCCGAGAACGATCTTCGGTGTACTTCCCGCGGTGACCGAAACGGAATAAATCGGAAGCTGCGCTTTGTCTTCCGTCTGGAAATAGATCGCCTTGCTATCGGCGGACCACTCCGGAGCATTCACATTTCGGTCGAAAGTTTCGGTGAGGTTCGTGATCTTGCCGCTCGCGCGATCGTAAAGCATCAGGCGCCAGCGGTCGCTTTCGTAGCCCGCCTGGAGCTGGGCGCGATAGGCAATCCATTTTCCGTCGGGCGAATAGGCAGGGCCCCAATCGTCGCCGGGATTTGTTGTAATGCGTTTTGGCGGCGCGGTGCCGCCCGCAGGCACTGTGAATAGATCGCCATTCGTGCTGGTCGCTTCGTTCTTGTCCGTGTTGGCGGTAAAGCAGATTTCCTGGCTATCGGGAGCGAAACCAATTGCTTCTGCTCCATCCAGGCTGAACGGCGGCACGTCGTAATCCGCCCCCGGGGTCAAATCGCGCGGCGTTCCGCCGCCGGCCGCCACGACGAAGAGATGACTGCGTTGGCCATCTGACCACGTGGTCCAGTGCCGGAAGAGAAGCTTTTCGTAAACGTGGGCCTTCACTTTGCTTTTGTCTTTCGCGGCATCGCGCAAAGCATTGCACGCGTCGTCCTTGCAGTCGGGATAAACGCTCGACGTAAAGGCAATCCATTTTCCATCGGGCGACCATCGTTCATTGTCCGCACCGCCCGAAAGGGTAGTGACCTTAACCGCATCGCCGCCATCGATGGCGACCGTATAGAGCTGCTCTTTACCATCGCGCGAAGAGAGAAACGAGATGCGCTTTCCGTCCGGCGACCAGCGGGCTCGCTCGTCGCTGCCGCCCTGTGTCAATTGACGAGCCTCGGCGCCAGAGGTGGCTACAATCCATAAGGCCTTGACGAGGTGATTCGCGTCGAAATCCGGCGTAGCGACGCCGTAGGCGACCCATTTGCCGTCGGGCGAAATCTGCGGGTCACTGAGGCGATGCATCGAAATCAGGTCGTGGAAAGTAATGGCCCGATTTTCGCGGGTTTGCGCGCTGACGGAACGCGTACCCGCCGACGCGCCGATCAGGGCAGCGAACAAGGCCCCTGCTAGCACGACGATCCCAGCTACTCGATTCCGTCTCGTTTGAGTCATGCTGCCTCCCTGCGATTCTAGAAAATACGTGGCCGTCGAACGCGACCCGTCAAGGCGCCAGGGGATGAAGAATGTCGTCCAGAACGTCGGGGCGATTCTGCACTCGCTGCAAATGCGGATATTTCAGCCCGCCGTGGTAATCAATCGAGTGAGTTTCCACCTCATTGCTGTTTGCGATGGTTAGCTGAACCGGTGAGGTGGTCGATGCCGCCACGGCGTCTTTCAGAACAGCCAGCGAGAACGCCTTGCCGTTAACCTGGGTGATTTTCATTCCGGGTCCGAGGCCAGCATTGTACGAAGGTCCGTCGTACAGTACCTCGTCAATCATTCCTTCGTCCGATGCCCTCAGCCCAATCGAAGTCATTACGGTCATTTTTTTTGTGATCGCGTCGCGCAAGATTGCGATCTCGTTGGGCTGATCGCTGTAGGTAAGTTGCCATCCGCTGTTTTGAAGAGCTTCTTGCGGCGTCTTAGCTGATACGGAATCGAGGCGGGTGCGCAGGAAAGTAGACCAATCATACGGCGCGATGGTATTGAGACCGGCAACCACATCCTCAAACGTATAGGTTTTCAAAGCCGGTTCGCCGCCCGGTCCGCCGTAGAAGAGAAGACAGAAATCGTTCATGGATTTCTTGCCTTTTGTTAGACGCCGTACGTTCGTGTCCACGTCGAGCCAGAGAAATTCCCCCTCTTCGTAAAAATCAACTTGGCGTCGCCAGTTCGTCCAGTCGTTATCAGCATGGAAGAGGACGACAGCGGAATCGGCCGTGTCCTGCAGCGGCCGCCAATTGCGTCCGGGTTCGTGATCGAAGAATGCGGCCAGGCGTGCGATGGCCTCGTGCTCCTGGTCCTGATTCAAGAGTCCACTGCGCGCGGACAGCACGTCGCCCCAATATTCGGTCAGCCCTTCGTAGACCCAGAGCAGATCGTCCCGCATCGGCTGGTGATAATTTTCCGTGGCGAGATCTCCGGGGCGACGATATTTCCCATTCCATGAGTGCACAAATTCGTGCGGCAGCAGATCAGCGGTTGCGGTGCGAAACGCCTGATCGATCACGCTTTTCTCGTAGATGCGATCGTCGCTCGATTCGTGGTGTTCTAGGCCGAAGTGGGCCACGTTGTCGCTCAGTGTGAGTAGGAAATGGTAGTCGCGATAGTGGCGCACGCCGAAAAGCGCGCCCGTCTCGGCGATGAGCTGTTGGTAATGCGCCTCTGTTTCCGGCGGCATCGCCAGGGCAGCTTCGCTATCTGCGGCGATATCAATTTCGTGGGAGGGATCCTGGCCGGGTGTGAGCTGAATCACCCGGAAATAGCGCCCGGACAGCACGGGCGAATCAACCAGGGTGCTCAAAGAAACGGGCGCGAAGCTGATCGTGTCGCCATTCTGCTTGGCGCCGGGCAGCGCCGTTGCAAATTTCCATCCGGCCGGCAGCCTCAGGCTGGGCACGTAGGCAATGTCTTTGGAGGCATAGCCCTGCGGATAGAGCACCACCTGGTTCCAGCTCAGGTCGTTGAGATTGGTTGTCGCGGAGGCGCCGGAGGAATAGCCGGAGCCTTCCCCCGAAATCAGAAAGTCGAAGCGTACGTCGAGCGACGTAACGCCAACCGGAATCTCGAGATGAAACTCAAACATATCAAGCAGGTCGCGCCGCCAGGGAATCGCCTTCCGGCCTGCCGTGAATTTCAGTCCAGCGATGTTGTTAATCGGGCCGTCGGGCATGTGTTCGCCGGGTATCCATTGCGGGTAATAGAGGGCGAGCGGTCCGGCCTGCACAGGTATCGTGAGGTGGGTGTGGAGGACTCTCTGCGGAGCGTACGTTTCATCAACTTCGACGCGAATGACGCCTGGTCGGGTGGTTGCGCGAACGGCCGCGCCCGGAACCAGAAAGCCTGCTGCGAGAAACACACAGCACACCGCACGTCGGCCGAGGGACCCCGTCATTGTTCACCCCTTGCTTCCTAGACTTAAAATTGATGCCGCTTAGGTGCGCGCATCCTTTGTTTTGAATGAGTTAGCTGGGTTTTGGATGCCTTCACGAATCCTATCCTAATTGATCGGACGCAAAACGCAAAGCGCGTGCTCCTTGGGTCTGGGCGGTCCCGCGGGCGTGTTGCCTGCTTGCGCAACCTACCGTGCCGTCTGGTACTCCCTACCTGTCTGCGATGTAGTAACTTTGAGAAGATGCCCATCGACGACAAGAATCGGGACGCGGAAGCCCAGATCGAGGCTCGAACCAACCTCGTATTGACGGAACTCCGCCAAATGAATGCACGGCTTACCGCGCTGCTGAACGCCTCGAAATTGAATTGCATCGTGGCCACAAGTCCGGACGGGATGATTACGCTTTTCAACTCTGGCGCGGAACGTATGCTGGGCTACACCGCTGCCGAGATGGTTGGCAAACAAACTCCAGGGATTTTTCACCTTGCATCGGAAATTGAAGCTCGCGGCCGGGCGTTAAGCGAGCAGTTCGGGCGGCCGATTCATGGCTACGGCGTCTTTGTCGAACTCGCGAGTCGCGGCGAGACCGAAGAGCGAGAGTGGACCTATGTCCGAAAAGACGGAAGTCAGCTGATCGCTAGCGTGTCCGTCAATGCGGTTCTCGATCCGGAAGGCAAGATTACGGGTTATCTCGGCATCGGCCACGACATCACCAAGCGCAAAGAGTCCGAGTCCAAACTTCAGTTGTTGACCGAGCGTCTGTCACTTGCGACTTCCGTCGCGGCGGTGGGTGTCTGGGAATGGGACGTGGCCAACAGCGCGATGACCTGGGACGACACGATGCAGGAGATTTACGGCTTCGCCCTGAAAAAGGAGTCGCCGTATGAACAGTGGCGGGCAGCGGTTCACCCCGAAGACTTGCCGTTAGCCGAAGGCGCCTTGAAAAAAACGTTGGAGGAAAAGGCCCGGGCAACAGTGGAATTCCGAATCAAGCGGCCGGACGGCGCCATTCGGTATCTATCGGCCGCCGAGGGCGCGGTTCTTGATGAAAACGGGAACGTCAGCAAGATCATCGGCGTCAACATTGACGTTACGAATCGAAAGAGAGTGGAAGGGGATTTGCAGCGCGCCAAGGACGAGGCTGAAGCCGCGAACCGAGCGAAGAGCGAGTTCCTCGCGAACATGAGCCACGAAATCCGCACGCCCATGAACGGCATTATGGGCATGACGGAGCTTGTTCTCGACACCGAATTGGATTCCGAACAGCGCGAATATCTGAATCTGGCAAAGATGTCCGCCGATTCGCTGCTTTCGTTGATCAACGACATTCTGGACTACTCGAAAATCGAAGCCGGAAAGCTGGAGATTGACGCGATTGACTTCAATCTGGGCGACTGCCTTGGCGATACCATGAAGACACTCAGTCTTCGCGCGCACCAGAAGGGGTTGGAGCTCGCGTTTGAGATTGAGCCGAACGTTCCGGACGCACTGATCGGAGATCCCGGACGCGTGAGACAGATCATTCTGAACCTCGTGGGCAACGCCATCAAGTTCACGGAGGTCGGCGAAGTGGTTTTATCCGTGCAATTGCTCACTCACGTGGGCGACGAACTTCAGCTTCGATTTACAGTCACTGACACCGGCATAGGCATCTCGCCTGACAAGCAAGCAGCCATCTTCGAAGCGTTCAAGCAGGCCGACGGATCCATGACCCGTAAGTACGGTGGCACCGGGCTGGGCCTTACGATTTCTTCGCGGCTGGTCGAGCTGATGGGCGGACGAATCTGGGTTGAGAGTGAGCTGGGCGAGGGAAGCCGCTTTCACTTTACCGCGAATTTTAGGGTGCAGAAGTCGGCGGCGAGAACCGTGGTGCCGCGCGATCCGACTACATTGCGCGACATGCGCGTACTGGTCGTGGACGACAACGCGACGAATCGCCAGATTCTAGTGAAGATGCTGGATGGCTGGCACATGATCTCGACTGTCGCCGAGAGCGGGGCCAAAGCCATGGTCACCTTGACCGAGGCCAAAGGCATCGGGAGAACTTTCCCACTGATACTGCTCGACGCGCAGATGCCCGAAATGGATGGATTCGCGCTGGCCGAGTACATTAAGCGCCATCCGAGCTACCGAGCGGCAACGATTATGATGTTGAGTTCCGCGGGACAGCGCGGAGACGCCATGCGATGCCGCGAGCTGGGCGTCGCCGCCTATCTCACGAAGCCCGTGCGGCAGTCAGAGCTGATGGACGCGATATTGACGGCGCTGGGGACGCGCGCGAAAGCCGAAGCCAAGCCGGCGCTCGTCACGCGCCATTCCTTGCGAGAAAGCCAAAACCGTCTCAAGGTGCTTCTCGCCGAGGACAACGCCGTCAACCAACTCGTCGCCCTCCGATTGCTTGAGAGGTTCGGACATACGGTGACGGTGGCGGGGAATGGTAAGAAGGCGCTGGAAGCGTGGGAGAAGGGCGGATTCGACGCCATATTGATGGATGTCCAAATGCCCGAGATGAATGGTTGGGAAGCAACGCAAACGATCCGCGAGAAAGAGAGGACAGCGGGCGGACACGTTCCCATCATTGCGATGACCGCGCACGCCATGAAAGGCGATGACGAACGGTGTTTCGCGGCAGGGATGGACGACTACCTGACCAAACCGATTCGCACGGAGGAATTGATGACCGTGCTCGAAAAGGTAGGCGCCCGCAAAGCGGCCCGCGAGGTTCGCTTCGGTACGGCGCCAGCGCGGCAAGATGCCAGGCGAGAGGCAGAGGCGGTTGATCTGCCGGCAGCGCTCGAGAGGCTCGGTGGGGACCGCAGCCTCTATGACGAGCTAGTCATGGTATTTAAGAACGAGTGCCCGGGAATGGCAGCCGAGATGCACCGCGCCATTGACGATCGCGACGTGAAAACCTTGGCGCGCAGCGCTCACACGCTCCGGGGATCGTCTTCCAATCTTGGCGCCGTCGCGGTTGCGGAGGCGGCTTTAGAGCTGGAAAAGCTGGCGCGATCCGAGAAGCTCGAAAGCGCTGGAGAACAGTTGAAAGTTCTTGAGAGTGAAATTGAACGATTGTTTTCGGAGCTCGGATCCCTTCGCGCACGCTGATGGTCTTCTCCGTTTGATGCGAACCGCTCTGCAGGATGGTGTCGCGGGACCGATTGCGAATGAAATACCAACATGAGTAATGAAGTGAAACCGAAAAAACGGGTGCTCATCGCGGAGGATGACCCTGTCTCGTGCCACGTTCTGAAGAGCTTCCTCGTAAAGTGGGATTACGACGTGGCGGTCGTCACCGACGGGATGGCCGCGCTAAGAATTCTCGAAGCCGACGATACGCCGCGTCTGGCGGTGCTCGACTGGATGATGCCCGGCATGGAAGGCGTCCAGATCTGCCAGCGCATCCGCGAGCGCAAGGATCGGCCCTATGTGTATGTTCTTCTGCTGAGCGCGCGCAGTGAGAAGCGAGACCTTCTGCGCGGTCTTGAACTTGGCGCCGACGATTACCTCACGAAACCCTTCGACTCCGAGGAGCTACGCGCACGCCTTTTGGTCGGCGAACGAATTCTCAACCTGCAGGACGATCTGATCGCGGCGCGGGAAGAACTCCGCTTCCGCGCTACCCACGACCTGCTCACCGGAATTTCCAATCGCGGCACGGTGATGGATGCGCTGCGGAACGAATTGTCGCGCCAGGTGCGCGAGCAAAAGCCTTTCGGTGTCATTCTCGTGGACATAGATCATTTCAAGAACGTCAACGACACGTACGGCCATCTCTGCGGGGACGAGGTGCTGCAAGCCGTGGCGCGGCGGATGAAGGAGTGCATGCGCCCGTACGACACGGTCGGCCGCTACGGTGGCGAGGAGTTTCTGATCATCGCGTCAGCCGCCGATGCCCGGGGCACTCTCGCACTGGCCGAAAGAATCCGCCGAGTGCTGGAATCGAAGCCCGTGGTCACGCAGGCGGGCGAGGTGCGTATTACGGCGAGTCTCGGCGCCGCGATGAGCACTGATGCCCGAGGTGCCGATCCCCAGACGCTCCTGCGCCTAGCCGATAAGGCTCTCTATCGCGCGAAGGACCAAGGCCGCAACCGCGCAGAACTTGCCGGCTCGCAGGAATCGGATGCCGCGGCCCTGGCGAACGCCATTCCTCTCGATCCCGCTAAGCGCTGAGACGCGTTTTTCGGCGTTCTTGGGCGGCGAAGACCCGCACGTACTCGTCGCTTTGGGGGAGTGATTTGAGCACACAATAGTTGAATCGTCATCGCGTCCATTCTGGATTTGTGTTGTGCTGATCTACTTCGGACCAAGTGTTTTCGCGGCCAATCCACAGTGAGGTGAAGAGCGATGGGGCATTTACGGGCTCAGCGGCGGATAAGGAATCGTCTGGTCCATCGGGCGATGGTGCTCGCCATACTGTTTCTGCTTGGTTCGGAGTGCCGCGCGCAGAACGTCAAGCCGGGTCAACGACCCGAAACGCCGTGGTCGAACGACGTGAACAATTATCCGGGATTGCCCGCTGAGGCCGCCCTGTTATTCGCCAAGCTCCAGCAGAACGTCCAGTTTCCGGCGGCGCGGCGCGAAAGCCGGCTCTTGCCTTTGTTACCACGCTCGACGTTCTCCTATGTGGCGCTTCCCAACTACGGCGACGCAGCCGACCAGACGCTGAAAATCTTTCACCAGGAATTGGCGGAGAGTTCGCTGTTGCGCGATTGGTGGGGACACGGCGAACTGGCCAAATCCGGGCTCAAAGTAGAGCAGTCGCTCGAGCACTTCTCGCAGATCAGCCAGTATCTCGGTGACGAAATCGTGGTATCGGCTGAGATGAAGGGCGATTCGCCAAAGTTCCTGGCGATCTCCGAAGTTCGGAAGCCGGGACTGAAAAAGTTCCTCGAAGAGACGATCCGGTCGTCGGGCGGAACGAAGCTGCCGGTGCGGGTGTTGGGGCCAGAAGATCTTGCTGCGGGAAGTGAGGAAGGTTTGAGGGACCAGCCCGTCATGCTCGTGCGGCCTGATTTCTTCGTTGCGGCAGGCGATTTGGCAACACTGCGCGCCTTCATTGCCGGGCTGGACGCGGGCAGCCGAGAGTTCGCAAGTACCGCATTCGGGCAGCGAGTGGCGCGGGAATACCGGGACGGTGTCACAGTCTTGGGGGCTGCTGACCTGCACAGAATCGTGAACCAGGTCCCCGCGGACACCGGGAAGACCGGCACTTTCCAACAAACAGGGTTCGCCGATACGCAGTACATCGTTTGGGACCACAAGACGATCGATGGCAAACGAGTCAGCCAAATGGAATTGAGTTTTACCGGACCACGGCACGGAGCAGCATCGTGGCTTGCAAACTCAAGCCCACTGGGCGGTCTTGACTTCGTGTCTCCCCAAGCGGTGGTTGCGGCTACGGTGGTTCTTTACGATCCTGCGAAGATTTTCGAGGACGCCAAGGAACTCTCGCGGCTGTCCGGTTCGAACACTTTCGCGGCCATCCCACAGTTCGAGCGGGCGTTGAATCTGAACTTGAAAGACGATTTGCTCAGTCTGCTCAGCGGCGAATTGACAGTTGAGCTCGACAAAGTGGACCCGCCAGGGCAGCCTCAGTGGAAGGTAATGCTCGAGGTGAAGGACGCCAGCCACTTACAGCGGACTCTGAGCACCTTGACTGCGCCGTTGAGTTTTGGGATGCAGCCCGTCGAAGATGGCGGCGTGACCTACTATGGATTCCGAGTTCCTACCGGCAAAAAGCCCACTGAGATTGACTACGCTTTCGCGGACCGCTATCTGATCCTTGGCTCGAGCAGGGACGCCGTGGCCGAAGCTGTGAGCATGCATCAATCGGGCGGATCCTTGGCAAAATCCAAGACGTTCCTCGCAGCGCTTCCCCCGCAAAGCTCGCTGACGGCTTCGGCACTGTTTTACGAGGATCCGGTAGCAGTGACTAAGATGCAAATGGAGCAGGTTGCTCCGAGTCTGGCGGGAGCGCTGCTTCGATCGAGCCAAACCACGCGGTCGGTTGTCGGCGTGTATGGGGAAAACACGGCCATCCGTGAGGTCAGCGAGAACCCAGGGTTCGATGTTTCAGGTGCTTTCATCGTCGCTGCGATCGCAGTTCCTAATTTGCTGCGTTCGAGAATAGCCGCCAACGAAGCGAGCGCGGTCGGCAGCCTTCGCGTGGTGAACACCGCTCAGATCGCGTATTCGGCGAATTACCCGGATCGAGGCTTCGCGCCCGATCTCGCGAAGCTAGGCATGGATCCGAGAGGATTGACTGCTTCCTCGCCGGAGCACGCAGGGTATCTTAAGCAGGCACTGGCGAATCAAGATTGTGCAGGTGATGGGTGGTGCACCCAATCCGGATTCCGCTTCAGGGTTAGCGCAGTTTGCCAGCGGCAGGTGTGTAGGGACTTCGTAGTGGTTGCCAAGCCGGTCTCGAGCGCCAGCGGCACGAGAAGTTTCTGTTCGACTTCAGACGCGGTAATTCACTTCACGATGAATTCGCCGACCGATTCACAGCTCAGTGTAACGGAGTGCCGAGCGTGGAAGGCGATTCAATGAAGCAGAAGAAGCTGCGCAAACAACCAAACGGCTGGCGATTCTTGCGGTTGGGGATCGCACGAAGACCACCGGTTCATTGAGATTTCATTGGAAAGTTTAGCCAGTCGGTCTTTTGTCACCCTCGGTTCTTAGATTCGCCGTCCCCCAAAAGTTTGAGTTTCGCGGCGCGCCCCCGCCGCGGAAATTGCAAAGCCTGGGCAACGTCGTACTGGTTCGATCACATCAAAGTTTAAGCGGAAGCCGACCTGTCGCGCATTTCCCACAATGCACCGCAGCGGTGTGGTCTTGGTGCACAAATAAGCGGGAGGTGACATGGCAAGGACAAGAAACTCATTCAGAACTTTCATGGTGGCTGTAATCTGCGCAGCATTGGCGGCCTTTGCTCGCCCCTCCTCTACGTCAGCATCACTCGGAGGAAATTTCACGTCAGTGGAGGCCGATCAGGCGAAAATGCAAGCCTCGTTGAAAACCACGAGTAAAGATCTCTATTCGATTCACGAAATTCATGTGCCCAATGACGTTGTCGTGAGGGAGTTTGTTTCACCGGCCGGGAGCGTATTTGGAGTCGCATGGAAAGGACCGGCGCGTCCGGACCTGCGGCAACTGTTGGGCCCGTATTTCGATGCGTTCGCCAAGGCGGCACAGACCCAAAAGACCCGGCGAGTGGGCCGCGGGCCGTTGGTGATTCTGCAGGCCGGACTCGTGGTGGAAATGGGCGGACACACGCGGTCGTTTTTCGGAAGGGCTTACGACCCTCGGATGGTTCCGTCTGGAGTTCCCACCGAGGAGATACGATGAGAATCGCGGCCCCGGGTAGATTTGCTGTCGCTGCAACACTTGTAGTCATAGGGGCGCTTGCCAGCATCTGGATTTCAGGATGCTCCAGTTCCGGTTCGTCGTCGACAACCCCAGCGTCAACGCCGACGCCAACCCCAGCACCTCCGAGCGCTACGCCTGGGTCAAATGTGCAGGCGATTAGCGTCACGACCGGGCCAGAGGCTGCCTCCGGCTCTCTCGCGATCAACAGCGCGTTTACTTCCGTTACCGTTTGCGTTCCTGGCAGCACCACTCAATGCCAGGCGATCAGCGGAGTTCTGGTTGATACAGGATCATCGGGCTTGAGGATTTTGTCCTCGGCACTCACGATTTCGTTGCCGCAACAGAAAGATTCCAATGGCAATCCAATCGCGGAGTGCGGTGAGTTTATCGACAGCGAGACATGGGGCCCGGTGCAGACGGCGGACATATCGATCGCAGGCGAGAAAGCCAGCTCGGTTCCCATTCAGGTCATCGGGAGCCCAGGTTTTTCCGTTCCCGCGTCGTGCTCAAATCTGGGCCCGATCCAAGATGATCTGGCGACACTGGGCATGAACGGAATATTGGGCGTGGGAAATTTCGCGCAGGACTGCGGTGAAGGGTGTGCCGCGAGCGGAGCTTCCAATGTCGGATTCTATTACACGTGCCCGTCCTCGGGTTGTGTGGTGACTGCGCAAGGGATTTCTCAGCAAGTATCCAACCCGGTGTCATTTTTCGCGACCGACAATAATGGTGTCATCGTCGAATTGCCCGCTGTTTCGGGCGCAGAGACCAGCGTTACTGGGTCGTTGATTTTCGGGATCGGAACGCAGTCGAACAACGCATTAGGAAGCGCGACCGTGTACACAATCGATCCCGACACAGGATCTTTCACAACAACTTTCAAAGGACAGACTCTTACGGACGCGTCCTTCCTCGATACGGGTTCAAACGCGATCTATTTTCTCGACTCTTCGACGACCGGATTGCCAACCTGCACCGATCTTACCTTCTGGTACTGTCCGTCGGGAACACAGAACCTATCGGCAGTCACCCAGGGCGCAAATGGCGCGACGACTACAATCAATTTCGAGATCGGCAATGCCGATACACTGACCGCCAACGCAAACGACGGTGTCGCGGCGGGTCTTGGCGGACCCAGCCCGGGCCTTTTCGATTGGGGTTTGCCGTTCTTCTACGGTCGGAACGTGTATACAGCCATTGAGGGAGCAAACACTCCGGGAGGCAGCGGTCCGTATTGGGCGTATTAGAATTTGAAAAATGGATCCACTTCGCCGGGGAGTGGATTTCTTGAAACGTATCGAGCTTCCGCGAATCGATGCAGACCGTCCGTTCCGCTGCGACCGCGACAATCAAGGGCCGACTCCCCGTATCACGGAACTGATCGGGCTATGTTGGTTTTCGGGTGCGGGACTCTGGTGCTTGTCAGGGGTATTCACAACTTCACAAACCTGGCCGAACGTGCACCAGACGATTCGTTTGCCACGAGCCCAAGAATCTCGCGAATGCGGCGCCGGTCCGCGCTCTCTCGCGGGCTGACGCCTTCCTTAGCTCAGCGCGCTATACGCTGAATTGCGCTCGCACACCGCAATTCTGTACGCTGTGCGACATGACCGAACACAATCTTCTGATCAATCGCGCTCCCGTCCTGACGCTGTGGGCGACCGCCGTAGCCGAGCGATTCGGATTTGATCAAGACGAGGCGCGATCGCTTGGCAAAGCGGTGGGAAGCTTCACGCAGCCTTGACCGTTGAGGAACCTTCTTCTTGGGGATGCGAGAGAGCGTAAAAGCGCGTATCACACTTGATGCAGCGGTATGCTCGCATGCGAAAAGAAGGGAGCAACCATTTCTCAATAAAGCCACGCCGATGCGATCGAAAAACCTCCTGGCTTCTGCAATGAGGACAAGAACGTTTGAGCGGGCCGATCATTTCTCTTTCCTTGCGGCGTCCTGAAGTGGCCGAAGACCTCGATTTACCTACAGCAGGTGTTTCGACTGCAACAGTATCGTTATGTACTTCGGTGCGCAATAAGGGGTTTAGTGTAGGAGCAGCGTGCTAACCAGCATTGCGGTGAGAAACTGTCACCGAGAGACTTTAGGACTGCTTCACCGGGGTTCGATTGTTCGATCAGGGCTTCCACATCATGGAGCCCATTACCTGCTGCAATCTGAGTGCGTTGCATCGCCAGTTGCTGGCGAAGCCGATGGGTCTGCTTTCCTAGCTCGAAATAGTTGACCACAAAAGCTTTGAGCGCACCCGCCTCGCATCCAGTGCCTTTTTGCGATCGATCCGAATCTAAGAGAAGTCGCATGTAACGCCGGCGGCGTATTCCGCCCTGGAGAGCTACGGTGCCTTGGATTCAGTTCGGACTTCTGCTGGTTGTGTTGGTACTGGGAGTTTGGCGTCTTTTCGCGATTGCCAGAGACGTGAGCGTTATCAGGCGGGAGCTATTCAACACAGCTGAAGATACCAGTGACATCGGGGGAACGTCAGATCGAACGGATTTTGCACGGCCTCATCCGCGCTAGGCGCAAGTACGAAGAGCCCATTTCATTCGGGAAGAGGCGAATGACCGAACCAGCGGCCTATAAATGGCATACGGCTTACCAATCCGCTGTCCTTGGGACAGGTCCGGGAACGCCTGCGGGCCGTATCACTACGGCATTACAGGCGATTGACCAGCGGCTCGCGTCTCCTCCCGCCATAAACGATGCCGAGCACAACGAAATTCAGGACGCATTGCTGGTGCTGCACGCGCTAAAAGCCCAAGGTCCTTTAGAGTGAATCAATTTCAAGCCATTCTTCGTGCGGAGCTAGCCGCGATGAACGTGTCCAAATCCTGAGCGCCGGATTTCGCTTTGTCGGGTATCGAACTGAGTTGTTTTTGCCGCTCGGATAACCTTGCGATGCCAATATGCGCAACGCAAGATTCTCATTCTCGGTCAGCGTCATCCTGTTGTGCCTGATCTCCGGTGGTTGTTCGAAACCTTGGCACAAGACTTCGCTGGTTTATATCGGCTTCGATGATCACTCAGAGAAATCGGCAGGCGTGATTGAGTTGACCAAGGTGTGGTCAAGTAGCCCACCGTGCCCTGACTGGCGAGTAACCATTGATCCGAAAAAAGCGAACTATCTCGTCTTGATTGGTAATGTGGACGTGACCATCATGGACGACCACGGCAGGGTTATTTACCACGGTGGGCAAGCTGTGATGTACGACGGTAACACCGACGCGAGCGGTACCGACATCTGCAAACTAACCGGGGAGTGATTTAGGTGCCGCGACTACGTTGCGCGGCGGCCGCTTACGAGATGAATTACGAAGAAAATCAGCGCGAGCACAAGCAGGATGTGAATAAAGAAGGCTGCAACGTGGAAGACGACGAATGCCCCAACCCAAGAGAAAAGCATCAAGAGCGCGAGCGTCAAGAATATAAAGCGCATGAGAAATCCTCCGAGCGACGCGGATGATAGCACGGCGCCATTCAGCAATCGATTCTGGAAAAGAAGGGAGCCAGTATTAGGCTCCCTCCCATGACCCGCTTAATTCGTGGTCCGCGCCGCCCTAGCTGTTTCTCGATCAGTTTGCTTGTTATCGGCAGACGATTCTTTTGTGGATGAGACATCTTCCGCTCCCGTAGCTTTTAGGATTTCCTTGGAGCGTTTGATGTCCTCCGACGTGTCGCAATGGATCGACATGAGAATGCCACCCTGCAGCAGGCGACCTTCGTAACGCTTGGCCTCGAATTCCGGAATTCCCATTCCGACAAATGCCCCAGTTACCCCGCCAACCGCTCCGCCTACGCCAAGGCCTGCCAGCCCCGCCATAATCGGCCCCGCAGCTATGAATGGTCCAAGGCCCGGTATCGCCAACAGGCCAATGCCCGCCAGTACGCCCAGTGTGCCACCGATGACGCCGCCAGCCGTGACGCCCGCCGCCGCGCCTTCCGGCGCCTTCGTGGACTTTTCCGTTCCCATATCCTTTGGGCCGCCAAAACTCTCGGGCATCAATACGGAAATGTCTGAGTTAGGAAAACCGGCCTTGATGAGCGAATGTGTAGCGCGTTCCACCCCAGTGAGGGTTGAATAAATTCCAAAGACTCCTACTTTTTTGTTTGTCACGATTGAGTCTCCTTTGCGTTCAGTTCTGGAATTGTGCTCGCCTATTTCGAAGGCGCAACTTCGAGTAGATCGGTTACGTTATTTTGCCCCGCCACACGGATGGCCTGCGCTTCCAAACCGGCTTTTTCGTTCTGCGTCCGCACCGGCCCTCGAAGAGTTACCTTTCCGTCCCGCGTGATGATCTTGATGTTGTGAGCGTAAGTCGAAAGGGTGTTGTCGTCGTGTATTGCCTTTCGGATTTTCTGCGTGATGGCGCGGTCGGCAGGATTCATCTTCTGCTGATCCGCTGTGGCTGGTGTCTGGTCCTGGTTTTGTTTGGTGTTGTCTGCAGGCGTTTGCTGCGAATCTTGATACGCCAGCATCGGTGTGGCCACAAGTGACACGGAAAACGCTGCTGTGCCTAGAGCCAGCAACATTCGCGGTGACTTCAGAAAACCTCGATTCATTTTTCCTCCAATTGCACAGATCGACTTCGAGAAAATCTAGCGACCAGCGGCAGCTTTTTTCGCGCGGGTGGGAGTAGGGTTTGTCTCGCCGGAATTAGCGGCTTCGACGTTGATGTGGCCCGACAGTTGCGTCAGCTTTTTGTCGGTGTCGCGTTCTTCTTCGAAAGTTTCTCGCAATAGCGACTCCGCTTCGGTTTCCCCGAGAAGCTTGGCGTAGGTAGCGACGCAACCGTACCCGGCCATCTCGTAGTGCTCCACGCGCTGAGCGGCAGCGATCAAGCCCGCATCCAATTCTTCGGGCGCTGGATCTTCATCGATTAATTCCGCGCCTTCTTTGATGAGACCTTCCATGCCCTTGCATTTCTTCCCGGTCGGAATTTCGCCGAGCGCTTTGAAAATCCGCTCGAGCCGCGCGACGTGCTCCTTCGTTTGGCCCAGGTGTTCTTCGAAGCCGGCGCGCAGGTCCGGCGAAGTTGAAGCCTTGGCCATCTTGGGAATGGCTTTGACCAATTGGTTTTCTGCGCTGTAGAGATCCTTCAACTCCTCGACGTAAAGATGCTTCAAGCGATTTGATTTCATTGGGTCTCCTAATGTTGTGGGTTATTCGTTGTGCCGAGTCACTTGGCTAGCACAGGCGTCCCGACGTCCATGCTCTATAATCGCCTTCCAGATCTAGTCAGCTATAGGGTCAAATGGGTAGTTGTAGTGCGTTTAAGCTGTAGCGACTTTCTAGGTCGGGCTAGTTAGTTCCAATTCATGCCGTTAGATAGAGGGTTTATCTGCGGGAACCAGTGAGCGAATATAACTCATGAGATTCCGATCAGTCTTTGCGATCACCATGTCAACGAAGAGAACCGCACCACTTTTTCGCGCGACGTCGGCGTAAAGTGTGAAAAGAATAATCGGAGTCTCAGGCATGATACGTTTCAGCTCACGGGCGACTTCCAATCCGTTCATCATCGGCATCGACCGGTCGAGGACCATTAAGGCGGGTTGATGTCTTCTTGCGAGCGCGATTGCTTCCTCTCCATGGGTAGCTTCCACGCACATATCGTAATCAACCTCCCGCTCAAGGATCTCGCAGAGCCTCTTGCGTATTTCCGGGTTGTCATCGGCTACCAACAGATGAAAAACGCGGTCCGAATAATTGCCGGGGCGGACAATTCGGTCATACTGGCAAATTCGGAATCTCGCAGCTCGGGTCGGAATGAACGACATGTCGCCGGTTTGGCGCGCCGCAAGGGGTAAGGCCAAACGTGGTTGATTGATGGCTTCCAGTGACAGGTGTCCCATCGAGAATGCCTCGCATGGGCGTGAACGTGCAGTCTTCTAAACAGGAGGTTCGGTCGTTAAGTAAAACAACGGACGCATACAAGCTGACCAGCGAACTTGCAAATATACTTCCAGAGAAATAAACGTTCCCGCGACGATCCTGTGCAAGGCATTGGGCCCGCAGCTGCGAGTTCTGTTGCGACGCGGCAGATTTAGATGCAATTAGAAATAGCTCGAATAGTTTGCGACCATCCATCTTGCGCGTGCATACCTACCGAAAGCGCTAGCGCAAGAATACCCAGACAACGGGCGAATGGATGGCGAAGGAATCTAGCCGCAGAATGAATTTTGTGAACTAAGGCCGGACCGTCGGATAACCGACAAACTTTGAAAAATTAGGACGGACTCGTGCGCGGTGCTGGTGTCAATACACTTGAAACTTCTCGAATAGGAGAATGCCGGATGCGCACTGAATCGGAGAGTTTGCGTTCTGGCTCGAAACTACGATCTATTCGGAATACTCGACGATGCCTCTCTCGTTTGGAGAGTCACGGGCGTGGGCCATGCGGTTTCCATCCGCCAATTGCAGGCGCTGGCCGCGAAAACCCCTAACGAACTTCGCTTGATGCATTTACCAACCACGCCGATTATATCAGCGATGAACGTCCCAAAACCCTGAGCTGCCGCAACAAAAGGTGATCCGCGCGGATTCAGCGGGCGTAGCGCGGCACGTTCAACGGAGGGCGCGGCGGCTGGACGAACGGTTTGATGTTTTTCGGTGCGGGCACATTCTGCGCCGGTGAACATTGATTGCACGAACAATCCAAAGCCACGCAGCCGTCCTCGCCGTGCATTCCGTCCGAGTGCCCGCATTTAGAGCAGTTCAGCATGACGTTCCTTCCCTGGACATTGTCCGGTGAGGCATGTCGTTGGGGTTAGTGCTTCTCGCCGCCGACGTGGCCACGCCCATCACGCACTTCATTTCCTTTGAAGTGCGCAACCTTATCGACGCGCTTCGAAGGCTCAGGTTTATCTCCCGGATGTGGTGCAGGGCCTTTGTAGCCGTGTTCGGGATGATAACGGTTGTTTACGTGGCCTTGGAAGTTGTCAGGACCATGAAACCAAGGGCCAGCGCCAATGAAGACACCGCCCGTAAACCATTCTGGGCCGTAATATCCGTATGGAGCACAGCCGTAAGGAGCGGCGTCATAGTAACCGTATGGGCAGTCTGGGGCGGCTCCAACGTTGACTGCGACGCTGACCTGGGCCTCAATTTTGGGAGCGGTCACCATCAAACAAATTCCGGCAACAGCGCCTAGCGCAACGCTTTTGAGTTTGCTCATAGATCTCCTTAGCTCTCGCGACCATCGGAAGGTCGTCGTCTACTTGGCGCCGCGGAGTCGTATGAAGCCCCGCAAACCGCCTTAAAACTAACAATGATGAGTGTTGTTCACAATACACTCTTTCTGGTATCTCCTGTGACCGGAGGTAATTTTCCGGCCGATTCGATAGGGGATCACAGGAGTACGAAAGTGACAGAAACTCCTGATCTGAGGCTGACGGATGTACAGATCACCGCAATCAGACAACGCATCGCGCGGCGAAAACGACAAATCATGGAGTGCGGCCAGATTGATCTAGGAGAAATCACCGGAACGGAGGATTTGCGATCCTACGTATTTGCCAAGACCTTGCTGATGGCAGGGGTTCCATCAGATCGGGTGGCGATCCTGATGGGACATCGGAATTCCGCCACTACATTGAAGCACTATGCCGCCTGGGTGAGAGAGGGGCCGGAGCAGTTGGAGGGGGACGTCAGGCGAGTTCGGGCCCAGAAAGAGCGACCCAGGAATGACGAAAAACCGCTCAAACGGCCAGAATCGGGTATACAGCCGCTATGCGGAAATACACCGAGATGGCTAAACTAAATGCCAACACTCACATACAAATGGTGGAGGCGGGGGGAGTTGAACCCCCGTCCGAGAAACCTTGCAACCCGAAGACTACATGCTTGTCCCGTTCCGATGGTTTCGCCGAGGGAACTCAGAGCGGGCAAGACGCGCCCCCGGCTAGTCCGATGATCTCGCCGCCGAATTACGGACCGAAACTCGACAGCCAGCCTACTGTGTGACGCCTCATCCCAAACGCGTAGGTGACGCCTGGGGAGACGCGCAGCTTACTTTTGGTTAGGCTGCGAGTGCCAACTGTGAGTTGCCAGTTGTGTTGTTCCACCCGATTGCGGGCAGGTGGGGCCCGGCATGCCTTCGAGCAGCGGCAGTTTCCGTCGAAACCGTGTCGCCCCCGTTGGAGACTCCAGAATACCACTTCGAGGGAGCACCGCGCAAAACGGCGGCCCTCGAGTGATCTGGCAGCTATCGTCCTATCGGCTGGGACGGTTAGCCCGTGAGGAAAGCTATCAACGGGGCGTAGTTCGGATATTGGGCGCTAAGCGTGTCGCGCTTGCCCTGCTCGTAATCCGCCGGGTCGAAACCGGGTGACATCGTGGTGCCCATCAGCGCGTACTTCCCACCCGGGGCCAGCCGCGACCCTTGCCACGTCCCACCGTCGACGGTGTGTTGCACGCGCATCCCCGCAAGGATGTCCTGGCCAAGTAGCACCGCCTCGGCGGCACCGTCCGGCTTGAGCATTAACATCTCGACCGGGTCGCCCAAATAGAAGTGGTAGATCTCGTCGCCCTTGAGCCGGTGCATGGCGGAGAAAGTGTCTGGCGTCAGCATGTAGTAGATGGCTGTCGCGAGACCGCGTTCGCCTGCGTAGCAAGCCGGGAGGGACGGTTGCGCGAGCCTGGATTTTGAGCGATACGACTGGACGAAGTAGCCGCCCTCGATCGGGAGCGGCTGAAGTTTGAAGAACTCCTGAATCTGCCTGGCGGTCAACATCGAGCCCGTAATTCCCCCGGTTGGAAGTCTTGAAGATACGAACCTGGGTCGGGGAAGGCAAGCAAAACCTCGCCCGAATCCCTTCCTCCGAATGCAAAGCCGCCCTCTGCATAGGCAGGAACGCGTTGTCGTAATGCCAGTTGACACCCCCTGATACCGTTTCCATAATCTGAAAAGGGTACGAATCGCTTGAAAGAACGCCAACGATCTCTGGAGCAGGCCCTCGAAGAAGCCGTTTCGCGGGCATTGCGCGACAATCTGGCGCCGCTGCAGCGGACTGCCGACGAGTTACATCAGGCCTACGCCGATCTCGTGGCAGCCTGTTCGTCCACTCGTCCGAGCAACGCACTGCCGGCGATGCTTCGCGCGCAGACCGCGGCTTCGTCTTTGGCCGCGGGCCTATCCGTGCTGTCGAATTTTGTGGCCGTGGCGCTGAATCCGCGCGAAAGCCGCAGTTCAGACGACCACGCGGGCGCAACCACCTCCGCCGTGGCGGAAATGGAACCGGAAGCGCCAGCCGCCGAACCGGCCCCACACGCACCAAAGCGATTTGAGCCCAAATCCGATTGGGATGATGAGCCTGTTACCGAAGAACCGGTCGAGACACGGACCAAGAAAGTCGATGAGATACCGATTCATGGGGCGGCGGCCGAAGAGCCAATTGTTTCCGAGCCGGAGCCCACTGCCGAGACATCTGCTGAGGTGCCGGCTTTCGAGGTTGCGAACCTGTCCAGCGAGTTGCGCGATTTGCATCGCCGCGCGAACCGGGTAGCCAAAGTGGCCATGCAAGACATCAAACTGTTGCGGCCCAAGGATGTTCGCCTGGGGCGCGAAAACAAAGACATCTGTAATCGGTTGCGTAGTGACATTGATAAAGCCCGCAAAGAATACGACCGCCGCTTCCGCGCGATACAGGATCATCCCGTGGATTATTTCCATCACTGGATGCTGGAAATCCTCGCCGAGGGTGATGCCCAGGCCCTTGGAGAATATCCTTATCCCTCGCCTGTACTGCGGCACTAAGACCATCGCCATGAGACCCGCGCGCCGGCTTGCAGGCGTTGCCGGTGCCATGCTGATGCTGTGCTCGATTTGTTCCGCGCGGCCGAATTCGACCGCGAAATCCACTGCCGCACCTGCGTTCACCGAAAAGCAGCTCGAAAAACTTTCGCGCGCGCTGAAAGAGCCGAATCCTTCCCCGGCCTACGTCCATCTCAGCGCGATTGCGTCGCGCAAATCTTCCGGCACTCTCGGATTGCGCGCGGCACTGGCGCTCGGTTATTACGATTACACCAAAGGAAATTACGCGCAGGGCGCCAAATGGCTCGCGCGCGCACAGGGCGAACCGCTGGTTGCGGATTACGCGCTCTATTGGGCTGCTGAAACCGATCTCGCCTCAGGCCACAGCGCCGAGGCGCTCGCCGAACTCAAGCGTTTCCGGAGTGAATACCCGAATTCGGTGATGACGGATGCGGCGCTGCAGTCCCTCGGCGACGCCGCGATTGCTGCTAACGAGCCCGCCGAAGCGGTAGCCGCTCTCGACGCCTACCTGCAGACGACGCAACGGCCCGCACTGCTGCTGCTGCGCGGCGAGGCGCGCGAACAAGCGGGCAAACCGCTGGATGCCGTCGCCGATTATCAGGCGGTTTACCTGCGATTCGCGATCAGCGAGCAGGCACGCCAGGCCGCGACGAAGCTCGGCTTCTTGCGCGCTAGCCTCGCCGCAAACTACCCTCCCCTCGTGCTCGATCAGAGGCTCACGCATGCCGCAATGCTGTTCGGTGCGAAGAGCTGGAACGACGCGCGCAACGAATATTCCGAGCTTATGCCCGAGCTTTCCGGCGCCGATCGCGAGCGCGCGCAATTGCGCATTCTCGAATGCGGAGTGGCACTGGGTTCCGGACCTGGCGAAATAGTGGCGTTGCAAATCACCGATTCGGATGTGGATGCCGAGCGTATGGATGCTCTCGCGGAATATTACCGGGCGCAACAGCAGGAACCGCAGATGGTGGCTGCGGTCGAAGGCGTGGTTTCGCGCGCGCCATCGAGCCATTGGGCCGAGTCGGCGCTATTCTTGGCGGGGAACTACTACTGGGTGCAGCTGGATCGCGACCGCGCGGCGGGTTATTACAAGCGGCTCGAGGAAAATTTTCCTGCGTCAACCAACGCCACGTCGGCGCAGTGGCGCGTGGCGTGGGCGGCGGTCCTGAAACGGGAACCCGAAGCTGCTGCGAGGTTGCAGGATCATCTGCGGCGGTTTCCCGGATCGCCTTATACGCCCGACGCACTCTACTGGCTTGGCCGCCTGGCGGAAGATGCGGGAGTCGCGCCGCTCGCGCGCGGCTACTACGCAAAACTCGCGGAGCGCTATCCGCAGAATTATTTTGAGACGCAGGCTGCACCGCGCGTTCGCGCGATGGGTACGGGACCAGTCGAAAAATCCGATGTGCTCGATTCGATTCCGCCAGTCTCAGCGATACCAAAGCTCGATGGACCGATTCCGCTCGCTGCCGTCGGGCGTCAGGCGCGTGCCGATGCGTTGCGCTCGATTGGATTCGACGCTTCGGCTGAACTCGAATTGCGAGCAGGGTACGCTGTTACGAACGAGCCGCGATTGTTGCTCGAGGCTGCTCAATCAGCCGCTGCGGCGGGCCACTATGGCGCCGCGATCGTCACCGTACGGCAAATTTTCCCGCAACTTGAGTCGCAACCTTTCTCCGACGTGCCTCGCGACGTGTGGCGCGTGGCCTACGCGTTGCCGTTTGAGGCTTCCATCCGTCATTGGTCCGCGAAAGCCGGAGTTGACCCGATGCTCGTCGCCGGGCTGATTCGGCAGGAGTCCGCGTTTGAACCCGAGGCGCGCTCCGGTAAGAGCGCCATTGGATTGATGCAGCTGATCGGCCCGACCGCGCGCCTTCTGGCCAAGCAGGAGAAAATTCGCTATTCGCGCGCGAGGCTCGTGGACCCGGACTATAATGTGAGGCTCGGCGCGGTCTATTTAGCGGGCCTCGAAAAACAATTTGGCGGCGCTGAGTCGGCGCTGGCCGCATACAATGCCGGAGAAGACCGCGTGACATTGTGGACGGAGGGACA
>Ga0210404_10000423_pt1 | contig 22795 bp, 19 predicted proteins | sample IncBWH28MmetaG_FD_155455 | JGI IMG/M metagenome (GOLD analysis project Ga0210404, IMG submission 155455) | Forest soil microbial communities from Barre Woods Harvard Forest LTER site, Petersham, Massachusetts, United States - Inc-BW-H-28-M | ecosystem: Environmental > Terrestrial > Soil >... | reverse complement strand
TTTTTTGGGAGGATAACGCTCGTGAAGAGGGCCCTCCCATCGCTCGCTGCCCTGCTGCTCGCTTTCGTCGCCAGCTCTCCGATTTCCGCGCAAGCATCTCCTCGCGTTGTACATGTCTTCGTCGCCCTGGCGGACAATCAGCATCAGGGCATCGTTCCCGTTCCGGCGAAACTGGGCGACGGCGAGGTGCCTTCGGCCAACCTTTACTGGGGCGCCGCATACGGCGTCCGGACGTTTTTTCGATCGAGCGCCGATTGGGCGCTCCTCTCCGTCGGTCGCGGACCGAAACCGGAGATTCTGGAACGCTGCGTCTTCAAAAACCGCAACGCGGATGTCTATCTTGTGGCCGATGCGTATGAAGGCAGCAAGATTCGAGCGGCCGTGAGCGATTTTCTTGCCGCCGCCGCAGGACAGAATCCGCAGTCGCTCCCACTTCAGAGCGGCGAGACAATCCCGGCTGGCGGCGCTTCCGATTTGATCGCGTACGTTGGGCATGACGCCTTTATGGATTTTCAGATCTCGCCCATCCGAGGAAAGCAGGCCCAAAATCCCCGAAGCGTGATGATTTTAGCCTGCGCCAGCAAGCAATACTTCACCTCGTATTTGCGCGAAACAGGTGCGCAGCCGCTGCTGTGGACAACCGGCCTGATGGCGCCCGAGGCGTACACGTTGAAGGCCGCGCTGGAGGGCTGGATGGCGCATGAGGACGGCTCGGCCATAGAAAATCGGGCGGCGCGCGCCTACGACAAATACCAGCACTGCGGTTTGCAGGCTGCGCAAAGGCTCTTCACGACCGGTTGGTAAGTCTCTTCGTTTCATTTTCTGATTCAAGCAAGAAGGTTGGGTCTTGGGCAGCCCTGCGCTGAATGCGGAATACCATGACCGTTTCCACAACTCCGAGGACCAGGAGAAACGCGAGCGGACCAATCAAGTAGCCGGACCGGTGCCGGATCGACAGCCACAAAGACGGCAAGGTCGCGATCGCGCAGAATCTCACCGGGACGATCGTCTGTTTCACTAACGTCCTCTGTTTCATAGGTATCGACCGGCCTCTCCATCGTTTTGTCGCGACCCCTCTATTCTAACATACTGAAAATAAGGCACTTATTCTCGATGCACCGCTGTCCTAAATCAGTACCTCAGTCATATTCTCTTTCGGCACGTTTTCTTGCTATTCTTGCGACATAATAGATGATTCCGGTGTCTAAGGTTTACATCAGGGTCGTCCGCGGGAGCGCCTAGGAAATGGGCGAACTGGCACACAGTCTGCCGTGGGTACGCGACGAAGGCGAGTTGGTCACGGAGCTCCAAGCCGGGTCCGATGCTGCCTTCGACTACCTGGTTACCTACTACCATTCGAGCGTCTACAACCTCGTCTACGGAATCCTGTCCGATCGCGCCGACGCAGCCGATGTGACTCAGGAAGTTTTCCTGCACGTGTTTCGCGGGATCCGCGGTTTCCGCGGCGGCAGCTCGCTGAAAACCTGGCTCTACCGGATCTCCGTTCGCCAGGCGCTGAATCATCGCCGCTGGTGCTGGCGGCATCACCGCTTGCAGACCTCGATCGACACCGACGGCTCAGAGACGAGTCCGTCCCTTGAGCTGAAGGATGAGGAGGCGACTCCCTTCGAGCAGTGCATGGCGCACGAGGTGCAGGCCACGGTTCGCCGCGCGCTGGCCGACGTGCCGCCAGTGTTTCGCAGCGCTGTAATCCTGAGAGATCTCGAGGGGCTTTCCTACGAGGAAATTGCGGAAGTGCTGGAAGTTTCGGTGGGCACGGTGAAATCTCGCATCATGCGCGGACGCCGCATGCTCAAGGAAATCCTCGACCCGCTGTTGCGCGCCGCTCATCGCGAATCACAACCAATAAACGAAGCAGAGCCGGCAGCCGCGCCGCTGAGCCTCGTCGCTCGCCGCGTGCTGCGCCGCCGCGCCAAAGCCCAATTCGCCGCACACGCCGAACCAGACGAAGTTTCCCGCGCCAATTCGGGCGGGGTCGCTGCAATAAACAGGGGAAGCCAGTGAACTGCCGCGACGCCCAAGCCTGCCTTCCCGGTTACCTCGACGGAGCCATCCGTTCGCGCGAGCGCGCGATGTTGCGCGCGCATCTGGAATCCTGCACCGATTGCCGCGAGCAGCTTTCCCACTACCGGTTGCTGGCCACCCATCTTGCAAACGTCGCGCCGGTCGAACCGCCCGCGGAGCTCGTCGCCCAGATTCGCTCTCGGGTGTCGCGGGAGCGTTCTCGCTGGGCTTTTGCCATCCGGCTATGGTCGCGCGCCCTGCTGACCTCTCAAAATATTCTTGAGCCGCTGGCGGTTCCGGCCACGGGCGGGGTGCTGACTGCGATTGCTGTCTTCTTGCTGGTCGTGCAAAGCATGCTGGTCGGCATGCCGATCGGCGGCGTGCGGACCGACGATCTGCCGCTGAATCTCGTGCAGCCCGCGCAGCTGGAGAGTTTGGCGCCATTCCCGGTTCCTGCCGGCGGCGTGGCGGACGGCAATCTCGAGGCGACTCCGCTGCTGATCGAGGCCACGCTGAACGCCCAGGGCGAAGTTGTGTTCTACAAGGTTCTTTCCGGTCCGAGCGATACCGCTTCGCAGCGCCAGATCGATCAGGTTCTGCTGTTCTCCCGCTTCCGTCCCCAGCTGGGATTCGGCCGGCCCATGGGCGGCGGGCGCGTCCTGCTCAGCTTCAGCGAAGTCCGGGTCCGCGGCTAATTCGGGGCGGCGATCTCCCGGCGCGTTCGCGCTGCCATTCTTGACTCCGCTTCGGCGTCTCGCTACAGTTCCAGCGTATGGGTGGGTTCCGCATGTGGGGCGGTAATTTTCCGGAATTTTCTGGCCGTTCGAACGGAATCCTAAAACAGAGGGAAATTGAGCCATCGGCCCATCCGAGATGCCGCGCGTCGCTTGGCGTGTCCGTGTCTCCCGTTCCTGCTCGGAGCTGCCATCATCGGTTTCGGCGCTGGGGCTCGCAAATCGCAGGCGCAGGAAGGGTCGGTGCAGGTGCCCGCGGTCAGTGGCATCACCGTTCAACTCAGCGAGCAGGTATTCGACACCATGTGCGCGCTCGACGCCTCTGGTTTCGAGGCGGAGGAGAACACGCTCGCCGAGATGCCCGAGCGGCTGGCCCTGCGCGAAAGGCTTTTGCAGCTCCAGGGTCCGGCGACACAGGCGATCCGCAAGTTCTATCGCGAGCACGTCCTGGCCAGCCCGACCGAAACGCTCACGCCCTTCATGACCTTTGCGGTAGTATCCGGTCCGCCGCCGGATTTTCAGCTGCCGGATCGCGATGTACTTCCTCCGTCGGTGCTGACGATCGACGGCTTTCAGCCGCTGCTTGCCGATTTTTACCGCGAGGCCCGTTTGAATGCCCTCTGGACCTCCGCCCAGCCGGAAGCCCAGCCCATGATCGTCAATTTCCGCACCGGGGTGCGGCATATCGTCACGCTGGTGGACGCCTACTTGAGGGAGGTTGAAAAACCGTCAAACGGCCGCACCTTCACCGTATACGTCGAGCCGCTGGTGGGCGCGCGCACGAATTTTCGCAATCAGGGCGATGCCTACTCGATCATCGTCGGCGGCATCAACGACTCGTCGGTGGACATGATCCAGCACGCCTATCTGCACTTCATGCTCGACCCCTTCGTGCTGCGCTACCGTCCGGTTGTTGATACCAAGAGAGCTCTGCTGCCGTTGGCCGCCCGTGCCCCGCAGCTGCCGGATGAATATCACGACGATTTCGTGTCGCTCATGGACGAATGCCTGATCAAGGCGGTCGAGCTGCGGCTCCGTCATCTGTCCGGCGATCGTCTGGAAGCCGTCCTCAAAAACGACGATGAAGCGGGCTTCATCCTGGTGCGTCCGCTGGTCGCGCAGCTGCTGAAGTTTGAAAAAGACGCGCCCGCGATGTCCTACTATTTCCCGACCTTGATCACCAGCATCGACGTGGACGCCGAACAGAAGCGTGCGCAGGCGATTAAATTCGCCTCCGCGGACGCCACGTCGGCGGTTTCCGCGCACGGCCAACCCGTCGGCGAACCACAGTCGGAACTTGAGAAATGGATTGCCGACGGCAATCGCCAGATCGCCCAGCAGGACGCGGCCGGCGCCATTCAAACCTTTCAGGCCGCTTACGAAAAGTATCCGAACGATTCGCGCGTGATGTACGGCTTGGCGATCGCGTCGGTGCTTTCCGGCCACGCGCTTCGCGCGCGTGATCTTTTCGAAGAGCTAGTCGCTGCGCGCGATGCGGGGCCCGCCGGCTCGGCCGCGCCATCGACGGCGCCCGATCCCTCGATCCGGGCATGGTCGCATGTCTATCTCGGCCGCATCGACGATCTTCAGGACGAGCGTGAGCTCGCGGTGAACGAGTACCAGGCGGCGCTGGCGGTTCCCGGAGCGCCCGAAGCGGCGCGCGTCGCTGCGCAAGCAGGAGTTGAAACGGCGTACAAACCGCCCGCGCGACCCGGCGACTCGCAGCAACCCGAGCAATGAAGCGAGCGTCTCATGTATCGTTTGGGGCGGAAACATTCGATAGGCGAAGAAAAAGGAGGACCGTTCCCGTGAACATCTCATCGGCGCACTTTACACATCGGGCCCTTTTCATCGCGCTGGCAGCCGCGTTTTTCCTCACATCGCCGAGCCGAGCGCAGAGCATGGGCGGCGGCCAGCAGGCCGTTCCCGGCGCGACCTCGACCGATTTTCAGCAAACCGAATTACACGCCCTGACCGACGTGCAGCGTCAGCCGGGCGTCAAAATCGATCCCAAGGAGCAATCCGCCTACGACGCTTTCTATCATGTGAACTCGGAGCTTCCCGACAAGAAGATTCAGCTCGGCGGTGCGTTCCTGGCGAAGTATCCCACGAGCGTTTTCACCGAAGCCGTCGACGCCGGCTTGGTCGAAGCCTATTACCAGAAACAGGACTGGAACGATTTTTACGTCGCTGCGGACAAGGCTCTGGCGCTGAAGCCCGACGATGTGGACGTGCTAGCCACCGTCGGCTGGGTCATCCCGCACGTCTATAATCCACATGACGACAACGCCGACCAGCAACTCGCCAAGGCGGAGGCCTGCGAAAAACACGCCATCGAGCTCCTCGGCACCCTGCCCAAACCCGCTGGCCTCACCGACGCTCAATTCAAGGCATCCAAGGCTCAAAAGTCGATTCAGGCCCATAGCGCACTCGGCCTGGTCTATTTCCGGCGCGAGGAATACGCCAATTCGTCGGCCGAGCTTCAGCAATCCATGCAGAATAATCCGAGGCCCGATCCGACCGACCTATATGTACTGGGAATCGATTTTCAGAATCTAAGTAAGTTTAGCGAGGCGGCAGACGCTTTCGGGCGCTGCGCTCTGGAACCGGGTGATTTGCAAGGTCGTTGCAAGCAAAGCGCCGAGGACGCCAAAAGGCAGGCCGCTCAGCCCAGGCAGTGAGTAATTTATCCCACGCAGGAAGGACACAGGACATGAGGGCTCGAACCATTTGTAACGGAATCGCGGTTTTCGCGCTGGCGGCGTCCGGTTTGGCGTTTTCGACGCCATCTCGCGCGCAGGGAACAAATCCCAATAAGGTAGTCGACCAGGAAACGCAGCAGAATCAGAACCAGCAACTGGAGCAGCACACCTTGCAGGGCGATCAGCAAAAACCGCCCGCGCCCAAAGTCGACCCGGCCGAAGAAGCAGCCTACAAAGCGTTCTTTGACGCCGGCGCGTCCGCTGCGGACACCCGGATTCAGCTCGGCACCGATTTCCTCGCGAAGTACCCGATGAGCCGGTACGCCGAATCCGTCTATGCCGCGATTGTGCAGGCCTACTACACCAAGCAGGATTGGAAAGACTTCTACGCGGAGGCGGACAAAGGGCTGGCCGCGTTTCCCGATGACGTCACCATGCTCTCCATCGTCGGTTGGGTCATTCCTCACGTCTTTGATCCCAGCGCTGCCGATGCCTCGGCAAATCTCGAAAAGGCTGAAAAATACGAGAAGCACGCCATCGAGGTCATCGGTGCGATGTCCAAGCCCCCCGGCTTGACCGACGACCAGTTCGCTCAGACCAAATCGCTGGTGCTGGGAGAAGCTCACAGCGGCCTCGGCCTCGTCTATTTTCGCAAGCAGCAGTGGGCCGAATCGGTTACCGAGCTACAACAGGCGACGCAGTCTACCTCGACTCCCGACCCGACCGATTACTATGTAATGGGAATCGATTTGGACCGGCAGAACCGTTATCCCGAAGCCGCCGACGCCTACACGAAATGCTCCCAAATCGCCGGGGGGCTCCAAGATCGCTGCAAACAGAGCGCGGACAAAGCCAAACAGCAGGCCTCGCAGCCGAAGTAGCTCTGAAAGGCAAACCGGTAATGACCGCAGACGAGCTCGCTGGGCTTGAGACGCTGCTCGGCCATCGTTTCGAGAAGCCCGAGCGTCTGGAGCGCGCGCTCACGCACCGTTCGCATCGTCAGAACGCCAGCGATATCGACAACGAGCGTCTGGAATTTCTCGGCGACCGCGTTCTCGGCTTGGTCGCCAGCGAATTCCTCTTTTCGCTGTCTCCGCAGTGGGACTCCGGCCAGCTTTCCAAGGGCCTCGCTCGCCTGGTCAGTTCCTCTTCGATCTTTTCCGCTGCGCAGCGGCTCAAGCTCGGCGCTCACCTGCGCCTCGGGCCCGGCGAAGAGAAAACCGGCGGTCGTGAAAAAAAACGCCTGCTCGCCGATGCCTATGAAGCCATCGTAGGGGCCATCTATCTCGACGCCGGGTTGTCCGCGGCGGCCGCGTTCTTGCGCCGCAGTCTGCTCGATCCGGCGCTCGCGGACGGTTTCGACGGTCTCGAGCGTTCCGATCACAAATCCGCCCTCCAGGAATGGCTTCAGCAGCGCGGCTTGGGCGCGGCCGTCTACAAAGTCCACAGCGAATCGGGCCCCGATCACAACAAAACCTTTGAAGTCGAAGTCTGGCACAAGGGCCACAAACTTTCTTCCTCCGCCGGCCCTAGCAAGAAAGAAGCGGAGCAGGGCGCTGCGCGATTGGCGCTGGAATCCTTGGCCCAAACGGGTGACACTGTCTGAATGAGCTCGATCGAAGCAGGAGCCATCGCGCCCGAATCGGCTGAAAATCTTCCGCCGGTCGAACCGCCGCCGCAGCCTCGTGTCGTGCGCGCCAGCTATGCGGACTTCTTCGAATCGCTTCTGGTCACCATTCTTCTGGCGCTCTTCGGCACCACCTTTATCCTCCAGGCCTTTAAAATCCCTTCGCAATCGATGGAACCCACTCTTCTGGTCGGCGATCATCTGCTCGTCAATAAATTCATCTTTGGCGGCACCGGCGCCTGGTACGAAAAGCTTCTGCCCTACCGGCCCGTTCGCCGCGGCGACATCATCGTATTCAAATTTCCGTTCGACGATCATCCGCACTACGTCAAGCGCGTCATCGGCCTGCCCGGTGATCGCATCCGCATCCTCAACCAGCAGGTTTTCGTCAATGGCTCCCTCCTGAACGAGCCTTACGTGGTTCACGATCCTTCCCAGGATGATTCCTTCGCCGACAATTTTCCGCCGGTCAGCGACGATTTCTCCCGCTACAATTTGCGTCCCGAATGGGCGGACCAGATCATGGACCACGTCCGCAGCGCCGCCCTCATCGTCCCGCCCGATCATTATTTCGTCATGGGCGACAATCGCGACCGCAGCTGGGACAGCCGCTACTGGGGCTTCGTCGATCGCGGCGCCATCATGGGCCGCCCGATAGTCATTTATTGGTCGGTCCAGGCCACCGCCGAGGATTACAATGATCGCAGTCTCCTCGGCACCATCCGCGGCATCGGGGAAGGATTGGTCCACCTCACCAGCCGCACTCGCTGGCACCGCATGTTGCGCGAGGTTCACTAGAACTCGGTCGGCTTTTGAGCGGGGTAGCAGCTGCGGCTCAGACCGTGCTTTTGCGTATGGCAGTGCGACTGCGTGATTGAGCCGCCAAGCGGCGGGAAAGCAGGAAAAAAGAGCCGGAGGTCCCGTAGGGACGATTGACCTCTTCGGGCACAATCGTTGGAAGCTGCCGCAGTCAGAAATGTCGGATACCTTCACAGAAACGATTCCTCGCGCTGAATCGGTCGAACCAGCGCCTCCGCAAACGCGCGCGTCCATCCGCTGGATCAAACGCCTCATCCTTCTCGTCGTGCTCCTTTGGATCGCCTCGGAAGCGATTTCGCTCGCCATCCAGCACACCGGACTGCGCAATCTTTTCACCGCGCGCCTCGGGTCCGCGTTTGGCCGCCCGGTCGAAGTCGGCAGCTACCATTTCAGCTTTCTCGACGGTTTCGCGCTCGAAGCGAATTCGGTCACCGTCGGCGAGGATCCGCGTTTCGGCCAGGAATATTTTCTGCGCGCCGATTCCGTCGCCGTCCGCCTGCGTTGGACCAGCTTGCTGCGCGGCCGCATCGAATTCGGCACGCTGTCTCTCGACAAGCCGAGCCTGAACCTCGTCCGCAATTCGGAGGGTGACTGGAATCTGATTCAGTGGCTTCCTCAGCCCGGCGCCCACCTGGCGGTTCGCGTGCCGGTCGGTCCCGAATTTCCTTCCTCCGCGCTCCGTTTCCAACGCGTTGAGGTCGATGGCGGACGCATCAATTTCAAAAGTGGCGACGAAAAGCTGCCCTTCGCATTCGTGGGCGTGCAGGGAACGGTCGAGACCGATCGTCCCGGGCGCTGGCGCATGAATCTCGAGGCGACTCCCTGGCGTGCCGCCGTCGTGATGCAGCAGGCCGGCACCATCCGTCTCTCGGGCGACCTCGGCGGCACTTCCTCGCGCCTGCGTCCGGCGGTGCTGGATGTCTCCTGGAACGACGCCTCGCTATCCGACGTTCTTCGCCTCTCGACCGGCGATGACGACGGTATTCGCGGTGCTTTCGCACTGCAAATGAGCGCACGCACGCGCGAGCAGGATGGCACCTGGGACATTCAGACCCAGGCCCAGCTCCAGCAGGTCCATCGCTGGAATCTCGCCGTGCGCCCGGATACTCCCTCGCTCGGTCTCGCCGCCCGCAGCAACTGGAACCCTGCGGCTTCGGTCGTCGAATTCACCGATCTCGTGCTCGAAGCGCCCCATTCGAACGCGCACGCCACCGGACAGCTGGTTTGGGGCTCGCCGGCCAGAGAAGAATCCCCGCCCGTTGATCTGAAGGTGGTCTCGCAGGTCGAAGTCGCCGATCTGCTTCCGTGGCTTCGCGCATTTCATTCCGGTGTGGCCGACAACCTCGCCGTGAGCGGCGCCGCCGATCTGCAGGCTGAAATCGCGGGCTGGCCGCCGCGCATTCGCAGCGCCTCGGTATCCAGCGCCGGCGCGCAGCTCCTCGCTCCGAATCTTCTCCATCCGGCGCATCTCGGCGAGTTCCGCTTTCGCTACGACGACGGCATCGTCTCGCTTCCACCCGTTGCCCTGAGTTTCGCCGCATCCGATGACACCGTGCATTTCGAATCCGTCCCGAAGCCCGGCCGCGTCCCATCCAATTCCTCGCGCATCTCGGCCAGTGTCATCGACGTGCACGATATCCTCGCCTCCGCGTCCGCTCTGGGCTGGAATCTCGCGAAGGGCTGGGACATCGCCGGTCCCGTGCGCGCTGACCTGCGCTGGCAGGGTGCCGGATATCCCTGGGAATCCACGGTCGTTGGGTACATCGATTGGGGAGCGGGACCCGGTGCGGTCAAACTGAGCGTGCCATTCCTGAATCATCCCATCGCGGGCATCAACGCCGTTAGCGAATGGAAACCCGGCTCGCGCCACATTGCGCTTGCCTCCGCCGAAGCGTTCGGCGCCCGTTGGAGCGGCTCGATCGACCGCATCGACGCCGCGCCTGGCTGGCACTTCTCTCTTGCCGCGGACCATCTCTCCGCTGCGGACATCGATCGCTGGCTCAACCCCATCTGGCGCCAAAGTTTTCTCGGCCGCGTGCTGCCGTTTCTCAACTCGCGCTCCGCCGCTACAGTCGCCCCCGAAAATCTGCGCGCGTCCGGCCGGCTCACTCTCGACCAGTTCACCCTCGCCCCGTTCGTCGTCCGCAAACTGCAGGGCGACCTCCGCATCGACGGCCGCCACATCACCTTCGACAACGCCGCTGGCCAGTTCTACGGAGGCCAGCTCAACGGTTCGCTCGACGCCAATTTGCTTGCCGTCCCCACCTACCGTGCGGAGGTCGATTTTTCGCGGATTGACGCCGCCGCGCTCGCCGCCGCAACGCCCCTTCTCGCCGGGCTCACGGCACAATCCGCTACTGGGGAAATCTCGCTCCTGGCCACGGGCGCCAATCACGCCGACTTGATGGCCTCGCTAACCTGTCAGGGCAGCGCGACGGCGACAGCCCCTCAGCTTCTCCACGTAGCCATGCCCAAATTCGTCTCCGCCGATTCGTCGTTCTCCTGTTTGCAGCGAAAAATCGAATTTCAGAGCTTGTCCCTTTCGACAGGGCCCGGCCAGTCGGCCGTCGGTTCCGGCGCCATCGATTTCAACCGTACTCTGGACCTGCGCCTTCGATTTCGCTCACGCGAGGACGACGAAGGCTCCTCGGATCGGTCGTTTCGTCTCACCGGCGCGCTCGCCGCCCCGAAATGGACCGCAACAGACGTCGCGCCCCGCGGCCGTCGCTAGGCTCTTGGCCCACTCGGTGAACTCTGCGCCTCCTCCGTGCAGTCGATGGTGAGTTGAGCGGTAAATTTCGCATCCGTTTGCCTCGCCTTGGAGCGTGTGCTAGCGTTTAGTCGATGTCCTGGCGGCGCGCAAATCCAGTTTGTCTCGCGCTCGTGACCATTTTGGCTCTTTCCGCTTTTGGCGCCGAGCGCGTGCACCTGGCCCCTAAATTTTCCCCCGGCCAGACCATCCGCTACCGCATCGAGTCTAGTAGCAAATCCACCGGCAAAACCACCTCGCCAATCGTCAATCCTGAAGGCGGCTCGCAATCAAGCGACTTGGTTCACATGGTCGTGCGCCTCGAAGTGCTCAACGTTTCGCCCGACGGCAGCGTCCGCCTGCGCGCCATCTATGAAAAATCCTTCGCCGAATCCCAGGCCGACGCACTCGATCTCACGGCCGGTTCTTTCGCCAGCCGCTATAATCGCCTCGAAGGCCGCACCTTCGAATTCACTCTCGATATTTCCGGCAAAGTGACCGGCGTCCAGGATTTGACAGCCGCCGCCGCGGGCCAGTCACCCAAGGCCATCGATCCGGCGCTTTCCTGGATGCAGAACGTTTCTTCAGTCGCCGCGGTCCCCAAAGAAGGCATCGCCGTCGGCCAAAAGTGGAAAACCGAAAAACCCGTCGAAGGCGCCATCCTCTCCGGACTAATCACTCGCGGCGAGTCCACCTACCTCCGCAACGAGCCCTGCGGTACATCCCCCGCATCGAGCGCGGATGCGCAGGCCGACGCCACAAAGCCGGCTGCCGTAGCGCCCGCAGACGATTGCGCCGTCATCCTCACCCAATTCGAAATCACCCGCCGAGGATCGGCCCGCTCCGACGCCACGCCCGACGACTTTCGCCGCAATGGCCTGCGTACTTCCGGCGCCTGGACCGGCTCCGGCGAAAGCCTCGATTCGTTTTCGCTCGCAACCGGCCTGCTAGTCAGCTCCACCCAATCCAGCACCCAGAACATGGACTACCAGATCACCAGTGCCAACACCGGCTCTACTATTCACCACGCCGGCAAAGTCCAATCTCAATCTCAAATCACCCTGACCCCCACGCAACCATAAGCTCGGGAAAGGTTTTGTGAAGGCCGTCTTGCAGGCGAGTCGTCAGGGTCTGACAACACCGAAGGGCGCAATGAGCCGGTTTTCCCCTGAGGTTGGTCTGATCCCTGCTGATCGTTGCTCATTGGTGGATAGACTTGGGTTTTGGCTTCGTGGTCTCGGTTTCATCGTGAATTTCAGCTCGCATCGGCTGCCGTCACCAACCTTTGACAAAAGGCGTATAATAAAAAGTTTCGAGACCCCGTATTTTCGGTCCAGAGGCGGCCCGCCATGAATTTCAAGCTTGCCAGTGACTACGAGCCCCGCGGCGACCAGCCGGAAGCCATCTCTCAGCTGGTCCACGGTCTGAACGACGGGGACCGCCACCAGGTCTTGCTCGGCGTAACCGGCTCCGGCAAGACCTTTACGGTAGCCAAGGTAATTGAGCAGCTCAACCGCCCCGCGATCGTCCTGGCTCACAACAAAACGCTGGCCGCCCAGCTGTACCACGAGTTCAAATCTTTCTTTCCGCAGAACGCCGTCGAGTATTTCGTGAGCTACTACGATTACTACCAGCCCGAAGCGTACGTCCCGGCGAGCGACACGTTCATCGAAAAGGAAGCCACCATCAACGACGAGCTCGACAAGCTCCGCATGAGCGCCACGCGCTCGCTTTTCGAGCGCCGCGACGTCATCGTGGTCGCCAGCGTCTCCTGCATTTACGGCATCGGCTCGCCCGAGGCCTACTACGGCATGATGCTCATGCTCGAAAAGGGGCAGTCCATCGCCCGCGAATCGATCCTGCGCAAGCTGGTCGAAATCCAGTACGAACGCAGCGAGGATCTCGGCCGAGGCAGCTTCCGGGTGCGCGGCGATGTGATCGAAATCTATCCGCCCTACGACGAATACGCCGTGCGCATCGAGCTGTGGGGCAGTCAGATCGAGGCCATCCGCAAAATCGATCCGCTCACTGGCCAGATTCGCTCCCGCGACGGCGAAATCACGCGCATCCCGATCTATCCGAAGACCCACTACGTGCTGCCGGCCGCTCAGAAAGAACGCGCGATCCAGACGATTTACGAAGAGTTGGAATGGTGGCGCCCCGAGCTGGTGCGCCAGGGAAAACTCGTGGAAGCGCAACGGGTCACCCAGCGCACCCATTTCGATATCGAAATGATGCGCACCATCGGGTACTGCCACGGCATCGAGAACTACTCGCGCCACATGTCTGGCCGCCTGCCCGGCGAAGCGCCGCCCACTCTGCTCGATTACGTTCCGTCGGATTTCTTACTCTTCGTCGACGAATCGCACCAGACGATTCCGCAGCTTCGCGGTATGCACGCGGGCGACCGTTCGCGCAAGCAGACCCTGGTCGACTACGGCTTCCGCATGCCTTCCGCGCTCGACAATCGCCCTTTGAATTTCGAGGAATTCGAGCACCGGGTGAATCAAGTGGTCTACGTTTCCGCCACTCCCGGTCCTTACGAGCTGACGAAATCCGGAGGCGTCGTCGTCGAGCAGGTAATTCGTCCCACCGGCCTGGTTGATCCGCAAGTGGAAGTGCGCCCGGTCAAACGCCAGGTGGACGACCTGCTCGAGGAGATTCGCCTGCGAGCCTCGCGCAGCGAACGCGTTCTCGTCACCACGCTGACCAAACGCATGGCCGAAGATCTCGCCGAATATTTCACCGAAGTCGGCGTCAAGTGCCGCTATCTGCATTCGGAGATCGAGACGCTCGAACGCGTGCGCATTCTCCGCAGTCTGCGCCGTGGCGAATTCGACGTCCTGATCGGCATCAACCTGTTGCGCGAAGGTCTCGACCTGCCGGAAGTGTCGCTGGTCGCAATTCTCGACGCGGACAAGGAAGGCTATCTCCGCAGCGCCACGTCGTTGATTCAATCCATGGGCCGCTGCGCGCGGCATATCGAGGGCCGCGCCATACTCTACGCCGATACGATGACGGACTCGATGCGCCAGGCCATCGGTGAAACCAACCGCCGCCGCGCCAAGCAGGAAGCGTATAACCGCGAGCACAACATCACGCCGCAATCGATCACCCGCTCGGTCGACATGCAGCTTGCCCGCATCGTCGAAGCCGATTACCTGACTGTGCCCGCCGACGAAGTTGTGATCGGCGAAATCACCAGCGAGCACGAGTTGCAGCTGGCCCTGGTGCAGCTCGAAACGCAGATGCGGGAAGCCGCCAAGAATTTCGAATTCGAGCGTGCCGCCGCCCTCCGCGACCGGATTCGCTCGCTCAAGCAGCGCGACCTCGGCGTGATCGCCTCAACCGAACTCCCCGCCGCTTCCGCCAGAACCAATCCCTAAAGGGTTCCGACGAAGCAGTGAACATAGGTCGGGCTATGAATCAGGCCCGGCATCCGCACGATTCTGTGCGGCCGCCCTTTTGCTGAAAACAAACGGAACGGACCCCAACCAAGTGACACACTTTCCAGGCCGGACGCAGCGAAACGTTGACAACGGTTCGTTGCCCGGTAATATAACCGCGACGTTATCCGGAGGGGCCGTGGCATCCGATCCTCTGCGCCAGGCTTCTCGGCTCTTCTCGGTCGCGATCCTGATTCTCCTGGGCCTGGGCGCAGGCTCATCGATCGCCCAAGGCCAGGAAGTTCATGCCGACAATGAATTTGGCGTCTGGGGCGCTTACTCCACCAATTCACCGAGCGTCTTCGGGAGTTTGGGCCACGGCCAGCTCGGGGTGGTGGCATTTCGGTATGCTCGGACGCTCACGGCCTCGAATCGGTTCGTACTCCAATACACGATCGACATCGCTCCTGTGGAGGTGGTTCGCCAGACCAAATTCCAGAGTTGCGTGATTGAGACGAACAACGGACCCCTGCTGGGCTTCTGCCCGTTCGGAGGGGAAACGGTTTACGGCGGGGGAACGAATCCGATCGGGCTGAAACTGAATCTGCGTCCGCGCCGGCAGTGGCAGCCGTTTGGCGCGCTGAGCTGCGGTCTGGTCGCAACCACCCGGCCCATACCGACCGACGAGCCCGGAATCGACCAGTTCAACTTCACGGCAGAAGGCCAACTGGGGATCGAGCGCTTCAATTCCCGCCGCACGCGTGCCTGGAGGGTTGGCTACAAGTTCCAGCACATTTCCAACGGCGGGCTGGGCAGGGCGAATCCGGGACTCAACTTGAATCTTTTATTCTTCGGATATTCGTTTTTCAGGTAGACGCGGAACCAGCATCAGACGACACCACGCTTCAGTTCATCGATGGGATAAAACGTGCCGCGCCAGGTGACGCCACCCTGCCACAGCGTCACCACCGTGGAGCGCAGCAGCATCCAGCAAATGATCAGCGCGCCGATTGGATACGCGAGACCGTAAGCGGGCGATGCGCCGACACCTTTGGCCGCCCCTGTGGCGATGATCAAGGCCAGCACCGCGGCGATCGCCGCGAACGTCAGCGCCCACCCGCGCACAAACGGCAGCGCCGCCACCGGCAGCACGAACATTGCCAGCGGGCCGAAGAACTGCATTGCCAGAATTCGGAGTTTGAACCCGGTGGCCGCAAAGAAATTCTTGGTGGTCCCGCGGACCAGGTTCCCGAGCCCGGCGTGCCAGTGCACGCTCACCCAGTCCTCACCGCGCGCCACGCCCGAGCGGAAGCCCGCGTCCTTGATGATTTTCCCGAGCTTGATGTCGTCGATCACCTCCATCGCCAGCCGGCGGTGCGTGCCCGCCCTTTCGTAGGCGCTGCGGCGAACCAGCTGAAACGCACCGATACCGGTATACCCGCGGGATTTCGGATCGTTCGCCCGCCAGGGCCGCGTGCCGAGAAGAAAGCAGGTGCCGAAAAACATGAGCGCGACTTTTTCGCCGAAGGTATAGAGCTTGGGCTGCGCCAGCAGTGTCAGATGATCCCAGTTTGCCGCTCCGGCCAGGCCAATCGCGCGGCGCAGCAGGTCAGGGCGAAAATGGACGTCGGCGTCGGTAAAGACGAGCCATTCGCCGGTGGAATGTTCGTAGGCCTTTTCGAGCGCGTGCGGCTTTCCCAGCCAGCCTGCGGGCAGGGAATCGATGCGCACGGGCTTGAGCCGGACTTCTTTTTTCGCGGCGGCTTCGAGAATCGCGCCGGTCGAGTCCTCGGAGCGGTCATCCACGGCGATGACTTCGTAGCGCGGGTAGTCGAGAGCCAGCATCGTGGCGATCGCTTCGGGCATTTTTTCGGCTTCGTCGCGCCCGGCCAACAGGATCGAGACGCTCGGGCAATTCTTGTCGTCGAGCGGCGCGGCGTCACGGAGCCAGGGGATGGTGCGCACGCCGATGGCGAGGTCGATCACCGTGGCGACCCAGGCCAGCGCCACCGCGCCCATCACGACGATCCAGACAATGTGCAACGCGCAATTTCCTCCGCGCAAAAGGCATGGAGCGAAAGATGAACACGGATAAACCTACAGAAAAGAAAGATAAATCGCAGCTACCACGCTATTCTAGCATTCCGCATGAAGCGCACCGTTTCCATCGTGGGCGCAGGACGCGTAGGCAGAACGCTTGGGCGGCGGCTGCACGATCTCGGCTGGCACATTGGGGCTGTGGTCACGCGCTCGGGCGCCAAATCGCGCGACGCGGTGCGCGTCATCGGGGACGGCACTCCCATGAGGTTGGGTGGAAGCGGGGGGCTGCACTTTCGCGAGAGAAGAACCGCTTCGATCCCGGACCTGGCCCTGGACATTGACCAAGTATTCGCCGCGGACGTCATCTTTTTCACGACAGCCGATGACATCCTGCCGTCGTTGGCCCGCGCGTTCGCGAAACTCGCCGGGGAGAAGAGCCGCGGCAAAATCGTGCTGCACACCAGCGCCACGCTCGACCGCGTGGCGCTGGCCCCCTTCGCGCGGTATGGCGCGGCAGTGGGTTCGATGCATCCGATGCAGGCGTTCGGCGGCAGTGTGATGCCGAACCTCAAAAATGTGATTTTCGCCGTGGAAGGAGATCCCCAGGCGGTGCGCATGGCGGAGTCGATCGCGAAATCGCTGGGCGGCATTCCGGTTCCGATCGCGACGCGCGACAAGGCGCTCTACCACGCCGCCGCCGTGATCGCCGCCGGCAGCCTTTACGCGACCATCGAAGCGGGATTGCACCTGCTGGAGCGCGCCGGCTTCACGCGCAAGCGGGCCGGGCAAACGCTGTTTCCGTTAATCCGGCAAATCTTCGATAATATAGAGCGCATCGGACCGCGCGCGGCATGGACCGGGCCGCTGTCGCGCGGGGATTACGAAATCGTCGCCCGGCACGCGCGGGCGCTGCGGACCGGGGTACCCGAAATTCGCAAGGCCTACGCCGCGCTGGCGATGCTGGCCGCGAGCATTGTCTCGGGTGATCCGTACCAGGTGAAAAAGAGGACCGCGCAGGCGCTGGACGTTTAGCCGTGTACTGACGAAGAGGGAGAGTTTATTTGACCGCACCTGCAAAACAACATCTTCACATTCCCGTCGAGCACACCACGCTGTCGAACGGATTGCGCGTGGTTGCATCGCCAGACCGTTCCGCTCCGTTCGTGACCGTCGGCGTCTACTACCAGATCGGTTTCCGCCTTGAACCGCACGGCCGCAGCGGCTTCGCGCATCTTTTCGAGCACATGATGTTTCAGGGATCGGAAAACGCGGGGAAGATGGAGCACATCCGGCTGATCAATTCCTCGGGGGGCATGTTGAACGGGACCACCAATTACGACATCACGAATTATTTCGAATCCGTCCCGTCGAACGCGCTGGAACGAGTGCTTTGGCTCGAGGCCGACCGGATGCGCGCGCTGAAGGTGGATGACGAAAATCTGCGCAATCAGCGCGACGTGGTGAAGGAAGAAGTGCGCGTCAACGTGATGAACCAGCCTTATGGGGGTTTCCCGTGGCTCGATCTTCCGCCGGTCGCTTTTCGCAACTGGCCGAACGCCCACAATTTTTACGGCGATTTCGCCGATCTGGACGCCGCGACTCTTGCCGACGTGCAGAAATTCTTCCACACCTATTACGCGCCGAATAACGCCGTGCTGCTCATGCTCGGCGATTTCGAGCCGGCCGAGGCCTTCCGGCTGGCAAAGAAATATTTCGAAGACATTCCACCGCAGCCCAAACTGCCGCACGCGGACGTAAGCGAGCCGCTACAGACCGAAGAGCGCCACGGGGAAGTGGAAGAAAAACTCGGCCCGCTGCCCGCCATTGCCATCGGTTACACGATGCCGCCGCGCGAAACACCCGATTGGTATGTCGCGGGCATCGTCGACCGCGTGCTGCACGGCGGACGCGCGGGGCGGGTCTATCGCAAGTTGGTGCTGGACGAGCAGATCGCCGTGGACATCGACGGGGGCGCCGACCTGCTGGAAACCAACGGCCCCACACAGATGGTGACGCGCATCTATCACAAACCAGAATTCACATCGGAAGGGACCGTAACGATTTTCGACGAAGTGATCGAGGAACTGCAGCAGAAGGGAATCGGGCTCGAGGAGCTCGATCCCGTGAAGGTGAAATTCCGCTCCGATTACTATTCCATGCTGGAAAGCGGCGGATATCCCATGCCGCGATTCGGCCTGATGCATCTGCTGGCGTGCTTCACCCTGTTTGACGGCGACCCGCACCGGGTGAACAAGATTCTTGCCGGCTTCCTCGGTGTGACGCCGGAGCAGGTGCAGGCCTTCGCGAAGAAATATCTCGTGCCCCAGAACCGCGCCATCGTAGTGCGCCATCCGTTGGCCTTGGCAGGTGCGCGATGAGCGTTTCGGCCGCGTCCGTCGTGGCTCGCGCCAATCCGCCGGCGCTTGGTCCGGAAAGCGCGGTGGTGTGGCCGAAGCGCACCGTCACCACGCTATCGAACGGCCTGCAGGTCGTGCTGGTGGAATCGCGGAACTTTCCTAGGATTTCCGCGCAGCTTTATTTCCGGAGCGGCAATGCGCTGGTTTCGGATACGGCTCCCGGACTTGCCGAGATTACGGCCACGGTGGTGCGATCCGGCACGGTGTCGCGCCCCAGCCGCCGGATTGAGGAAGATCTGCGGCGCATGGGCGCGGGATTGGGGACCAGCTCCGGCGCAGATTTCAGCGCGATTTCGTCCGCCGGACTCGCGGAATTCTCCTCGGGCATCCTGGAATTGATGGCCGATCTGGCGCGCCACGCGTCGTTTCCCTCCGAGGAATTCGAACGCGAGCGCCGCCAGCGGCTGGAAGAGCTGAAAATCGAGCGCACCACTCCTGGATTTCTTGCCACGGAGCGCCTGCGCGGCGTTCTCTTCGGGGCGCATCCGTACGCGGTGGTGGCGCCCAGGGAAGAACAGCTTGCCGCGATTACCCGCGATCAGCTGGTGGCGTTCTACCACAGCCACTACGTGCCGGCGGATTCGTTGCTGATCGTGGTCGGCGATTTCACGGCCGCGGAAATGCTGGCGCAGATCGGCGAAATCTTCGGTACGTGGAAAGCGCCCAAGGCTGAGCCGCCGGCATCGCCCGCGCCGCCGCATCAGAGAGGCCGCCGCGTCCATCTGGTGCATCGCCCCGGCACGGTGCAGACCCAGGTTGTGTTGGGCAATCTTTCGATCACTCGCCGCGACTCCGATTGGTTTCCCTTGGTGCTGGCGAATTCAATTCTGGGCGGTGCGTTTCATTCGCGGCTGGTGCTCAATATCCGCGAGCAGAAGGGTTATACCTACAGCCCTGGCAGCGGCGTCAACCCGTTGCGCCAGCGGGGATATTTCACCGTGCGCGCGGCGGTGCGCAACGATGTGGTGGCCGCAACGCTCACCGAAATGTTCTATGAGATGGACCGCATGCGTTCCGTTCCGGTGACCGAGGAAGAACTGAGCAGCGCGCAGAGCTATCTGACCGGCGTTTTCTCGCTGGGAGTCGCGACGCAGGACGGGCTGCTCGGCCAACTGGCGACGGTATATCTCGACCAGTTGCCGGAGGGCTATCTGGAAACTTATCGCGAACGAATTCGCGCGCTCGACGCTCGGGACGTTCAGGCCGCAGCGCGGCGCCACTTCGATTCAGCGAACGCGCAAATCGTGGTGGTCGGCGACCGCGATCAAATCGGTGAGCAGGCCGCGCTGTTCGGCCCGGTCACCGAATACGACGCCAAAGGCAACGAAGTGGTGTGAGAGTGTGAAACAGTCGCCGCGGTTTCGAAGCGCTCCCCAGGAACTAGAGGAACTTCCGGGCATTGGCCCATCGACAGCCAAGGCCATCAACCGATTCCGCAGGAAATCCGGCCGCTGCCATCGCGTCGATAACCCGCTGGCGCTCCGCGGCGTTTCCGAGACCGAGCTTTCGAAGATGCGACCGTACGTCACGATCGGCCCGCCGCCTCCGCCGAAGAAATCTCCGCCGCCCGCGACCGCCGCACCAGCAAGACTCCCGGGGACATTAACGGCTGTTAATCGGCACTTCATTTGACGCTCCGCGCTCGCCGTCATACGATGTTCGCGGTTTGTTTGGGTGGTTCGCGTCATCCGATTTAGCTGACTTAAGGAGAATTGCATGCCGACTCCTGCCCCAGTTGCAAGATTGACGTTCGCAATTTTCATCGCGTTCCTGATTCTCGCTGCCGGGATGGGGCCCGCAAGGTACTCGCCCGTAGCCGCCGCTTCCGACATCGGCCCGTCCGGCTATCACCTCATCAAGACCATCAAACTGGGCGGCGAGGGTTTTTGGGACTACCTCAATTTCGACTCGGCCACGCGCCGCCTTTTCATCTCTCGCGGAGCGAAAGTCGTGGTTCTCGACGTCGACTCCGAAAAAGTCGTCGGCGAAATTCCGGATACTACCGGCGTGCACGGAATCGCACTCGCTCAGGAAATTGGCGACGGTTACACCTCGAACGGTCAGGCAGGCACGGTTTCTATTTTCGACCTGAAGACGCTGCAAGTCGTCGGCCACGCGCAGGCGGGAAAAAACCCCGACGCCATTGTCTACGATCCCTTCACGAAGCGCGTCTTCACCATGAACGGCTTCAGCAAGGATTCGACGGCAATTGACGCCGTCAACGGCAAGGTGCTTGCCACGATCCCGCTGGGGGGAAAGCCCGAATTCGCGGCCGCCGATGGCGCCGGGCACGTCTACGTCAATCTGGAGGACAAGAGCCAGATTCAGCAAATCGATTCCAAAACGCTGGTGGTCACCGCCACCTGGCCGCTGGCTCCGTGCGAAGGCCCCTCGGGTCTGGCCATCGATCGCGAGCACCGCCGCCTGTTTGCCGGATGCCACAACAAGCTCATGGCCATCGTGGACTCCGATTCCGGCAAGGTCGTCGCCACGGCGCCCATTGGCGTCGGTGTGGACGCCAACCAGTTCGATCCCGGCACCGGCTTTGCATTTTCCTCGAATGGCGGGGGTACGCTCTCTGTGATCCACGAAGATTCGCCTGACAAATTCACTCCGGTCGAGGAAGTACCCACGCAAACGGGCGCGCGCACGATGGCGCTCGACACCAAGACACATCAGGTGTTTCTGGTGACCGCGCAGTTCACGCCGGCGCCGGCTCCCACGCCGGAGAATCCGCATCCGCGGGGCGGCATGGTGCCGGATTCGTTTGTGGTTCTGGTTTTCGGCCGCTGATCGAATAAAGTATGAGGAATTGCGCGAGCCGTTCGGGAGTCTCCGGGCGGCTCTTTTTTGTGTCGGACTACAAAACCTGGTGGCTTTTCTTCGCGGGCCCGATTTCGAGCGGCACCTGATCGGCGATCTCGATGCCGTATCCTTTGAGGGCGACGACCTTCCGCGGTAAATTCGTCAGCACGCGAATCCGCACCAGCCCCAGATCCTTCAGGATCTGCGCGCCGATTCCGCTTTCGTGCTGGATCACGCGCTGCACGCCCGGATCGCGCTCCACCTGCTCGCGCTGGTGATACAGAATTTGCCGCAGCGCCGCGCTTTCCTCCGTGCGCGAATCGATCCGGAATCCGCGCCCGGTATGATGCAGGTAGACGAAGACGCCGCGATTTTCCGCCGCAATTGCTTGGAGCGAGCCTTCGAGCATCTCGCGGCAGTCGCACATCGTCGATCCCAGCACATCTCCGGTGAGGCAGTGCGAATGCACGCGCACCAGCGGCGGCGCCCCCTCGGCGTCCACTCCCGGCGGCACGTTGGCGAGATCGCCGCGCACCAGCGCCACGTGAAGCTCGTGATCCACGTCGCTGGAGTACGCGATCATCCGGAAGTCGCCGTACTTCGTGGGCAGCACCGATTCGGCGATCCGGTGCACGTTGCGCTCGTGCTGCATGCGGTAGCGGATCAGGCTCGCCACGGTCACCAGCTTCAGCCCGTGCACTTTGCAGAATTCGATCAGCTGCGGGATTCGCGCCATGGTCCCGTCTTCGTGCATGATTTCGCAGATCACGCCCGAAGGACTTAGCCCCGCGATTCGCGCCAGATCGACCGACGCTTCGGTCTGCCCCGCACGCACCAGCACCCCGCCGTTGCGCGCCCGCAGGGTGTAGACATGCCCCGGCCGCGCCAGGTCCTCCGGCTTCGTATGCGAATCGGTCGCCGTCAAAATCGTGGTGGCGCGATCCCAGGCACTCGTGCCGGTGGTCGTGCCGCGCTTGGCGTCGATCGGCTCGCAGAAGGGCGTGCCAAACATCGACGTATTTCTCGGCGAGATCGGTTTTAGGTCCAGCGTCTCGCAGCGCTGCTCGGTCAGCGACAGGCAGATCAGCCCGCGCCCGAATTTCGCCATGAAATTGATCGCTTCCGGCGTGATTTTTTCCGCCGCCATGGTCAGATCGCCCTCGTTCTCGCGTTCCTCATCGTCGACCAGGACGATCATCTTGCCCTGGCGGATGTCTTCGACAGCCTCTTCAATGGTCGCAAATGGCAATTTGTTTTCGCTCATCTCATCGCATCCAGTACCGGAACACAAAATGGAACGCCGCGCCCATCGAACCCGCTCCGGGAATCGTCAAGGTCCAGGCCCACAGGATCTACCGCCTCACTCCCCAGCCTACCGCGGCGAGCCGCCACGCTAGGAATCCGCCGAACGGATTCAGCTTCGTGATCCGCTGCCCCATGGTCTTGACGACGGCACCCACCCGCCATCGTTCCCCCGGGGCCATGGCCAGC
>Ga0210404_10000422_pt1 | contig 22802 bp, 19 predicted proteins | sample IncBWH28MmetaG_FD_155455 | JGI IMG/M metagenome (GOLD analysis project Ga0210404, IMG submission 155455) | Forest soil microbial communities from Barre Woods Harvard Forest LTER site, Petersham, Massachusetts, United States - Inc-BW-H-28-M | ecosystem: Environmental > Terrestrial > Soil >... | reverse complement strand
TAGCTAATCCGTCAAGCCGGTTGTGCCTTCGAAGGGGAATGGCTGTGCGTGTCTAAGTGCTGGGGATGACCGAAGAGGACTCGGGGGGGGCGAATGTCCAACAAAGTCGGACGTTCGGGGATACGGCGGTGGGTGGAGGTGAGATGAGAGCGCATAGGAAGCAGATTCTGAATTTCTTGGCACTGGCGTGTTTGCTGAGCCTCTCGTGGCCGTCGGCCGCTCAACAGAACCAGCCTCCCGGAGCCACAGCGCCCGCTAACCTGCTGGCCCCTGCGACCACCGACCAAGTCGAGTACCCGGCACCCGCGCAGCGGAATCCCCGATACAGGATCTGCCGCGACGACGTTGTACTGCTCTCGTTTCCTCTTTCGCCGGAATGGAATCAGAAAGTGACTGTGCAACCTGACGGCTTCATCTCCCTCCAAGGAGCTGGCGACGTTTACGTCCAGGGTCTTACGGTTCGCGAGCTCGTCGAGGCCGTGAAAAAGGCTTACGCCAATATCTTGCATGAACCTATGGTCGACGCGGATCTCGCTGATTTCCAGAAGCCTATCTTTACCGTCCTGGGCCAAGTCGGAAAGCCGGGGCAGTACGATCTACGGAACGACATTACCGTGACGCAAGCCATTGCGGTTGCCGGCGGGTTCGCTCCAACGGCAAAGACTCAGGTTTTTCTTTATCGGGCCGTGTCGGCGAATTGGGCCGAAGTTCGTGAACTGAAGCTCAAGGATATTCTGCACGGAAAAAACTTCGGTGAGGATGTCCATCTCCGGCCAGGCGACATGGTTTTTGTGCCGGAGAAGTTCATCGCGAACTTCAAGAAGTATGTGCCCTACTCCTTCAACGTTTCGCCGCCGTACCCTGGGACTTTCTGACCGTGAGCGGGCATACAAAACACAGAAGAGCACAGCCGGTGAGTGAATGAGTAGAGGTTATGGAAAAGACAAACAATAAACGGCCAGTTGTTTACGACATTCCCCGACTGACGTTGCGCGACATGTTGGCCCCCCTGTTCCGCCACCGGTGGGCCGTCGCGCTGACTTTTTCCTCGGTCTTTTTGGTTTCCATCTTGGTGGCCTGGACTTGGGCGAACCACTATTACGTGGCGACGATGCAGGTGGTTGTGGGCCGGGAGCGGATTGATCTTGCGGTGACCCCGCAGCCGACTGCGGCCGTTCAGGAGACGAACAAGCTGGTTACGACAGACGATGTCGATTCGGAGGTTTCCCTTTTGCAAGGGCGGGATATGTTGCGGGAAGTGGCGCAGACTTGCAAGCTGGCGGAGGTCGGCTCTTCTTTTTGGGGCAAATTCGATTCCCGCGATCCGGATGCCAAGAAAGCCGCGGCACTGGAGGGCGCGACCAATGCGCTCGCCGCTTCCCTCAAAGCGGACTCTCACAAAACTTCTCGCGTGATCGACGTGCGCTACGGAAGGAGCGGTACCCCGGAGTCCACCGCGTGCGTGCTGCAGACACTCGGAAAGCTCTACCTGGAGAAACACCTACGGCTGCAGCGCCCAGCGGGTGCTCTGGATTTTTTCTCGCAAGAAACGGATAAATACCAGCGCGCGCTGGCCGAATCGGAAAGCCAGTTGGTAAGGTTTAGCAAAACGGAAAGAGTAGCGGCGCCTGAGTTGTTGCGCACCGACTTGGCGCAAGAATTGATCGCGGCTCAATCGAATCTGCATCAAGCGCGCCAGGCCATTGCCGCAGACAGGCAGCGCATCGAAAACATCAAAACGCAGATGGCTGTGACTCCCGCTCGATCCTTCACGATCGAAGCCTCCAACTCTGCAAACATCCTGTTAGATCAGCTGAAGTCCACGCTGCTGACCGCGCAGCTTAAGCGAACCCAACTCCTGCTGAAGTATGAACCGTCTTACCCACTGGTTAAGGAAGTGGATGCGGAAATCGCCGAAACCAAAGAGGCTATCGCCACCGCGGAGCAAGCCAGGTATATCAACACATCCACAGATCGCGATCAGACGTTTGAATATCTCCGGCAGGATCAGGCTAAGACCGAAGCGGACCTGGCCTCGGAAGAAGCGAAAGCCAACGCATTGCAAACGTCGCTCCACGAAATTCAATCGCAACTGGTGGACTTGGACGCAAAAGCAGTGCAGCAAGGCTCGCTTCTCCGCGAAGCAAAGGCCAATGAAGGAAATTACCTGCTGTACCTCACCAAACGTGAGCAAGAACGCACATCCGACGCCTTGGACGACAAACGAATCGCAAACGTGTCCATCGCTGTTCCTGCTGAGGTGCCCTTGCTTCCCGCGCACAGCCCGTTCTCAGTGATGTTCGCGGGATTCTGGATCGCGCTCTTAGCCGCTATGGGAGCCGGCTATTTGGCGGAACTCGCCGACCCATTGTTCCGGTCGCCTTCGGAAGTCGAGGAAATGTTGAACATCCCGGTCCTAGCGTCCGTGCCTGGGCGGGTGGCATAAGTCCATGCTCTTGGAACATTTCAACTTGGAAGTTCGACCCTTCGGCGTCACGCCGGACCCAAGATTCCTCTTTCTCAGCAAGACCCATCGCGAGGCACTCGCATCCCTGCATTACGGAATGCATTCTGGGCGAGGATTTGCAGCCCTGATCGCAGCTCCCGGCATGGGTAAAACCACACTGCTTGTCCACCTTCTGGGTCTGGTCATGGGAAATGCAAGAACGGCATTTTTGTTCCAGACGCTCTGTGGTCCGAAGGAGTTTCTTCACTCGCTTCTCGCCGATTTGGGCATCAAACACCGCGGCGGCGACGTCGCGGGCATGCACGCGAAGTTGAATTCCTATTTGCTGAAGGAATCGAAGAGTGGTCGCCAGGTCATTGTGGTCATTGATGAGGCCCAAAATCTCGACGATGGAGTGCTCGAGCTCGTCCGGATGCTTTCGAACTTCGAAACTCCCGGCAAAAAGCTGATGCAAATTGTTCTCTCCGGTCAACCCCAGTTGGCCGAAAAACTTGCCTCCGATCGGCTGACTCAGCTTCGCCAGAGGATATCGATTGTGGCACGCCTGACTCCATTCAATGCGGACGAGACTCGCGAATATATCGAGCATCGTCTGCGCGTGGCTGGTGCCCCATCGGACAAACCGATCTTCTCGAAACAGGCCTGCGCGATGATTGCCAAGCAATCGGACGGCATACCGCGTGATATCAACAACCTTTGTTTCAATGCCATGTCACTGGCTTGCGCATTAAAAAGGACTGAGGTGGACGCCTCGATGGTTCAAGAAACGATCAAGGACTTGGACCTGACAACGCTGGCTCCCCCAAGAAATGATGCCGTTCAACAGCGCCCGTGGTTTCTGGTTTTCCAAAAGGCGGCGACGCTACTTGCCTCTTGGCGAGACCGCGTCGCGTTCACGCTCGCGGTTCTGATCGCCCTTGGGTTGCTCGCCTACCTTTGGCCACCTGTGCACGATCCGACGCTGCGGGAACACACCAAGAGCCTGTTTCAACCAGCAACGAACGGCGGCGATTCGGAAGCATTTTCAGCGATGACCTCGCTTGCGCATCACTCGCGACACAAGTCTCGAGCGTATCGAAATCAGCCGTCCAGGGGTCCCACGCTACCTGAAACGGGCGATACGCTCGAGCTCGGACCACTGCCAACGGATTTGGAGCGCTTCGAGCAAACTCGGATTGTCGACTTGTCACTCGGCCCGCAGGTCCGCGAGAAAACGCAGGCTGCCCCGCAGCAGAACCCCGCGCCCGTTGAAGCCGATCCGCAAGGGGAGAAACCGTGAGCAAGAATTACGAACTGCTGCAACAGGCGGAATTCGGCCTCGGCGCTACCCCGACGTTTACGACAGGGGAGAATGCCGTTGCGGTGAAGAGCCTTGCTCCGACGACCCAGCAAGATTTGGCGTCTTTGGAACCGGTAGTTCGCGAGGAAGCTCTGAAGCTCGTGCAGCGCTTGTTTCTTACCGGTGACAAAGCCGCACCGAAATCCGTTCTGTTTGCGCCGATTGACGCGCACATCGGCAGCAATTGGCTCTGCGCCGTCACAGCCAAGTTGCTGGCAAAGAGTGTTCCGGGCTCCGTCTGTCTGGTCGAAGGGAATTTTCGTAAGCCTTCGCTGCCCGACACACTGGGCCTGAACGCAGATCTCGGCTTGGTCGATTCGCTGGAGCAAGAGGGCCCGATCAAGGATTTCGCGAAGCGGATAGGGCCGGACAATCTGTGGTTTCTTGCTTCGGCCGCGTTTATGCAGGACTCCACGACCTTGCTCCACTCGGATCGCATGAAAAACAGGCTGAACGAAGTTCGCAAGGAATTCGATTATGTGGTGATGAATGCACCGCCGCTAACAGCCTTTGCTGACGGTATGGTGCTCGGTCGCCTGGTGGATGGAGTGGTTCTGGTTCTGGACGCACAGGCAACTCGGCGAGAAGTGGCTGTTCGTGTCACCGAAAGCCTGCGGACGTCCAACATTCCCGTTTTGGGGGCGGTGCTGAATAACCGAACGTTCCCCATCCCGGCTGCCGTATATAAGCGGCTTTAGAGGGCTTTACCAGGAAGTTTATCTTACAACTTATAGAGATCTATGGGAGTGAGAAGGGCGGAGCTGTGTCGCTGAGCGTTCCGAGTACACTTTCTGAGCGGCGCCTTACCAGTGGTACGGGAATGGCCGAGTCCCTGCCGTTTTGGTTTGCCCTTCAGACAAAACCACGCCACGAAAAGAAAGTGAATGCAGAACTGCTTGAGAAAAGCATTCACAGTTTCCTTCCGCTTCACCGTGAGAGGCGACGCTGGAGCGACCGTTACTGCTGGGTTGAATTGCCCCTGTTTTCACAATATCTCTTCGTGCATGTACCCATTTCCGCCGAAAGTCGGGCCAGGGTTCTCCAGACAACCGGGGTGGTTCAATTTGTTGGTGCATCCGGGCGCGGAACGCCGGTCCCCAAAGAGCAAATTGACAGTCTTCAGGCAATCGCCGCCCAGCGTATTCCGATGACACCGCGTGAGTTCCTGCGCGTCGGCCAGCGGGTTCGAATTCGCGGCGGCGCCTTGGAAGGAATCGAAGGGATTCTTTCGGCGATCCGCAACGACAGGAGTCTGGTCGTTTCCGTTGATCTGATTCAGAAATCAGTCGCGATTCGCATTGACGGATTTGAAGTAGAACCAGCTTAAAACGCAGTCCCCCTCCCGTTCAATCCAAATGGGCATACAAATTCAGGAAATCGTACGCGCGATTCTGCTCCGAGCCCTGATGGTCATTGATCTTGGTCTGCTCATGCTGTCGTTCGGATTTGCGGCCGTATGGGCCACTCACACGGACTCCTGGGCGACTTTCCCAGGCTTCTTGGCTGCCAGGGTCAGCGTTTTGAGTTGTGTCATATTCGCGTTCGCCCTTTTCCTCGGCCATGGCGTGCTGGTCATGTGCAACTTGTATCAGTCGAAACGGTTGTCGACCAAGGGGGCGGAGTCGCTGGACGTCTTGCGCGCGATGACGCTTCTGATCGCGTGTCTCTGGTGCCAGGGGAAACTACTCCGCGTTTCGGGCATGACGGTGTTCTTCCTCTTGGTGTTCTGGGTGGTCGGCACGATTCTCATCATCGTTACACGGTTGCTGCTTCGATCTGTTCTTGGGGCTATTCGCAAGCGCGGCCGGAACTTGCATCATGTACTGATTCTTGGGACCAACCCGCGCGCCGTTGACTTTGGACGCCGGGTTGAAACCATGCCGGAACGCGGCTGCCGGCTTTTGGGATTTGTGGATGACGAATGGAGCGGAATGGCGGAATTCAAGGAGTCCGGATTCCGTCTGGCTAGCGATTACGATGGCTTGGCGGAGTTTCTCCGTAAGAATGTCGTCGACGAAATCGCAATCTATCTCCCTCTGCGATCCTTCTACGAACGGGCCGCGGAGATCGCTCAGCTGGCCAACCACCACGGCATAATCGTTCGGTTGGACACCGACATTTTTGATCTGAAGTTCGCGAACCAGCGGGCCGACGCCTCCCCTGGCGTTCCTCCTATCGTAGCCAGCAGCAATGGCGTTGATGGTTGGCAATTGCTGATGAAACGCATCTTTGATTTCGCCGGCTCGCTGGTCTTGCTCTTTGTTTTGTCACCTTTATTTCTGATCGTGGCAGCTTTGATCAAACTAACTTCTCCCGGGAAGGTGTTTTTCGCCCAGAAAAGGGTCGGCCTCAACAAACGCCAGTTTACCATGTACAAGTTCCGGACCATGGTGCCAGCGGCGGAGAGCATTCAGGAAAAGCTCGTACACTTGAATGAAATGACCGGGCCCGCATTCAAGATCAAGAACGATCCTCGGATAACGCCACTCGGAAGACTATTGCGCAAGACCAGTGTTGATGAATTGCCGCAACTTCTTAACGTCATTAAGGGAGATATGAGCCTGGTCGGTCCCAGGGCCATGTCTGTGCGCGACTATCAGTTCTTCAGCGAAGATTGGCAACGAAGGCGTTTCAGCGTACCCCCCGGGATCACCTGTCTTTGGCAGGTTTCCGGACGCAATACCATCCCCTTCGACCAGTGGATGGTTCTGGATATGCAATACATCGATCGCTGGTCGCTCTGGCTCGACATTAAAATCCTGGCCTTAACCATTCCTGCCGTGCTCAGAGGTTTGGGTGCTGGCTGAGCGAACAAGATGTCGCAACACAATGTTCAATCCATCATGGGGGAAGCGATGAGAGCCGAAGAAGTCAGCAACCTTCAGGCAAGTGTGGTGGAGGGATCGGTGCTGGAGACGTATCATCCGGCTGTCGCAGCGCCTTTTTTGCGGGTTGTTCGGGATCCACCGTCTCTCCCGAGTTTTGAGGTTCTCGGAGTTCGGGTCAATGCCGTGCAAATGTCTGAAGCCGTCGAGCGGATCCGGTTTTGGCTGGATGCCCCCGACCGGAACACGCATTTCGTGGCGGTCACGGCCATGCACTCGGTAGCGGAAGCTCGTCACAATGAAGCCTACCGACGGATCCTCAATTCTGCCGATCTGTCGGTTCCCGACGGCATGCCGCTCATCTGGCTTGCGCGATTCAACGGATTCGCACTGAAGAACCGTGTTTGCGGATCGGAATTGATGGAGACCTTCTGCCGCGTAACCGGCAGCACCTATCGGCACTTTTTCTACGGGGGAGGGCCCGGAGTCGCCGAAAAACTCGCGCAATCTCTCCATGAAAAATGCGGGATTGCTGTTGCGGGAACCTACACTCCTCCCTTTCGCGCCCTCACCGCGGCCGAAGAGCAGGAGATTGCATCACGAGTCGAACAGAGTTCACCCGATGTACTTTGGGTTGGGCTCAGTTCTCCGAAACAGGAGAGATGGATCGATGAACATCGTCCGCATCTCAAGATTCCCGTGATGTTGGGTGTCGGGGCCGCATTCGACATGAACTCCGGCATCACCAGACGCGCCCCGGGTTGGATGCGCGAATCCGGAATGGAGTGGTTGCATCGGCTTTGTTCCGAACCCCGCCGACTCTGGAAACGTTATTTGTTCACCATTCCAGCAGCGATGGGGTTTGTTGGACTCGAACTGCTGGGTGCTTCGATTTCATCGTCGACCAGAAGCAAGGGTGGCTCCGTGCCGGCAAACCGAGAGCGGGAATAATCGATTTCACGATTGTCCGTCACTCGCCAGTAATTTTTCCCCTTCATCCTCGTGGGCGAAGCGCTGTCATCTCGCCAGAGCACAAGGCCAGCACAAACGAACCGCGGACCATCATGGCTTCGCTACGGATCTGGGGAGCAGAAGGAAACGAAATGCCGAGAAGAGCCCTCATCACGGGGGTTACAGGCCAGGACGGCTCCTACCTGACGGAGCTTTTGCTTTCCAAAGGATATGAAGTTCACGGAATCAAGCGCCGCTCCAGCAGTTTCAACACCGAGCGGATCGACAGCATTCTTCCGGACCTTCACGATCGTGGCGCGAAGCTTTTTCTGCATTTCGGCGACCTGAACGACTCCTCCAATCTGATTCGACTGATTTTAACCGTCCGGCCGGATGAAATTTATCACTTGGCTGCGCAGAGCCATGTGCGGGTCAGTTTCGACATCCCGGAATACACGGGAGACGTTACCGGTTTGGGTACAACGCGTCTGCTGGAAGCAATCCGTCAGTCGGGAATTCAGACGAAGTTCTACAACGCTGCGAGCAGCGAGATGTACGGCAATACGACGGAAGTGCCCCAACGGGAGACAACGCCATTTCGTCCACGCAGTCCCTATGCCTGTGCGAAGTTGTACTCGTATTGGTCAACGGTGAACTACCGCGAGGCATTTGGGCTCTTTGCCTGCAGTGGAATCCTCTTCAATCACGAATCGCCGCGACGCGGGGAAACTTTTGTCACTCGGAAGATTACCCGAGGCATTGCGCGGATCTGCGCCGGTATTCAGGACAAGCTTTATCTGGGCAACTTGGATGCCAAAAGAGACTGGGGCTTCGCGCCGGATTACGTGGAGGCAATTTGGATGATGATGCAGGAGCCGGAGGCCGATGATTACGTGATCGCCACAGGTGAAACTCATTCCGTGAGGGAATTTGCCGAATTGGCTTTCTCGCATGTGGGGCTTGACTGGAACAAATATGTGGATATCGACCCACGCTATTTTCGGCCGGCGGAGGTCGATGTTCTCCTAGGAGATGCTTCCAAGGCTCGAACCAGGTTGGGTTGGTGGCCACGAACCACGTTCGACGAATTGGTGAAGCTCATGGTGGAAGCCGATATGCGGTTGCTGAACGAAAAGCTGAGCGGCGAATTTGAGCGGCGTTCCGCGGCCTGGATTTTGGACTAATCATTCCCGAGAGGTGGGGAGCAGTCTTCCATGTACAAGAAAGTCGTGCTCACTGGGGGCAGTGGTTTTCTGGGCAGGTCTGTCCTCGCTAAACTGAAGACAGAAGGCTTTGAGCAGGTCTTCGTGCCGCGGAGCCGCGATTACAATCTCTGCCGTCGCGAAGAAGTGGAACGATTGTACGCGGATGCTCAGCCGGAAATCGTGATTCATTTGGCTGCCACGGTCGGAGGGATCGGCGCAAACCGCAATAATCCCGGACGATTCTTCTACGAGAATATGGCCATGGGCCTACATATCATCGACGAGGCTCGCCGTTACGGCTCCCTTGAGAAAGTCGTCATCGTCGGCACGACTTGCTCCTATCCCAAGCATGCGCCGACTCCGTTCCATGAGGAAGAGCTTTGGAACGGCTACCCGGAAGAGACCAACGCACCCTATGCGATCGCCAAGAAGGCTCTGCTCGTGATGGCTCAGGGCTACCAGGAGCAGTATGGTCTTCATAGCATCTATTTGATCCCGGCGAACCTGTACGGTCCCGGCGACAATTTTGACCTGCAACAGAGTCATGTCATTCCCGCGCTGATTCGCAAATTTGTTCACGCCAAGGAAGCCGCTTCTCCATCGGTTGAAGTGTGGGGAACCGGCAACGCCAGCCGAGAATTTCTCTATGTGGAAGACGCCGCCGCCGGCATCGTCTCAGCCACCCTGCGCTACGACGGCAAGGATCCAGTAAACCTGGGAACAGGATCGGAAATTCAAATCCGTGATCTCGTCGAAGAAATTCGCAAACAGGTCGGCTTCGAAGGCCAAATCGTATGGGAACAGTCGCAGCCGGACGGTCAACCGCGCCGCAAGCTCGACGTCAGAAGGGCCCTGAAGGAATTTGGCTTTGAGGCTAAGACAGATTTGAAAACCGGTCTCGCGAAGACGATCGAGTGGTACCGCGAAACTCTCTCCCCGCGGGCGACAGCGGTATCGCAGCGGATTTGAACGCGCTGAGCTCGCGAATCTGAAATTCAGCCCTTTGTTTGACCATCTCCATCAACTCAATTGTTCTCCAGACTAAAATCCATTCGCCATCTGCTCAAGAGCACCTTGGCTCGAAATACGGTTTGGATGTTGGTCGGGCAGGGGCTCAAGCTAGTCATTCAGGCTTTGTATTTCACGGTCATCGCTCGCTCTCTGGGTGCGCAGAATTACGGCGCGTTTGTCGGGGTCGTTGGACTGGTGGGCATTCTTTCCCCGTTCGGAAGCCTGGGGAGCGGGTACGTACTGATCAAGAATGTGGCGCGCGAAAGGCGGAGTTTCAACGAGAGTTTCGGGGTGTCGCTGCTGACGACGTTTTGCTCCAGTTCTCTCCTGTTCGGCTTGGTTGTTCTCGTTTCACATTTTCTACTGCCGAATTCCATCCCCACCCGTCTGGTGGTCCTGGTCGCGGCGGCCGATCTTTTTGGCACAAATTTCACGGCAATATGCGGACAGGCATTCCTCGCTTTCGAACGCTTGCAGTGGACCGCAGGGATCAACGTGTTGTTGAGCTCAATCCGTCTGGTAGCAGCAATCATTTTGACCGCACGCCACCCGAATCCGTCGGCGTTGCAGTGGGGGAGCTTCTACTTCGGAAGTACAAGTGTCACCGCAATCGCGGCGTTGGCGGTGGTGCTCGTGAAGCTGGGAATTCCCAAGTTCAGCATTTCGCAGAACGCCGCTGAAATCAGGGAAGGCGTGTATTTTTCTGTGTGCAGGAGTGCTGAGACCATTTACAACGACATCGACAAGACGATGCTTGCTCGCCTGGGAACACTCGAAGCCACCGGAATCTACGGCGCAGCCTATCGGTTAATCGACGTCAGCTTTGCTCCCGTCTGGTCGTTATTGGCGGCGAACTATTCTCGCCTTTTCAGGGTTGGCGTGGAGGGTATCTCGGCGGCGGTTCGGTATGCGAGGCCCTTGATCTTTCGTGCTTTCGGCTATGCGGCCAGTGTCAGCCTTCTCCTCCTTGCAGGAGCCCGATTGGTACCTTACGTCTTGGGCAGCGAATACCGTCTAACCGTGGAAGCGTTACGGTGGCTCGCAGTGTTGCCCATCTTGAAGGTGGCTCATTTCTTTCTCTCTGATGTGCTGGCGGCCGCGGGTCATATTCGGATGAGAACTTTCATTCAGATAACCGTAGCTGTATTCAATGTGCTCATCAATTTGTGGCTGATCCCGGCTTATTCGTGGCGGGGAGCGGCTTGGTCGAGTATTGCATCGGATGGGCTTCTGGCGTGCGGAGTTGGCGCTGCGGTGCTGTTCCTATCTCGCCGTCCTCAAAATCAAGGAACGGAAGTGTCCACGCTTGAAGTGAGCGCAGAGACATGAGTGGGCGCGCGAGACCTTTCGAATTGATTGTGCTGGGAGGCTGCTCTTTCGTCTTGACCCAGGCGATTCTGTCCTTGGTGTTAGGCGCTGGTGAAACGCCAACAGAGGGGAATGCCACATGGAAGCTCATCCTCGCTGTTGGCTATTTGAGCGTTGTTTCGATTTTGGTTCCCTTCCATCGGGAAACACTCTACGTGCTGCGCCGCAACTGGTCTCTGGTGGCGCTCATTCTCCTAGCTCTGGTTTCTTGCTTTTGGGCGGCGATGCCAGCGTTTGTGTTGCGGCGTAGCGTGGCGGTGCTCGGAACGACTCTGGTCGGCGTTGCGTTGGCGATCCGCCTCTCGCAGCAAGATCAACTCCGGTTGATGAGTTGGCTATTTCGCATTATCGCGGTGTTAAGCCTGGCTTGCATTGTTTTTCTGCCCAGCTATGGGATTTCCGACGTCGTTGACACTCAGGGCGCATGGCAAGGAATATTCAGCCATAAGAACGGACTTGGAAGTTTTATGGCGCTGTCCTTCCTAGTGGAATGGCAACTCCCGGCTGATACTCGCCTCGCCAGAGTTGGTCGAGTGTTTGCTCTGCTCCTATCCGCAGTCTTGCTTCTCTTTTCGCGTTCCTTGACTCCCGCGCTGGCGCTCGCCGGGACATTGCTCTTTGCTCAGATCTACAAGCTCGCGACGCAGAGGCTCCGAATTCCACTCTACGCACTTGCTTTGGCGGGTCTTCTTACGGCTGCGTCCGGCGTTACGGCACTGGTTGCCAAGAACCAGAGAATTGTGAGCTTCCTGGGACGTTCTTCGGATTTGACGGGAAGGACTTCCATTTGGAGTTTGGCAATCCCTTTCACTTTTGAGCGTCCCATTCAAGGCTACGGCTACTCGGGATTTTGGGCTGGTGCCTCTCCGGAATCGGCTGCCATTGAGCGCGTAATGGGAACGACAATTCAGTATTCACACAACGGATACTTGGAAATTCTTTTGGACCTTGGTGCCGTCGGTTTCTTTCTGACCCTGGTCTTCCTCGGCACAGGCATTCGGCGCGCCATTTACCGGTCCAAGCTTGGGCACTCGTCCGTTGATCTCTGGCCCTTCTCGTTTATGGTGTATTTCCTGCTCCACAACTTCGGAGAGTGCACCATTCTGTATCAGGATCTGGAATGGGCCATCTGCGTTGCCATCGTTATCGGCACGGACCCCGGGCTCTTTGCGCCTGACTTGGAACAAGAGGACGCATTGCCCTTAACGTTGGCCGAAGAATTCAAATGACCGAGCTCGTCAAACCGAAGGTAATTATTTTTTCCGATCATTTGCTTTATCCTTCGGAAACATTTATCCGTGCGCAGGCAAACGCTCTCTCCGATTACGAGCCGACCTTTGCCGGGGCCCGCAGGGTCGCGGGATTGGATTTAGGCGAGCAGCGCGTTCACCTCATCAATCGAGGTAGCAGGGGCGGAAAGCTTCAAGAGCTCGGCTTTAAGCTTTTCGGACTCGCACCGGGCCTGGTCAGGCGGCTGAACGCGCTTCATCCGGTCCTGCTCCATGCCCATTACGGTCCCAACGGTCTCCGCGTGCTCCCGCTGGCAAGCAACCTACATGTCCCCATTATCGTGACGTTCCACGGCTCAGACGCCACGATCACTGACTTGCGCTATCAGAGAACTCGTTTGGGCTTCATGTTCTATCTAGCCCAGAAGGAAAAATTACGTACGAGCGGGGCTTTCTTTCTGGCTGTGTCCAGGTTCATCCGCAAGAAACTTCTGGAACAAGGGTTTCCCGAAGAGCGGGTCATCGTCCAGTACACGGGAGTCGATACGAAGAGGCTTCAGCCGGAAACGACAGAACGCTCCCCCCTGATTCTGTTCGTCGGCCGCTTGGAAAAATCGAAAGGCGCTGAATTTGCCATTCGCGCTGCCGCTGAAGTTCAAAATCAACTTCCATCCGCGGAATTGGTCCTCATCGGTGACGGCTCTTTGCGCCCTGAACTCGAACAACTCGCCCGGCAGTCGCTTCGCCTCCACCGGTTCCTGGGCTTTCTGCCCCCCGACGAAGTTCGCGAGTGGCTGAACCGGTCCTCCGTCGTTTGTGTCCCATCGATCCGGCGGCGTTCGGGAGAGGAAGAAGCATTCGGAATGATTTGTGCCGAGGCGCAGGCAGTGGCCAAGCCTGTTGTCGCATTCCAATCGGGAGGAATTCCAGAAATCGTCTGTCATTCGAATACGGGTTACCTGGTGCCGGAGGGTGATTGGCGCGCCATGGCCAGATATCTTGTTCTGCTCCTTCAAAACGACGAATTGAGAAAACGGTTTGGAGAAGCGGGGCGCGAGTTGGTGCTCCGTCAATTTGATTTGGAACACTGTACCCGACAACTGGAACGCACCTACGCAACGGTCATTGGTGCGAACAGGAACTAAGGAAGACAGGTTAAGGCCATGGCACCTCTACGGAATCGATTCCTCTTCATAGTCTTGAGCTTAGGCTTGGCGTCCAATCCCATTTTCGCCTCTGATTTGCAGCCACCAACTTCGACGATTCCAACCACCTATTTCGGGCTGCACATTCACCATTTGGATCGGCCGACCCCGACGCCCTGGCCGAACATGCCAGTTCCGGCATGGAGACTCTGGGACGCGGAGGTCACCTGGCCCGATCTCGAGCCGAACAAAGGGCAATGGCAATTCGGAAGGCTTGACCGCTATGTGGCCCTGGCGCAACAGAACCACACCGCTCTCCTTCTGGCCCTGGGAGGTTGCCCGTCTTGGGCCTCTTCACGTCCCCAGCTCCCTTCCGACTATTCACCAGGATTTACTACGCCGCCGGCAAATATCGAGGACTGGCGTGACTTCGTTCGCACTGTTGCGACGCGCTACAAAGGCCGCATTGAGGCCTATGAAATATGGAACGAGCCCAACCTGACCGGCTTTTGGAGTGGCACGACGGATCAGATGCTGATTTTGGACAAGGAAGCATTCCAAATCATCCACACTGTGGATCCAAACGCTGTCGTGGTTTCTCCTTCCGCTACCGCCGCCTACGGAATCCCTTGGCTTGCGGAATTTCTAAGAAAAGGTGGCGGCCAATACGTGGACGTCATTGGCTTTCACTTCTACGTAGATCCACACACGCTATCGCCCGAAGACATGTTGCCGGTCATTCAACGCGTTCGGCAGCTGCTGGCCGACAACGGTTTGGCTGACAAGCCTCTGTGGAACACTGAAACCGGCTGGCTTCCGCCGGCGAAATTTGACTCCGATGAAATTGCCGCTGCTTTTCTTGCCAGGGCTTACATCCTTTCCTGGGCGGCTGGTGTCCAGCGGTTTTACTGGTACGCGTGGGATAACCGTTTGATGGCCATTGTCACCTACAAGGAAGATGAACGTACGGTTACGCCGGCAGGGTCCGCGTACAAAATCATGGAACAGTGGCTTGTTGGAGCAAGAATGGACAGTTGCGTGGAAAGTGCGGACCACACTTGGGCGTGCCAGTTAACCCGCTCCGGGAAGAGAGAGTGGATTGTCTGGAATCCACTGGGAAGCCACAAGTTTGATGTGCCTGAAGCTTGGCATGTCAAGACCGTTACGCCGCTTCTCGAAAATCAGAGTTCCTTGAAGGGGTCGAGCATCGAGATAGGTCCCATTCCGAAGCGCTTAACGGGACGTTCGTAGATTCAAGCTAAGCTTAGGACGCCGAAAGAAAGGATTGCCGGGAACGTTCCCATGAGCATAGAGAGCCGGAAAGTTAAACTCGCGCTGCTGACGAACATGATTGCGCCATATCGGATTCCCATTTACTCCATTTTGGCGGATCAGTTCGACCTGCTGGTGTTGCACGGGGGCGAAGAGGCAAATCGTGGTTCGTGGAGCGGGCTGGAGAACACCTTGCCCAACGCGAAGGTGGTGCGCGCGTGGGGCTGGCAGATTCGGTATACGAAGAAAGTCAACGGCCAAGTCTTCGACGACAAATTCCTTCACATCACTCCGGGATTTCTCTGGCATCTTCTCCGTTTTCGGCCCGCTGCCATCATTAGCGGTGAAATGGGTTTTCGCTCCTTGATCGCTTTGGTCTATGGAACTGTTTTCCGCAAGCCGGTCTGGATCTGGTGGGGAGGCACGCTGCACAGCGAGCGCAGCATCAGCGGCTTCGGAAAGGTGCTGCGAACAGCATTTGCTTGGTGGGCCGATCACTGGATTACCTATGGCCAGACCTCCACGGAGTATTTGCTTTCTTTGGGCGTGAAGCGGGAACGGATTCTGCAATCGCAAAACGCCGTTGACGAAGAGCGTTTCAAAGCAAGCGCCAAACCTGCTTGGATGATTGAGCCCCGACCAGTGGTGCTCCACGTTGGCCAGTTCATCGGACGAAAAGGCATCGGCTCGCTTCTGAATGCGGCTGCAAGCTTGCAGCAACAAGGCTTTGAGTTCTCCCTGCTGCTGGTGGGTGGCGGACCGGACAAACAGGCCCTCGAACGCCGCGCGCAAGCGATCGATTTAAGAAACGTTCATTTTCAGCCTGCGCAGCCCCCAGACAAAATGCCGTCCGTCTACCGCAGCGCCGACCTTGTCGTTTTCCCCACGATGGAAGACGTTTGGGGCCTGGTCGCCAACGAAGCCATCCTTTCTGGCATTCCGGTGCTTTGCTCGAAATATGCAGGATGCGCACCCGAACTGTTCGCGCCAGAAAACATTTTTTCGCCGGAGGATTCGGCCGAGTTTTCCCAGAAGTTAGGCGCGGCCATTTCTGGCCGGATGCCGAAAGCGAATCTTTGTCGCCTCAAGAGCACCCGGCAACTCGGTTCCGAACTCATCCAGGAGTTGAACAGATTTGTACCGCGAGACGCGGACAAAGGCGAAGCTCAAACCGAGTCGATTACGGGCTGATTCGATTCTCCTAAGCAAATCCATGCATTCCGCTACCAGGGAAGCTTGGCAGACAGCGGAACACCTGCAATGAAAATCATAATGGTTCACAACAGCTACCGGGAGGCAGGCGGCGAAGACGTCGTTTTCGAAAGCGAACAGCGCCTGCTCGAACGGGCCGGTCATCGAGTGATCCCCTACGTGCGCAGCAATCGGGAGCTGGATAGCGCTAGCTTCTTGGACCGGATCGCCATTGTTCCCCGAATGCTTTGGTCTTCGAAAACACGCAGCGAATTTGCTGCGGTTCTTGACGCAGAGAACCCCGACCTCGTTCATGTCCACAACACATTTATGGTGATCTCTCCTTCTATTTATTCGGCATGCTCGGAACGGAGCATTCCCGTTGTGCAGACGCTCCACAACCTGCGGCTGCTCTGTCCGGCGGGGAACTTTTTTCGCGACGGCATCATCTGCAAGGAGTGCGTGGACCAGAGCTTGCTGCGCAGCGTGCGCCACGGCTGTTACCGGAATTCACGCGCAGCCACGGCGAGTGTCGCGTTGATGGTGGCCTTTCACCGTACCTTGGATACTTGGCGGAAATCGATTACCCGCTTCATTACCTTGACGGAGTTTGCGAAAAAGGAATTTGTGGCTGCTGGATTTCCGTCCGACAAATTCGTGGTCAAACCAAACTTTGCAGATCCTGATCCGAGCCAACGAATCGCCGCGGGCAAATACGCCCTATTCGTCGGACGGCTCATGGAAAACAAAGGCGTGCGGATCTTGCTGGATGCCTGGAAAAGGATCCCCACGCAATATCCCCTCGAAATCGTAGGCGATGGCCCGGAACGCTACGCCCTCGAAACCGAAGCTCGTGAATCGCAACTCTCTGGAATCACATTTCGGGGGCAATTATCCCGTGAGGCGGTGATCGAAACGATCAAAGGAGCGCGCTACATCATCGTTCCCAGCACGTTGTTGGAAGGCTTTCCGATGTGCATTGTAGAATCCTTCGCCTGCGGGACTCCGGTTCTGTGCTCGAGGCTGGGAAGTTTGGCGGAAATTGTCGAGGATCACATAACGGGGCTCCACTTCAATCCCGGTGATGCGAAAGATCTGGCCAGCAAGGTGGAATGGGCTTGGAATCATCCCCGGGAACTCGCCCAAATGGGCCGCGCGGCCCGCGTCAAATATGAAACGGATTACACGGCCGAGAAGAACTATTCTCTGCTGATGGGCATTTACCAACAAGCGCTGGCTGCATGCGCTTCGCCAGATCTAGCCACAACGAAAAGGCCAAGCGATGTCCAGCTCGAATCGAACTAACGGTTTTGCCTGAGGAACGCGACACACTGTCGAATTCCATTCGTTTCATGATGATGCACGGAACAAACTGCGGCCCAGGAGAGAAGTGAATGTGCGGAATTTGCGGCAAACTTGAGTTTGACCCAGAGGCCAAGGTTAAGACGCATCTGCTGAAACGCATGGCAGACGCGATCGCCCACCGGGGTCCGGACGATGAAGGCTATTACCAGGAAGGCCAGGTCGGTCTGGGTTTCCGGCGCCTTTCGATCATCGACTTAAGCGGCGGACATCAGCCCCTAGCGAATGAAAACGGTTCAATCTGGATCGTATTCAATGGCGAGATCTATAACTACCGGGAACTCGGCGACTTGCTTGTCTCCAAGGGGCACATCTTCAAGACCAAGTCGGACACCGAGGTAATCGTTCATCTGTACGAGGAATATGGCCGCGATTGCGTCCAGTATTTGCGCGGCATGTTCGCCTTTGCTATCTGGGATTCCGTTAAGAAGACACTGTTCCTTGCAAGGGACAGGGTGGGGATTAAGCCGCTCTACTATTATCTCGACGAGAACTTCATCTCCTTTGGTTCGGAGATGAAGGCGATTCTGGCCGATCCGGCCGTACGCCGCGAAATCGATCCTGCCATGATCGACCGGTTCCTAACGTATTATTATCTCCCTGGCCCCACAACACTCCTCCGCAATTTCAACAAACTTGAACCGGGGCACTGGCTCGCCGTTCAAGGCGGAAAGATCCAGGTCGAGAGCTACTGGGATCTCGATTTTCAGCAGGCCGATGATCGCGAATACACGGAGGACCTTGAGCGGCAAGTAGTAACCCTATTGGACCACACAGTCCAGCTCCACATGATCAGCGACGTTCCGGTGGGTTTCCTTTTGAGCGGCGGCGTGGATTCCACCGCGATGCTGAGCCTTGCATCCAAGAAAACAGACAAGCCCATCAGCTCGTATACCATCGGATTTTCGCACCCAGGTGTTGTGGATGAGCGCCCGTTTGCACGACTGGCTGCGGAACGGTTTGGCTCTGAACACCACGAAATTTCCATAACGGCCAGGGAGTTCGCGTCGTTCCTTCCAGAGTACGTGTGGTACATGGAGGAGCCTGTCTGTGAACCCGCCAGTGTCGCGCTCTACTATATATCGAAGCTGGCTAGACAATACGTGAAGGTTCTCATCTCCGGCGAAGGGGGAGATGAAGCGTTTGGCGGGTACCACAACTACATGTATCTGTCTTGGCTTGAAAGAATAAAGAAGGCGCTTGGGCCACTTCGAAGCGTGGCCAGCTATGGAATGCAGCTGGTAGGAGACATTTCGGATTCGCGCGTGCTCAAGAAATACGCGCCATTAATGAATGCCAGCCTCGATGAGCACTACCTCAGTCGCATCTCTTCCCCGTTTCTATATTTCAACACCATTCCTTCTGCTATTTACACGGCGGAAATGTCCCGGCGTGTCGATAAATTCCAATCGGCTGAGGTCACGCGTCGTCTGTTCTCCATGAGATCGGGCGACGGGCCGCTGGAAAAAATGCTCTACGTGGACACCAAAACGTGGTTGCCAGACGATTTGTTGATCAAGGCAGACCGGATGACCATGGCCAACTCGATCGAGCTGCGCGTGCCGTTCCTCGATCATCATGTCTTGGAATTTGCCGCTCGCTTACCCGGGAATCAAAAGGTGCGCGGATGGCAGATGAAATATTTGCTGAAAAAGGCTCTGGCAAAGCACGTCCCGAAAGAAATCATACACCGGCGCAAGGTCGGCTTTCCGACTCCGTCCGTCAGTTGGCTCGCGCACGACCTCAAGGACGTCGTCAGCGATATTTTGCTGGATTCGAAGTCCATCTCGCGCGGCTACTTCAAGAGAAAAGCTGTGGAGGAACTCATAGAACGTAACTCCCAGTCAAGTCGCTACACCGCCGAGATATTTTCGCTGGTCGTCCTTGAGCTCTGGCATCGCACTTTCAGCGATCAACAGGAACCGCAACTGAGCCCGATGCCGGGTAATAGTCGAAGTCTGGTCCCAGTGGCTGTTTGATCATTCTGATAATCGCCGCACCCTGGGCACGTATGCATTTCTAATCCCGAGCGCCAGCTGGGGAAAGAACCAATGAAGGACCTGATTCGCCCGAGTTTCGAGCAATATTCTGATGGGAAAAGTCTGTACGGAGATGATTTCTCGTCCGATCAAATCCAGGCATGGTTCCGTGATGAGGCGGTGGCATATTACAGGCTGCCCGAGGACCGCGAACCGGGATTGTATGCCTACCACGCTCGAAACTGGAGACACGGTTTCCGTCATCTTCCATCACAGCCGTTCGAGCACGTCCTCTGTCTCGGCGGCGCCTATGGAGATGAGCTACAACCCATCCTTGGTCGCGCAAAGAGGGTGACGATTCTCGAGCCAGCGGGCGAATTCCGAAACCCGAAGTTTGAATACGTTAAACCCGATGCCAGTGGGCGAATGCCCTTTGCCGACAACACGTTTGATCTCACCACCTGTTTCGGAGTTTTGCATCACATTCCGAACGTCTCCGCGGTGGTTCGTGAGATGACCAGGTGCGCCAAGCCGGGAGGGTGGCAATTGATTTGCGAGCCGAGTCATTCCATGGGAAATTGGGACAGGCCTCGCCGCTTGCTTACTCGTCACGAGCGTGGGATTCCCCCCGCAATCTTTCGCCACATCGTTGCCGACGCTGGATTGCAGATCGTGCGCCAACGGCGCTGCATGTTTTCACTTACTTCTCGCCTTGAACTCTTACTGCCAAAGAGGCAGTTTGCCTTCAACAAAAAGTGGATCACGGCTTTTGATGACTATCTCAGCAATCTCCCGATCTGGGCCCAAAACTATCACGCGACCAATCTTGTTCAGAAGCTCCGGCCTTTGGCCCTGTTCCTGGTGCTCCAGAAACGCGCCTGAGTTAGGCGCTTGCCCTTTGGGCCAGTTGGGACCTGACCGAGCGAATAGTCAATAATCGGGAGCAGGGACGTGGGGAGCGATTCAGAGTGGATCGCCTATTCTCAAGTGGTATGGACCAAGGCGGAAACTCACCGTTGATTTCGTTGCCCACTGGAGCGAACTACGGTTGTTCTGGAAGCGCCTCTACGGCGGTTAACGGCTTCAACGGCAACCATTGGTACGCAGTTTGGCAACGCATGCTCGTTCACCCTGACCGTTGGTTCTGGCACAGCAGGCCTCCTGGAGCATAACTTTTCCAATTGGTAGCCCAAATACTTGGAGTTGTACAACGGTATCCAACAACACCCGTGGTGCATTTCTCGGACAAAACGGTGCTTCGGCAACGCAGATACAGATTACAAATGACGGTTATCTTCGCCTTCCTTCAACCGCCAAATGAGATAAGGATTGACGGTGGGTAACGCATCAGCCGGTTGGATCCCGCAACTCGACGGTCTGCGCGGCCTCAGCATTTTAATGGTATTGACGGCGCACGTGTACGCACCGGGTTGGCATGAATTGCAAGGCGGCTACGGTGTGACCGTTTTTTTCGTTCTTAGCGGTTTTCTGATCACACGGCTGCTGGTTCGAGAAGAACACGACAGCGGCGGAATTAGTCTGGCGGCATTCTATGTTCGTCGAGTGTTCAGGCTGTTTCCGCTCTACTATTTGATTTTAGCCGTTTATTGCGTGCTGATCCTAGTCTTGGGCCTCCGGCCAGACGGACGTTCTGGTTTTGTCGCCGCTTTGCCGTGGTATCTGACCTACATGCAAGAGATGCCGTATGTTTGGGCTGGCTCGCACGAGGGGGCTTCGATTGCCATGCCCTTCTACCAAAGCTGGTCACTGGGAATTGAGGAAAAATTCTATTTGGTCTGGCCGTTTCTCGCGTTTCGACTCGTAGCGAAGCAGAATGCACGAATCGCCTTGGCTGTCGGAGCAGTTCTGTTCTTTTCTGCTGCTCGGTTTTATTCTCTGGGTCGATACATCTATCCGTACGCAGCCATTTCCTGGGGTTGCCTCTTTGCATTGCTGTATGAAGCGCCTGGCATTCGAAAGACCCTCGATAAGTTGGTCTCGGGCTGGCGTGCTCCCTTCGTGCTCCTCAGTTGGCCGGTTCTGCATGTTCTGGTTGCCGGGACCACCTTCCCCAACGGCCTCCGCTTGTTTGCGGAGCTTGCCTATCCCCTATCCATCGCCTTCGTGATCCTTGCCAGCCTAAACGTAACCTGGTTGGCGACTGGCCTCTCGATCACCCCGCTGGTCGTTCTTGGAAGGTATTCTTACTGCATTTATTTGATCCATTTGCTGATCCGGCAGGCTGTGGAGCGAGTTCTGCACAAACTCGGGATTGAAGCCGGGAACGGCCTTCTGGTGTTTTTGCTGATGCTCCTGCTTTCGACAGCCGCTGCTAGCATTCTGTATTACGCAATTGAGTCGAGGTTTAGGGAAATCGGGCGGAGGTTATCTCGCTCGTGGAGCCACAGTGCGGCCAGGGCTTGTTCCACCCATACCGACAGCGTCTCCTCAGCCGTCCGCAGCGGAACAACTGGCTGACCTGTGTAGAATTCCACTCTCCGCGATAGGAAAGTTGCGCAACTGTGGCACACGGACTTCAATCCCTCGTCCACAATTCGTCAGCGAACCATGCCGAAGAGGCCTTCCGGGAATTGGAGGGCAAGAAGTTCCGATTCCGCGTTGCCAGGACGGTGCGCACCGTCTGGGGCGCGCGGTCGTTTCTGTTTCGCCTTTTGGGCATTTGGGCTTGGCCTCGGTATTTTGATTGCTTTTCTCATTTGTGCTCGCTACACCTCCACCACTCGTCTCCTCCGGACAATTAAAACGGTTCTTCTCGCGCGGCCGTTGCCGTGTTTGGGGAATGTTCAATACCTAGCGGTGTTTGTTTTCGACTTTGCGTGGCGATCCCCAAAAACTCTCCCCAGGAAAGATGAATGGGTGTTGAGGTTCGAGAGAAACGGTTCGGAGACTTGATTCGAGCCGGTGCGAAAGTTATGCCGTCCACGTATGGGGAGATCGTCGTCGGCCACGAAAGCAAACATGGAAGAAAGCCCGCACATTATTGAGCTTTACGACCATCTGCGTCCGTCCCTCCAGGCCTATTTGAGCTCGCGGGGGCTGAGTAAGGAGCATTCTGAAGACGTAATTCAAGAGGCGTTTCTTCGTTTGGTGCGCCATAACGTGGAGCAGGGGTCGGGCGAAAACCCGCGGGCCTGGGTGTTTCGTGTGGCCCACAATCTATCCGTGGACTACCACCGGTTCGAGAGACGGCGGTCGCGTGGGAACGAGACAGAAGCCCGCCCGCTGCTGCGCGAGCAAGTGGACCCAGCGCCAGATCCTGAAGAAAAGATCATCCTCGGCGAACGCACGCGGCAGTTTCGGAAAGCTGTTGCACAACTCACCCCCAAGCAGCGGCATTGTCTTTTGCTCAGAGCGAAAGGAATGTGCTATCGGGAGATTGCCCACGAACTGGGAGTGAGTGTGCAAAGGGTTGGCGAACTGATGCAACGTGCGATTTC
>Ga0210404_10000421_pt1 | contig 22810 bp, 49 predicted proteins | sample IncBWH28MmetaG_FD_155455 | JGI IMG/M metagenome (GOLD analysis project Ga0210404, IMG submission 155455) | Forest soil microbial communities from Barre Woods Harvard Forest LTER site, Petersham, Massachusetts, United States - Inc-BW-H-28-M | ecosystem: Environmental > Terrestrial > Soil >... | reverse complement strand
ATCCCAAGCGGGTCCGGCTCACGGAAAGCCAAGCCCCCGAGAAAGGGAACCGCATGCTGGAGATGAAGGACTGGCGTGGGAACGCGCTGACGCCCGGGTGCGTGGTGCTGTACCCGCGCACGTCGGGGCGGTCCTGCGAGGTACAGGAGGGGATCCTGCTGGACGTGTGGCGGGTCTACAAGCCGCCGGGTTCGTGGGAGTGGAAGCGGCTCCACGACGGCCAGGACGTGCCCACCGAGGAGGTTCCCGAGTGGGATCGCCACTTCGACCCCGCGAAGCCCACCCGGCCTTGTGAGAACGAGTTGCGGGTGCGTATCCAGCCGACCCGGTCCAGCCGCGACTTCCACCGTGGCGGCATGACCTGGGACCGGGAGGCAGGCAAGTACGAGCCTCCGGCCGAGTTCAAGCCGATCACCCTGACGATCTGCGAGAACGTCACGTTCCTCGCCCCGGCTTCCCCTGAAGCGGAGATACGGCACAGGTCGGCACCGTGGGTGTTCCTGGTCAGCCAGCACGTCACGGTCACGGACAAGGAGGGAACCGTCACCGGGCTGCTGACTGGCGTGTCCGTGGACGTGATCAGGGTCTGGACGGAGCAGGGCGAGTGCGCTGTGCCGACCGAGAGCGTCGTCTCGGTCGTCCCGGCAGACGCGAAGGAGACCTGAGATGCCCACCACCCACACCGAGTACGCCGTCCGCTACACCGTCACCCAGTACGGCAAGCCCGCGGTCATCGTCGAGGAGGCCCTGCGCTCCGAGGACCCGCGGGCGGCCGAGCCGATCCTTCGGGCGGCCCTGAGCTTGCAGGACAAGCTCGGCATCGACCGGGACGCCGTGATCGTCTCCCGCACCGTCGCCGTGTCGGACTGGGCGGAGGAGTAGCCGTGGACTTCACCGATGGCCGCCAGATGCTCGCCGACGTCGCCGCCCTCATCGACGCGCTAGACGCCGTACAGGCCGCTAAGACGCCCGAGGAGGAAGCCGCCGCGAAGCTGCGTGTTGAGGTTGAGTGCGCTCTCGGGCACGCGGCGTCGATGGAGCGGGCACGCGCCCGAGCCCTCGACATGATCCGCCGGCCGTTCCGTTTCGACGAGGAGACCTGACGTGCCCGAGACCGACGACGTGACCCCGAAGCGCGGGATGCGTTTCCTGCACCGGCACTGGGTCACCGAGGCCCGCACCCCGGAGGAATGCGTGGTCACCCGGGTGACTTCGCTGGCCGTGTTCTACCGGGTGGGCGGCGCTGACGGTGCCAAGTACTACCTCGACCGGGACAAGTTCCCGACGATCGTGAAGGAGTGGATCACCGATGACCGGACCTGACCCGAGCGCCGTCCCGGACGATGCCCCACACGAGGTGACGTTCCGGAACGCGATCAACGGCCGGTGGTTCACCCGCCGGTACAGCAGCCGGGCGGAAGCCGAGGATGCCGCGCGCACCGAACGGCCGTTCAACAACACCGGGACCAAGATCAGACCGGTACCCACCAGCCCAGACGCCGAGGAGGCGGAGTGAGCAGCACCCAGCGCATCGCCTGGACGGAAGAACGCCATCACCAGCGCGGAGTCGTGAACGGCATCGACATGTTCGGGATCTCCTCGAACAGCCGACGGGGCGAGCCGCGGTGGGTCCTGTCCGGGACGCCATACGGCTACCGGCAGGACTTCGGGAAGTTCGACACCACCGATGAGGCCAAGGACCGGGCCGAGCTGGTGCTTGTCGAGTTCGTCGAGAAGCTCGGAGCGAGGTTCTGATGGCCGCGTTGAAGCCGACCGACCTGCCCGAGGGCAGCGCCGTCCTGATCAGCGTTGAAGACGGCATCTTCCTCGCCGAGTTCTTCCCGCTGCGCCACGATCCGTACCGCACCGGGAGAGGGCAGGGCGCCACCATCGAGGAAGCCATCCGTGAGGCTCTGGACGAGGCAGGCGAGTGATGGGCGCCGCCAGCATCCACGCCCAGTGCCTCGCGCTCCGGGAGCGGCAGGCCGGCTATGACATCTGCCGCAAGTCCAAGGGTCACACGGCGTCTGCGGACCCGCAGCGCCGAGAGCACTACGACCCGTCCAGCGAGCAGCGATGGACCGACGGCAAGGAGACGTGAGATGCCACCGGAGACCTACGCGGAACGCCAGGCCCGGCTCGCCGATGACACGGCGCCCGCCAAGCAGATGTACGTGTTCGAGGTCCAAGACCTGACGTTCGAGCAGGCCATGCAGATCCTCCGAGACTTCCACGCGAAGGGTTTCAAGGCCGAGAGCGTGCCGTACGCCCCCCGCTGAACCCCAAGAGCGCCTCACCGCCCGCAAGGGATGGTGAGGCGCTCTTCCGTGTCGCCCCCCGGACGTCACGCACGGTAGTTGTAGCAGGCCCGGCAGCCTGAACGCGAGTCGATCAAAGCGCCGACCAGCGAAACGCCGAGAGCGCCCCACCTCATCCGATTCGGAGAGGCAGGGCGCTCGGTGTGTCTGCGGGTCACGCCTCGGCGAAGTCGGCCTTGCGTACGTCCGGCTGGGCCGTCGGCTCGAACGTCGGCCAGCCCGGTGTCGCACAGCCCGCCGCGTGCAGAGCACACCGCAGGTTCGCGGAGAACAGACGGTGAGCGTCGGCCTCGGTGTCAGCGACGATGCCCATGAGGACACTCATCCACCGCTCGGTGATGACCACCGTCGTGTCCGGGTCGATGATGCCGTCGTCCACGCCGGCCAGGTTGGCGAGCTCGTCGTCGACTGCGTCGGTGAAGGCGTCGAATCCGTCGTCGGAGTCGCGCTCTGGGTCACTGCACTCGAAGGTGAGATCGGCGATCAGGTAGAAGGTCATGTTTCGTCACCCTTTCCAGCATGTGGCCCGGCGCAACTGGCCGAGCAGGTTGGTCACGTAGTTGGGGTCTGATGGCGTCAGGGACATGCTCTTCTTGCACTTCCTCGGACACGGGCAGTACATCTTCCAGTACCCGTTGTGCCGAAAGACTCGCCATTCCTGCCGCTCCGCCTCCTCGCGGATCTCTTTCAGCTCCTTGCCGAGCTTGGGCGACATCGGTGTCCCCTTACCTTCGGAGTGTAGGTCGGGGCACCATCCTGAACTAGAGCGGGGTTCCGGTTCCGGCGATTCTGAGATGAAACAGCAAGATCCGAGCATCTGGCCACAACAGGCCACGGCGGGGACTCGGGTCACTCCCCGCGGATGACAGTCCGGTCCGCCGCCAGCACCTCATCAGCGGCACCGTCCCGCGACACCACGAACACCGGGATACCCGCCGGGATGCCGAGCGCCACCCGCTCCTCCGCTGATGGCATCCGCGAGGACACGTCCGTGTGGGCGTCGATCGTCACAACGGCCGGCTCGGGGATCACGTCCCGAACGTAACTGCGCTGGCCCGGCTCGGTCACGACCAGCCCCTCGTTGCGGAGGATCCCGATGGCCCTGCGAACGGTCTCCCGCGAGACGCCGTGCTCTTGGATGAGGGTCTGTTCTGACGGGACGGTCTGCCCTGGTGCGAGCTGCCCGGAGGTGATCCGTTCTCGGAGCAGCCGCGCGATCCGCGCGTATCGCGGCTCGTACGAGTGCGGGTCCAAGGTCACGGAATGGACGCTAGGTCGCTACATCCGGACGCCTAGCCGGTGGTACGTCTAGACGGCATGACGAGTTGGCAATACCTTCGGAACGTGGACAGCCCACCGCCCATCCCGGAGTTCACCGTCACCCGATCACCTGACGGCGGGTGGCTGGCCGTCCACAAAGGTGACCCGCGGATCACCGTCACCGCGCCGGACCACGCCCGGCTCGCCCTGATGTGCGCCGCTGCCCGGATCCGCCGCACGTGGGCGCTGGCATGACCAGCCCGCCCATCGTCAACCTGGACACCGAGCGCGCCCACGGCTTGCACCTCGGGACGGCACAGGCCGGGTCCGAGAAGATCAAGTGGCGGAAGTGGGGACCGACCGCCAAGGCCACGGTCGTCGAAACCACCTGCACCTGCAAAGCGCGGGTGTACGAGTTGGGTCATGCGGGCGGCGAACGGTATATCGCCAGGATCGACCGGGCACCCGACCAGCGGGACGTGATCCTCTATGCGGGTCCGATGCTCGCCGGGAAGGCCGACCGGCTGTGGCAGAAGATCCTCACCGGCGAGGCCAGGTAGCGCGGGGGTCAGTCTTTTGTCCCGTTATCGGGTCGTGACTCGCCCTCATCTGGCAGGCTGGCTGCACGCCGTTCGGCCCATTCCGGGCGCGGCGGAGGGTCCTTACGGAGCCCGAGCAGGTAGGCGACCGACAGCCGCAAATAGGCGTTCAGACTGCCCGTGACCTCGACGGCGGCACTGAGGGCGTCGGCATAGGTGGACTCGTCCGGCCGCCACGAGCGCGGGTTGGACTTGTGCTTGTCGGGCCGACCTCGCCGCTTGTCCTCTCTCGCCATATCTGCGGGATCGTCTCACGAGCGATTGCGCCACGTAAACGACCGGGGTAGTGTGGCTTGTGGTTGGTAGTTACCATCCGTGATGACAGACTCCAGGATCTCCCCCGTCCTGGACATAAAGCGGGGCCCCGCCGGAAGTTCTCTAGGCCGACGGCGGGGCCCCTTGATCGAGACACCCCCCGATGAAGGGCGCTCGACCGTGACTTACGTTACCCACGGCATCCCCGCTGGCAACAGCGCGGTCCCATCACAGTCCGCCAAGACGCTGATGCACTGCGGCAAGCCGCTCCTCGGCGCCGCAACCCGCTGGTGCGGCACATGCGGCCACGTCGTCCTCGCCGCCGACGTCTCCCACGACTTCGTACCCGTCGCCGCTGGCGGTGCCCGGTGAGCTTCGAGAAGATCACCCTCCACGTCGCGGTCTGCGACAACTGCGGCCCGGACTGGTGGGACGACGGCCAGACCGAAGCGCCACCCTCCTTCAGCAACCCCTTCGAAGCCCGCGCGACCCTCACCAGCGACTTCGAGTGGCGCATCACCCGGCAGATCGACGGCCGGTTCCGCATGCTGTGCGGCCCCTGCGCCGCCCGTGAGGACTGCGACACCTACGGCCACCTGTGGAAGGCCGCAGACATCGACCCCACCGTCCCAAGCCCGCCGCGCGCCGCCCCGATCGAGATGTGCCGCAGGTGCGGGAAGGTCCGCCGTGAGGACACCCCGCCGATCGACCACCCCGAGTCGATGACGGCCCTCCTCGGCGACGAGCAGGAGAACTGGCTCGCCCTGGTGGACGAGACCCTCTTTCCCAAGGAGGCGGCATGACCGCCCGGCAGGGTGGAGTCTGCCTGCACTGCGGCAACACAACCGAACGCCCCATCAGGCGCGGACTCTGCGACAACTGTTACAAACACTCCCGCAAGCCCGAGAACCGGGATGCGTTCGATGCTGCCTACCCGATCATCAAGAAGCCTTCGGCCGCGCCCTCTCGCTTCTTTACAGCCCAAGGACTCGACCTCTCGTCCGCTGATGACAGGTTCAGAAGCCGCTTCTGGGCCAAGACCGATCGGTCGGGCGCGTGCTGGGTCTGGACCAAGCACTGCACGCCCCAGGGCTACGGACAATTCACAGTGAGCAGGGGCTCCTTCAGAGGCGCCCACTCCGTGAGCTACGCCCTCACTCATGGGATCGTCCCGGTCGGCATGCACGTCTGCCACACCTGCGACAACCCGCCATGCGTGCGGCCCGATCACCTGTTCCTGGGAACCGCCAAGGACAACTCGGACGACATGTGGTCTAAGGGGCGTCAGGGAACGCGTCACCCCGGCATTGAGCGAGCCAACGCTCGCCTGACCGACGACGACGTCCGCGCGATCCGGGCCGTGTCGCCCTACTTCGGCCGCACAACTGATCTGGCACGCCAGTACGGCGTCTCCGACACCACCATCCGAAAGATCCTCAGGCGCGAGAAGTGGAGGCACGTCGCATGAGCGAGCACTGGTCTGAACGGGCCCTTTGCGCCGAGGTTGGCGGTGACCTCTTCTTCCCGGAGAAGGGCGGCTCGACGTTCGAGGCGAAGAAGGTCTGCAAGGCGTGCGACGTCCGCGAGGAATGCCTTCAGGACGCGCTCGCCCGCGACGACCGCTACGGGATTTACGGCGGCCTTTCCGAGCGGCAGCGGCGGAGGCTCACCCGTGGGCGGGTGGCCGCAGCCACGAAGACCGGACTGGCGGAGGCGTCATGAAGTTCATCTGGCGCACGACCCCCGACACCGGCGTCGTCGCCGCGGTGGCACGGCAAACCACCGCCGCAGCCGACCTCGCCAGCATCGACGGCCAGGACCGGCTCGCCGACCCGCGAACCAACCCCGCCGTGCGCGGGCACGCCGACCAGCTCCGCGACACCCAGCACCGGCGCGCCCTGGACGCCGACCACGAACGGTTGCTGCGCCGGCACCGCGTCGCCGACACCCGCGCCCAGCACGCCGAGCGCGCTCTCCAGGCACTCCAGGCCGCCCGTGAGGCGTCGTCGGCAGCCCGGTCGGTCCTCGCCCTCGATCAGGGCCGCACCCGGTTCATGGGTGTCGCTCTGACCGCGTCCCTGGCGCTGTCGGCAGGGTCCGCGATGGGTGTCGCCGCTCTCGCCGAGCGACTCGGTGCGCCCGGCCAGGTCGGGTACATCGCCGAGGTCGGCCTGACCGGTCTCACCACCACTGTGATCCTGTACCGGTCGCATCTCGCCCAGCACGGCGGACGTCTGACCGGCTGGAAGGCGTGCGTTCTGTGGCTGCTCATGGTCGGCCCGCTGGTCTCTTCGATGGTCGCGAACGCGTTCGGGACGGGGCCGGTCGGGGTGGCCTGCTCGGTGGGTGCGGCGGCGTTCTCGCTCCTGTCGTACGTGATCGCCGACGCGAGCGCGGAAGCGCTCCGGGTTCAGGCGGCGCTGGTGTCGGGAGCGGACGAACTGGAGCTGCGTGAGATCGCGACCGGCGACGAGTTGTTCACCGCGCGGGCCGAACTGGGCATCGAACCGAACCTCGTTCAGTCCGGTCTGTCGGACCGGTCCGCCGAGGCGGTCCAGGCCGGTCCGGAAATCCAGACCGAGACCGGACTCCCGGACCGGTCTGCGGACCCGGACCGCGAGCCGGTCCCGGACCGGTCCGAGACGGCGGAACCAGGCCGCAATGGGGACCGGACCGAGACCGGACCGAAGACCCGGACCCAGACCGCCAAGAAGACCGCACCGAAGAAGCAGACCCGGACCGGACCCAAGACCCGGACCGACGTGCTCCTCGTCAGGGCCCGTGCCCTCGACGAGGCCCACCTCGAAGACACCGGCCGGCACATCTCCGCGGACAACCTGCGGGCCAAGCTCCACATCGGCAAGACGGCCGCCCTGGAGCTGGTCCGGCAGGTCCGCTTCACGCCGATCGACGACGAAACGACCGCCGAGGAGGCGACCGGATGACCACCACCGAGACCACCACGTCGGGCGCGGCCAACACCGCACCCGGCAGCGCGAGGACCGGACGGTCCTGGAAGGTCCCCGCAATGCTCGGCTTCGCCGCCGCATGGTTGCTGGCGTTCGCCGGTCGCCTGGCCGATGCCCCGCCGATCGTCGGCTGGGTGGTCATCGGCCTGGCCGTGGCTGCGCTGGTCGCGGTCCGGGCGGTTGCCGCACGTCGCAGAGGTGCGAAGTGAGCGCCGCCGCCGAGCAGCACGCCAAACGGGAGCGCCACACCCTGAGCAGGGCGCGGAAGGCCCGCACGCCGTTGCAGAAGACCGCGCCGTGGTTCGACGCGTGGCGGCGCCGGGTCTCCGAACTGCCACCGGAGGCGGCGGACGCGGAAGCGGTCGCATTGACCGCGCATCTGAAGGCAGCCATCGAGCGGCTCAAGCCACAAGACGGGGGTGACGGATCGTGACCGGTACGGCCGAAATGAATGGGCAATCGGGCAAAGGCATCGACCCGGTGCCCTTCGAGGATGCGGCCCATCGCGACGCAGGCGCGCGCGCGGGCGACGCGCGCGCACGAGACGAGCAGATCGTAACAGACGGCGACGACGAACCGCCGCCACCCGCCGACCTGTTCGACGTCGAAGCGCTCATCAACCTGTGGGCGGACCAGGCCAAAGCCACCTCCGCCCGCATCTGGGCATGGTTCAGCGGCGACCGCGGAGTAGGCCGGGAGCACCCCGGCTCGCCCGTGGACCTCTTCACCTACTGGTGGCGTGCACCCATGGCCGGCAGCTCGCAGGCATTGCGGTGGGTGCAGCGCATTGACGCGCTGATGGTCGCCGCCCCGGGTGTCGCTGGTTTCACCGCGTTCCGCTGGCTGTGGGAGCGCCCCCTACGCCGCTACCTGTTCATCCTGCTCGCGTTCATCACCTGGAGGTACTCGTGACCACGTTGGCCGCCCCGTACAGCGTGGGTGTCCCGCAGCATTACACCGCCATCTCGATCTCAGCGGCCGTGGTCGCCCTGGTGCTGGTGCTGCTGCTCCAGTGGCGTCCGCTGGGCCGGTTGAGCTTCCTCGTCCCGTACCTGTGCATAGTCGCCGGGCTCGGTTTCGCCGCCGCGTTCCTGCGGTCGTGGGCGCACAGCTTGGCCGGGCTGGGCCGTACGACGATCCCGTACGTCGGTGTGGCGGTGCCGATCGTCGTTGCCGTGGTCCTGCTGTTCATCGTCCTGTACGACCTGTGGCCGGGTCATCCGACGAACCGGACGACGGCTCTGGCGGCGACGTTGCTGCCCGCGTTCGGCCCGGAGATCGGCGGGTTCATCGGCTACGCCCTGGCTACCGCCCTGTCGTGGCTGGCGGTCACCGGGGCTGCCCTCATCGCCACAACGTTCGGAGTCTGACCATGGAACTGCTGACCTTGTGCTTCGTCCTGGCGTGGACGATGCGGCACTGGTGGGACGGCCGCAAGAACGACTACCGGTCCCCGGACGGCGACTACCGGCAGCGGGTGCGGGGTGCTTCCCAGCGGCACGCCGGGCAGCGGTTCGCCGCCGGTTGGGGCCTGTACCAGCTCCGCCACGGGTGGGGGCCGATGGCCGCCGACGTCCGTGACGGGTGGGACGGCGCCCATGCGGCGGCCGACCGGTGGCGAGGAGGCGAAGCCGACCGGCCGACCATCCGCGACGCGTGGCGGGGCGGGTGGGGCGGCGCCGCACGGCCTGAACCGGCCATCCCACAGCGTCCCGGCTCGCCCGGCCCCGCACCCGCACCCGCACCGATTCCCGTGCCGACCGCGCCCAACGTCCCGGTCAACCCGACCAGGACCACACCCGACACCACAACCGGAGGAACCATGGCTGAAACCGCGACCGGCGAAGTCAACATCGGCGTCTACCGCCTGCACCTGCGTGTCGTCATCCGTGACGCCACACAGAGGATGGAAGACGCCGCCCGTCGTATCGCCGATGCCGACGCGGCGATCACCGCGCGGGGCGCCACCCACGACAGCCTGTCGGGCGCCGGGCTCGGCCCGCAGACCACCGGCGGTATGGCCGCCCTCATGGAGTACGCGCTCGAAGAGAGACGCGAGGCCGGGCAGGCGCAGGCGCGAGCCGAGGCGGAGCGGGCCACCGCCGAGGCCGAACTCGCCAACCTCGACGCCCAGGGCCACACCACCATCGAGGAAGCCGTCGGCGCGGCGTCCGCACCGGTGGCGACCGACACCACCTTCTACCAGCGGGTCTGATCGCAACGGCAGGTGCCCGGAAACGGTCCGGGCACCTGCCCATGGAGGGGAGATGAGCATGCAGCAGGCCGAGCAGGTACGGGCCGAACTGCCGCGCACCCTTGCCCCGCCCATCGCGAGGTCGGCGAGGTCATCGAGGACGGCGAAGGCGGCGGGTCGTCACGGGTGGCGGCTCCGTAAGCAGATCTCCCCGCTCGCCGCCATGGTGGGTGTGTGGGTGGCCGGGTGCGTGCTCCGCTGGACGGGCCTGTCCTGGTGGATGGCACTCGCCGCTGGTGCCGCATGCACCGCTCTGGGCGCGGCGGCGTCGGTGTGGCGGCTGAACCGGAAGATCGAGCGCGTCTACGCCGCGGCCGTGCTGATCGCCATCACCCTATGGGCGACCGCCGCAACCCGGTACGGGATCGGCCGGCCGATGCCCGCACTGCTCGCCGGTGGTGGGGGACTGCTGGCGTTGCCGTGGTGGTGGCATCACCGGCTGCGCGGCTCCGGCAAACACGACCCGGAGGTGCTGCCCGAGGACGCGGAGGAGGACCCGCGCATCGGCCAGTGGGCTGCCACCGTCGCACGTCCGGGCGGCCCGCTGACCGATTCCCGCCTGGTCGAGTGTGAGGACATCCGCGGCGGGTGGGCCGGAACCATCGAGATGCTGCGCGGCAACACCGCCCGCGCCGTGATGGCCACCGCCGACATCGGCGCCGCGTTGAAGCTCAAGGCGGGGAGCATCGTCATCGAGCCGCCGCCCGAAGGCGAGTTGCACCTGGCGAAGATCCTGGTGCTGCCCGACAACCCGCTCGCGAGGCGTGTGGACTGGACCGGCCCCACCATCGACGTTGAGTCCGGGGTGTCGGTGCTCGGCTGGTACGCGGACGGGGAACCGGTCCACTACAGGCATTACCGGCCCGGCTCCGGCCCGATCCATGACCTGATTTCCGGGTGCACCGACTCGGGCAAGTCCCGCACCGTTGACCAGCTCCTCGCGGAGGAACGCCAGTCCGGTGTGATCGTGTCGCACGTGATCGACCCGCAGGGCGGCCAGTCCCTGCCGGACTGGCAGGACAACGTCGATAGGTACGCCCGCAGCATCCAGGAGGCGGTCTTTCTGCTGATGCAGGCACGGGACCGCATGTACGCCCGCAACGCCTTCCTGGCGTCCGTGAAGTGGGTCGACGACAAGGGTCGCGGCCGGGTCGGCATCGGCCAGTTCACACCGTGCGACCCGCGCCACGGCCTGCCGATGCTGTCCATCACCATCGACGAAGCGCAGACCGTCCTCGCCGACGTGGCGTGCAAGGTGCTGGTCGAGGAGATGATCGGCATGTCCCGCAAGTGCGGGATCAAGTTCCGGCTCATCACCCAGGTCCCGCTGTTGCCGTCCCTCGGCAACTCCATGGTGATCCGGGACGCGGTCGCGGCCGGGAACGTCATCGTGCTCAGAACGGCGAACAGGCTCACCGGGCAGGTCGCCCTGAACGGGACGCTCCCGGTGGACCCGTGCAGCCTGCCGAAGCAGTGGCCCGACGGATCCACCACCTCCGGGCTCGGATTCGTGTCCGCGCCGGGCGCCGACCGTGCGGCGACGATGCGCGTCGGGTACGTCGAGGACGTCTTCCACTGGGCGACCACCGGCGACCCGGCCGTCTTGGAGCCGTACACCGGGCCGCCAGCCCAGGGCGGCGACGGAGCGTCCCAGGAGACGCCACAGCCCACCGCCGTCCCCGACGACCCCGACCAGCAGCGGATCGGCGAAGACACCGTCCTGGCCTACCTCGCCGCGCACGCCGGCCAGGACATCGCCCGCGGCGAGATGTTCAACACCATTCAGGAGACCGTCGCGCCCGTACCCGCGTTGCGGACCCTGACCAAGGCCCTCACCGACCTCTCCGCACCCGACGTCCGGCTGATCGAGCGGACCGGGCGCGGCATGTACAGGATCACCGACGCCGGCAGAGCAGAGCTGGAACGGCGCGGCGTCGCAGCCTGACCCACCACTACGAAAAGGACGGCCGTCATGAACGAGATCGCCTACTCCACGAGCACCCCCGAGCCCGCACCCGCCGATGACCGGAAAGGCTGGGACGCCATGGACCGGATGGCCCTGTGGACCTTCACCGCCGCCGACCAGCAGACGTTCAGCGACGTCGTACGGCGCCTCCCGGCCGGGATCCACTTCCGGGTGATCCGGTTCGCGTTGCAGGAACTCGTGGACGGCGGGCTCGTGACCCGCATGAGCGAGGTGGGTCCGTGGCAGATCACCGCTGAGGGTGCGTCTCTTCTCGCCGAGCGGCTGGCCGCCCAGAAGGCCGCCGCGATCCGTCAGGCGGCCTGACCATGGCGACCGAGCCCGCCGGATTCCGTCTGATGCACATGGACAAGCCGGCACATAACTGGGGTGAACTGCGAGGCGTGTTCCCGACGCTTCAAGAGGCGATGGACGCCGCAGGCCACCCCGACCCGACCCACTGGGTGACGGCCACCGGAGCACCCGATCGGCTGTTCATCGACTGGATCCACTATGCCGACGACATCGAGGACCTCTACGGCATCATGCCGTGGTCGATCCACGCGCCTGGTGTCGCCGACCACTACACAGACCTGCTCACCGCTGACGTCGTCGCCGAAAGGAATTGACTATGCCCGACATCCCCGCCCTCGCTCGGTACGTCACGGTCGGCCGGGCGGCTGTAGAGGTCACAGCCGACGGTCCGGCCGTGACAGGGACGTGCGGCGGCTGTGGTGGCCTCAAGACCGCCCGCCTCCGCAGCGGGCCACCGCCGGGCGCATGGGACGGCTTGGTCGCCACTCTCACGCTTTGGGCTCAGGCGCACGCTGAGGCGTGTCGTATCGCGCTTATGCCGGGCGGGGTCTGACGTGGTCATGTTCCGGCGTCCCCGGCAGGAGTCCACTCTGCCGCCCGAGCCCGACCTGAGCCCGCCCGCCGACACGGTCGTCATGCGGTTCCTCACTCGGGGCGGCGCGACCGTTGTCGTCGTCGAGCGCGAGAGGCCGAAGTACGGGGAGCGTTTCGGTTGGGTGTGCCTCGGCTGCGAGACGATCGGGCCGTCCGCCGAGGAGGTCGCCGGGTACGTCCGCGACCGCGCCAACCGGCATGCGGGCGAGTGCCGCGCAATGCCGCAGCCGGTGGCCTGACGTGGCGGCCCGCGATGTGGACCGCTACCCGCAGGTGCTCGACACCAGCACCGATGTGTGGCACCGGCGGCCGGACACCGATGGCGGGGGCGGCCCCAGCTACCCGACGGTGTGCGGCCGGACCGTCACCACACACACGGTGGACGAGCCGGAAGGCGTGCCGGAAGGGTGGCAGACCCGCTGCCGGGAAGGGTGCTTCGCTTGACCACCCGGCAAGCCCTGTGGGCTGTCCTGGTCGCCGTGTTCGGGTACGGCCTGTGGGCTGTGGCCGGATGGCTTCAAGGGCTCACTGTGGCGGCTCTGGTCGCGATACTGGGCTACATGGTGGAGCGGGGGAGGACCCAGTGAATGACCGGACCAAACGCGCTCTCGCCGACATCGACGACGTGATCACAGACTGGAACGGCAGCAGGGACTCGATGCGGTGGAGTCCGGGGCCGCCGGAGACTGGCGAGCGTTCCATCCTGAGCCAACGCCCGTCGCTCGTTGGGTCGGACGGGTCGGGCGCGTACACCGTGCGGGCCATGCTGCACACCGGGAGGGCGGCCACGTTCCGTACCGGCGTTTGGGCCAGCCACCAGGCGAGCGAAGGGACCACGCAGTGAGTGACCCGAAGGCCCGGCTGGACGAGGATGAGCGAGTGGCCAGCGAGGCTGTCGCTGGCCCGTGGACGGCCAGCGGCGGCTACATCACCGGTGGCGAGCCACCCAACGACGGTGACTTCGGCGAAGTCCACATCCTGCCGTACGCCCCCAACGAGTACGACCCCGACGAGAAGACCGCCGCCCACATCGCCCGCCACGACCCCGCCCGCGTCCTGGCGGATGTCGAGCGCACCCGCCGGATCATCGCCGAGTGCGAGTACGTCATCCGAGACAGCGCCAACCGGGACACCGGAGACGGGGTCGGCTTGGCTGAGACCATTTTGGGGATCCTTGGCGACGAGGTGAGCGGACAGTGACCACCACGCTGACCGAGCCGGACCAGACCCGGCCGGACGCCGACGACGGCGACCTCGTGCACTTCTGGTGCTGCGACCAGAACGTTGCGATGTGCGGAGCGGACATCAGCGACGAGCCGCTCGTCCCGGACGCCAGCGCAGAGGAGGTGTGCACGCTGTGCCGGATCGTCGATGACAACCGGTGGGCGTGCCCGGTACCGGGATGCTCGCCCTAGCTCCTCATAAGCCTCATTCTGTGGAGTTAACGATCTTGTAGGGATTGGAAAATCCCGGAAATTATGCGTCTGAGATGAGAGAATGAAGGCATGAGCAACGACACCGAGGTCCGTTCCGACAGCGAAGCCGAGATGCACCCTGACGACATGTGGGTCTTCCAGTGCGGCATCGAGGGATGCTCTCTGACGGGAATCCTGCACACCCACGAGCAAAGCTGATTGAAGCCATGGGCCACATCGACGGAGAGAAGCAGCCATGACGATCGACATCTCGGGTCTCGACAAGGGCGCCGTCCTGGCCGCCTTGTGGAACAACGCCGCCCTGCCACCGAACCACGCCGTAGTGCACCCCCGCACCCGCCCGATGACCGTTGACGAGGCCCACAAAGCCTTCATCGCCGAGGGCGGCCACGGCTTCGACTACTACCAGGACCGGATTTTGAAGTTCCACCTCGGAGCCGACGAGTTCGACCCGCGGTGGTACGACCGCGACAACGGCCAAGGCCTCGCCGAGCGCGTCATCGAGCACCTGCGCGTCACCGGTTCCGTGGACAAACTCGCTGACGCATGACCGAGGTCGAACCGGCCGCCACTCCCCTACCGGCCCTCGCGGTCCACGAGCGCCCCGCCTTCGACCCGTACGAGGTGTACATCGCCTCCCTGGCCTCCCCCGAGTCCAAGCGGACCATGCGCGGCGCCCTCGACCGGATCGCCCGCATGCAGACCGGAGACCCCGACGCCACCGGAGCATGGCAGCCGTGGTGGCTGCTCCGCTACGAGCACACCACCCAGATCCGAGCCGACCTGATCGCCGCGGGCCACTCCCCCACCCACGTCAACAAGCACCTCATCGCTCTCCGCCGAGTGCTACGCGTGTGCTGGCGGATGCGCCTGATGTCGGCCGACGAGTACGAGCGGGCGCGCGACATCGAGAGCGTGACAGGCGAACGGCTCCTGGCCGGGCGGGACATCCATCGTGACGAGCTGGCCGCGATGCTCCGCGTCTGCGCCGAGACCGAGGGCGCAGCCGGCATCCGCGATGCAGCCATCATGGCGGTGCTGTTCTCCACCGGCCTGCGCCGGTCCGAGATCGCCGGGGCGCTGCTGGAGTGCTACAACCCCGGCGAACGCTCACTGAAGATCATCGGCAAGCGGAACAAAGAACGGGTCGTCTACGTCACGCCATCCGCCGTCGCAGTACTCGATCGGTGGCTGCACCTGCTCGACATTCGGCGCGGGCCGATGTTCCGGCCGATCCACAAGACCGGCGTTATCAGCAACGGCGCTATGACGCCCCGAGCGGTCGGCTACATCGTGGACCGAACCCGCCGAAAAGCAGGATTGCCGCTGCTGGCCACTCACGACTTCCGCCGCACCTACACGGGCGATCTGCTGGACGCGGGCGTAGACCTGTCGACCGTTCAGAAGCTCCTAGGGCACGCCTCGCCGACGACCACCGCACGGTACGACCGGCGCCCCGACCGCGCGCTGAGGGACGCCTCAGACCTGCTGAGCCTGCCATCTCCAGAGCCCCTTCGGGACGAGCCAAGGAGCGAGCTGTGAGCGGCGAGATGGAACTGACAGGGACAGCCCTCCCCGCCATACGCCCCGCCACCTACCCGGAGGAGAAGTGGTACGCCGGGGATCTCGTCTTGGACGCCGCGGGCATCTTGTGGATCCGGTCGTCCGATCAGGGTGTCGCGGAGGGCTGGCCGTGGAGCTACACGGGCGGCTGGCACCCGTGCGACCTGCACGCCCCGGGCGGTGACCGGCCAGAGGAGGAGGCGGTGCGGCCTCTGACGCTGCTCGTGCGAGGCGGGAAGCCGGTACGGACCATCATCTACCGGCCAGGCCCGGACAGTGCCGAGATCGAAGCAGGGGACGAGCCACCCGGGGGCGAACCGTGAGCGAGGACTTCGAGCCTCACCCGCGCGTCCACCGAGCGGTCCAGTTCACCTGCCACGACCACGGCTGCGACGTTGGCTACAACGAAGCGCCCGAGCGGGAGATCGCCAGCGGCTTGCTGGAGGACGTCGGCGACTGGCACCGAGCCGTGGCAGGCCTCACCCGGGCTAGCGTTCCACCAGGCGTCGCGGAGGCTTTGGAGGTGCTTCACGAGGCGGCGTGTGGGTGGGTGGACTGGCTGGACCGGGCAAGCGGCAAGCAGGCGACTCAGCCGGGCAAGCCCTCCCCCAGGGCAGGATGGACCCGTGACCGACATCGACGACGTGATCGCGTTCTACCGGGCACGGTTGGACGAGGGTGAGCAATGGGCGCTGGCCGCATCCAAGCCGTACCGCTATGCGGACGGTAATCCGCCCGTACCGCCGCAGGGTGTTCGCTGGACGTGGGTGGTCGGGGAGAACTGGGAGCCCGTCACCCCCGACCCGGTGCTGGACGAGTTCGTGGCCGAGCCCGGCGAGAGTTGCAATCTCGCCACGGTGGAGAAGTGGCCCTCCGACCGATGGGAAATGCGCAACGCCTACGCCAACTGCATCGTGGAGATGGACAGTGCCGCCGCTGGTCACATCGTCCGCCACGACCCAGCCCGGGTACTCAAGAAGGTCGCCGCAGGGCGTGCGCTCATCCGCCTGTACGAGCAGTCCCTTGAGATGGTCGCGATGTTCCAGGGTCACGGCATGGACGGCAAGGGCTACGAGATCGCAGTCGAGTCGTACGCCAACGCGATCCGCCTGGAAGCTTCCGTCTGGGACGACCATGAGGACTGGGATCCGGCATGGCGGCGAGGGTGGATGGACGAGATCCTGTCTGCCGTTGAGCCACTCCCCCACCCTGAACGGAGCGAGACGTGAGCCCAGACCTGTGGACGATCGGTGCCGACATCGGCCAGATGGTGACCGGCCTGTCGGTCGTCACCGCCACCTACGTGTGGACGCGCGGCCGGCTGAGCGACCGTCGTGAGCGGAAGGCGGCGATCAGGCAGCGCACGTGGGGCGGTTACATCGACCAGAGCGGGATCAACACCTGGCTCGTGCAGCTCGCCGAGGAGCCTGACCGTCCCACCGGGCGGGTCGTCCTGGACGTGGTCGACGGCAAGGGCGAACCGAGCGTGAACGGTGCTCACAGCCTCCGGCAGCGGATCATCGGAGAAGGGATGCTCGGCAGGGTCCCCACGACCGAGGAGTATGAGTTGCTGGCTGCGTTGCAGAAGGAACGCGGGTACGGCAAGGGCTTCCCGGTCCGATGACTCTCCCCTGCTTCTGCTGCGGCAAGGCTCTCGAATCCGTAGATCCGCTCGGCGATGACGACAACGAGCCGAGCGAGGCGACCACGTTCCGCACCGGCGGGCACTACGGGTCAGGCGCGTTCGACCCGATGGACGGCAGCATGCTCGAACTCAACGTGTGCGACGACTGCCTGACCGGCGGGGCCGAGCGGGTTGTGCTGCTGCGGACGGTCCAGACCGTACAGACGACATCATCGGCGTGGATCCCGGACTGACCCCGCTTGCCCGTACGTGGGCGAAGGCGACTTCCCGCAGGTCACAGCGTCGGGCTGCTGAGCCCTTCCGAGGTGTTGCGGATCGTTCCGACCGCTATCCTGGGTCTCGTCCCGGTCGTCTGCTGGCGGCAACGTCAGCATCCGTGGCAGCGGCTCAAGCCGACCGGGTGTTGCTATCGGCCCCGTCCACGGGTCCCGCTCCTACGGGAGCACGTCCTACGGCCACTCCCCCGGGGGTGGCCGTAGCTGTCTCGCGGTGTCTACGGCTGTATAGGCAGTCTCGTCGTCTCCGGGCGGCAGGGTGCTGCTCTTCCCTGGGTCTGGCGCGGTCCGGCATGCGGTGTAATGATCGGCGGATGTCACCCGACCATCCCCCGCCCAAAATCGACCTCGCGAACGCCTCACCGTCCCGCGTCTACAACGCCCTGCGAGGCGGGAGCGGACACTACCTCCCGGACCGGTCCGTCATCGCCGGGATCAAGGAGTTCGAGCCCGGAATCGCGTTGCTCGCCGCCCGCAACCGGGCTTTCCTCGGCCGGGTGGTCCGCTACCTCACCGCGCAAGGTGTCACGCAGTTCCTGGACTTGGGGTGTGGTCTGCCCGAGCGCCCGAACGTCCACGAGATCGCCTGGGAAACCGAGCCGGCGGCCCGGGTCGTCTACATCGACAACGACCCGAACGTCTTGGCCAACGTGCACGCGCTCGTGTCCGGCGACCACCGAACCGCGTACCTGGAAGCGGATGTGCGCGACGTTGAGGCGATCTGGGCGTCGCCGCAGTTCGCGATCCTTGACCCCGATCGGCCGATCGGGTTCCTGGCGTTCACCCTGCTGCATTTCCTGCACCCCGCCGACGACCCGGCCGGGGTCGTGGACTGGCTCGGCGAACACTCGGCCCCGGGCGGCTACTTGGCGCTGTCGCATCTCAGCCATGAGCTGCTCGACGCCGATGGGCGCGTCGAGGCGCAGGAGGTGTTCGACGCGGCCATCGCGGGCCTGATCCACATCCGCACCCGCGACGAGATCGCCGCCCTGCTCGGGGACCGTGAGCTAGTTGAGCCTGGTCTCGTCCCCGTCGCCGCGTGGCGGCCGGACGAGCCTGCCGCCACTACCCGGCTGGTGAACTTCGGCGCGGTCGCCCACCTGTGACCTACCCGTGGTGTCCGGCCTTAATGCCGGTCACCAGTGCGGCGAAACCGGGCCGGGACACGCTCAGCCACGGGGCGTCCGGGTGCTTGGAGTCCCGTACGGCGATGCGGCGGCCGTTCGAACCGGCCTGGACACACTGCCCTTCGGCGGTGCTGTGGGAGGACGTTAGCCACACGATGCTGTTCGGGATGGTATCCACCTAGTGGTCAGTGTCCAGCATCGCCTTGAGCTGCTTTTCGATCATATCGACCGTCTTGTCCTGCGGCAGCGCCGCACCCTTGAGCTGCTCAAAGGTACCTCGGAACACCGCCACCTCCGCGTCCTCCTCGATGAGCGCCTGCCCGGCCGGTGAGTCCACGTACACGACCTCCGGATCGAGGGGCTGTGCGAACGTCAGGTGGACGAACGAGCCGGGGATACCGGGATGCGCGCCAGCGGAGAACGGGATCACCTGGAGGACCACGCTGGGGTGGGCGGCCGCGGCGAGGAGGTGCTGCAACTGCCCGCGCATGACCTGCGGGCCTCCCACGACGCGGTGAAGTACGGCCTCATCGAAGATCGCCCACAGGCGTTTCAGAGGCTGGCCGGCGTTTGGCTGCTCGTCGTCGGCTGCGAGGAGGAGGCGCTGGCGGTACAGGCGCTGGCGGTGCAGGCGTATCTCAACGCGACTTTCCACCACGTCCGCGGCCAGGCCCGGGGCGACGCCTTGGATGGTGGCCCGCGCGTAATCCTCGGTTTGGAGGAGGCCGGGGACGACGGTCCCCTCGTAGGTGCGGACGACATCGGCTTCGTCTTCGAGGCCGATGTAGGTGGCGTGCCCGCTGGTCAGGGCTCCGGTGTAGGGCTGCCACCAGCCGCGTTGGCGCGCCTCGCGGACGAGGGTGAGGATCGCGTCCCGCCTGTCTCCGCTGACGCCGTACAGGTCGAGGAGTTCGCAGACCATGGCCGCCTGGGGTTTGGTCGCCAGACGGTTTTCCAGGCGCAGCAGCTTCGGTTTGGACCAGCCGAGGGCTTTCGCCGCTTGGTCGGCGGTGCGGCCGTCCTGCTCGCGGAGTCGGCGGAGTTCGGCGGCGAGCCGGCGGAGCCGGACGGTTGGGCTTTGGCTGGCTGCCATAGTGGGGCTCCTGCTGGCCGGTCCGACCGTGGCCGGGTCCCGGGCGTATAGAACCCGGCAAAATCTGTACCTTGCAAATTTTAGCCCATGAGGGCATGCTGGTCGTCTCGCCGGTGGGGAGACCGACGAGACGATCGACGACAGTCCCGCCGCCCCGGGTGGCCATCAACTGATTGGCCCGTTCCGCCACCCGGGCGGTGGAAACCAATGTAACCGCGCGGCAAACAGAACGCCATGGAAATGGGCGTGTTGTGCCGCACGTGTATTCAATCCGTGACGTCGCCAGCCGTCAGCTTGATCTCATAGGCGTCCCGGATCCGTTCAGTACCATCCAGCCCCGTGATGACCACGACAGGTGCGCCTGCGGCCAACCCGAGACGCCGCCGTTCATCGGCTGTTGCGGGGCGGATGATGGCCTCTTCTCCCCGCTTGAGCTCTTCCACGACCCGCTCCCCCATCTCCCGCACTACGGCGCGTACGCCCTGCTCAGCAGCGATGAGGTGTTCTACGGCGAGAACGGTGAGCGCCTTGCGTACCGTGGCAACGCTCACCCGGTAGGTGTCGGCGAGGTCGGGCGCCGAACGCAGGCGGTCCCCCGGTTGATACTCCCCCGACACGATCCGCCTGCGGATGTCGTCCGCTACCTGGATGTACTTGGGCGCATAGAGCGTGGGGTCAACGGGCTCTGGCATGCGGGAACTCTATGGACGCATCACTGCACGGTTTCATTGTGGTCGATGCGCCAATGCGGCGATACAGCGATGTCCTATTGAGCTGGCCATATTCGGCCATGGATGTGGGTTCATTACGTCGGGGAGGCCAGAAGCACCTCTGCGGCCGGAGACGGATACCGGGGGGAACGCTTATCCTGAGGGCTCCGCGTCTCTTCACTGGCCTGGACTGGCGCGACGAAGGCCCCCAGACCGTCCGCTGACGGTGGGGGCCTTCGGTTTCGTGGTCAGGCGAGGTCGGACTTCAACCGGCCGGTGAACGACCGCCAGTGCGACGGGCTGAACACCAGCGCCGGGCCTTGCGGGTCGGTGCTGTCGCGAACCGCGACGATGCCCGGGAGGTTGCGGGCAACTTCAACGCAGGTGTCCGCATTGACGCTGCTGGTGGACTTGTGCCATTGGGCGCGCGAAAGATCATGCGGTGTGGTCATTGGCCTGGACCTTTACCTTTTGGCGGCGGCGTCGATCAGTGCCGCCGACTCCTGTGGGGTGAGCGCATCCTGCCGGAGTCGCTCCATCGCCACATTACAACGGGCCACCTGCTGAGGCCGTTCGAGGTACGTGGCCCCGTGGAAGCCCTCGTGGTACCCAACGTCTGGGTCGGCCGGCTCGGCGAACCGCAGCACGATCAGCCCTCCTTCGAGACCGGCGTGGGTGCCGATCGCCTTCGGCAGGATCTGGATCGTGACGTTGGGGCGTCTGGCGTCAGCCGCGAGCCGGTACAACTGGTCGCGCATGACATCAGCGCCGCCGATCGGCCGCTCCAGGACCGCCTCGTCCAGGACGACCCTCACGCGCGGCGGATCCTGTGCTCGGGTCAGGAGCGTCTGGCGCAGCATCCGCACCTTGAGCCACCGTTCGACCTCGTCGACATGGTCGGGTGCTGCGGCGGTGAAGATCTCGCGGGCGTAGTCCTGGGTTTGGAGCAGGCCGGGGATTACCTGAGGTGCCCAGCCGTCGATCTCGGAAGCTGCGTCTTCGAGCGGGATGTACGGGCCGTCGATGAGGTCGACGTAGTCGGTCCACCAGTTGCGGCGTTCCGCCTCACTGGCGAGGGCGAGGAGTTCGGCGCTTGCCGGGCTGTTGACGCCGTACAGGCCGAGCATCAGGGCGACGTCTTCGACGCTGGCCTTGTTGCGGCAGGACTCGATGTGGCCGACCTTGGCGGTACTCCAGCCGAAGCTCGCAGCGGTGGCGGCCATGGTCAGACCGGCCGCTTCTCGGTACTCCCGCAGGCTGCGGGCGAGGCGGCGGGCTCTCACGCTCGGAATGTACGCGGGTGGCATGGGGTCATCTTCGCTGACTCGGGGTGGCGCACGGTGGCGCGTGGCCACATCGTGCCAAGATTCTTTGTTGATTCTACTTGCCGACTGTAGAAGCTACAGCGCAGGATGCGGATACAGCGTGACTCCGATACGTACCGTACGCCTCAGGTGGCCAGCATGAGCCCGGTTCAGCACCAAGCGGCGGAACATCTCGCCGAACCCGTCGCATGGGCGGACGCCCACCACAGGTGGACCTTCTCCCGCACCGGCAAACGCGGTGATGTCGCCCACCGGGTTCAGCAATCCCGGTACGCGTTCAAGGGCTTCGCCGAGAAGCTGTTCGGCAACAGTGACCGCACCAGCGAACTGGAGCTAGCCGCCGAGGAGCTGTTCGTCAACGCTGCCGAGCACGGCGACGGACCCACCGTGACGGTGTCGTTCATCGTCTGCGGGAACACCCTCCGCCTTGAAGTGCACGACGGTGGTACGGCTCCGATCGGCAAGCCGGACGGCGACGAGTTGGCGGAGACCGGGCGCGGCCAGTTCCTCGTCGACGCGTTCACCGATAGATGCGGCATCGACCAGAACCGGCGCGGTACGACCGCATGGTTCGAGGTGGATCCGTCATGAGTTCCCGCAGGGCAGGCAGGCACGCGCGTGTAGGTCCACGTCTCCGCGCCGCCGCCGTCCTCCGGGTGGGGGGAGGTCGCGAGCCGGGTTCCGATGCCCGTCGGCTCGCGGCCGGGTTGGTGGTGGCGGCCCCATGGTGGCCTGTTCCGCCGCTGCCACCAACCACACAACGTCACCCGCGAGCACCCGGGCGGCGGACAGGGCAGGTCTCTCCGTCGCCCCCGTTGGGGAGACCTGCCCGCGCAGACGAGGGCGCGGCGGAACCGTCGACCCGCCGTGCCCTCCCGGACAACCAGGAGGTGGAGTGATGCAACCGCCCGAACCTGAGGACGTCGTCCCCGAGGAAGAGCCGGACGGCGACATGCAGGCCGAGAAGCCCGCACCCCGCACCTACCCGCGTGGCGGCTACTGGGACCAGGTCGACGAAGCCGCTCGGAGACCGGCAACCCCGCCGGTCGAGCCAGAGGAGACAGCAGATGAACAGCCCTGACCTGTCCGGCGCCGCCTGGCGCAAGAGC
>Ga0210404_10000419_pt1 | contig 22903 bp, 15 predicted proteins | sample IncBWH28MmetaG_FD_155455 | JGI IMG/M metagenome (GOLD analysis project Ga0210404, IMG submission 155455) | Forest soil microbial communities from Barre Woods Harvard Forest LTER site, Petersham, Massachusetts, United States - Inc-BW-H-28-M | ecosystem: Environmental > Terrestrial > Soil >... | reverse complement strand
GAGACGCGCTCGGTCGGAAGAACGAAGGGCACGAAGACGGTCGAGCCGTCATGGTGCGCGAGGCCCTCGCCGCCGTAGACCAGTTTTTCGATGGTAATTTCCATGAAATTAGTGGCTCGACCCCCCCGACTGACTGTCGATGGTGGCACCGATCCTTTGTTTTCTATAATTGTCGGGCATTTCTTTTAATTCTTACGGTCGATTTGAGCGCCCGCGAAAAGCGCAGGAATCGCGGGGGCCTCGGGCTGGTCCGCGGTGCGGGCGGACGGTTGGCGATCGCTACTCGAGGCACGTCCAATTGTCGATTGCAGCTCATCCATCTGGATCGACGCTAGCACAATCGCGAACGCGCGGATAGATCATAGAAGTACGGGGACTACAACCTCGACGAAAACTGTACGGAGGGACAGTGGACCCCGCGCGCGATCGAGCTGGTTGATGACAAGTTGCCAAGCATCGATGCCGGGCACGATAGTTCCTGCCCCAACGGAACCGTCGCGAGCGACCGCGTCAGGTCAGGTAGAAGAGGCTGAGGCGCGGCACACCGAAACTTTCGAAGAGGCGCTTTTGGGTGTACTGGCGTTCGAGCTGGGCGAGTTGCTCGGCGGACATTTTGCGGCGGTAGGGTGCGAGTGAGCGGTCCATTTCGCGACGGATGGCTAGCAAGGATTCTTCCGGGGCGTCGGCGGAGAGGGTGGCGGCGAGTTTTTCTTCAAGGACGGTCAGGCGGCGCTCGAGGTCTTCCAGGTCGAGGGCGGGCGAATCGATCCATGGGAGTGCTTCGTCGAGGCGCTTGGCGGTTTCGTCGAGACGCGCGGCGATCGCGCGGTGCGTGCCGCGATTTGTTTCCGCGGCGGTTCGGCAGCGGGCCGCGTTGCGTTCGAGGTAGCCTTTCAGTTCCGCGCGCGAGAATGGTTCTGCCGCTGCCCGCTTCGTGGGGACTTCGGGACCGGAGCCCGCCGCGGCTTCCTGGGCTTCGGCGGCGGCGTCGAGGACGGCGTCCACGCAATAGGCAAGACTTTTCAATTGGCGTCCGCCGGCGGCGCGGCGCGAACGGCTCCAGCTTTCGAAGGCGCGGTCGATTCCTTTCAGCACGGCATTGAGCGGGATGCCGGCCTTTCGCCAGGTTTCGACAATGGCCCAGTCGAGCGGGGAGACCAGCAGGTGAGCGCCGCGTTTGCGCCAGAAGTGTTCTTCGATTTCGGTGAAATAGTTGAAATAGTTGAAGGGTTCCATCTGCGGCTGGGGCGCGGCGGGCATGGGTTGGTCGAGGACATTTTCGCATATTGAGTGCGCTGAGGAGAGGGTCTTCGATTTCACTGCCGACGCATCAGTGGTCAATCGTCCTCCGGGACTGGCGGTTTTTTTGCGCGGCTGCTCCCCGCACCGCGCTCGCTTCGCCCCGCGCTAATTACGGGCGCCGCTGCACCGCTGTAGGAGCTCCTGCTTCCCAGGAGCGGAAAAGCAAACGCGCCTGAGTTCCCGCCGCGATGCGTCGGGACCCCCAAAGTCGAGGGGCGGCCGCTTCGAAGGCAAAGGCTTACACCTTGGCCTGGTTGCGTTCCCAGATGATGCGGAGGCCCTCGAGGGTGAGGAATTCGTCGGTGTGCTCGATGTGCTTGGAGCCGGCGGCGACGAGTTTGGCGAATCCGCCGGTGGCGATTACTTTCGCTTCAGCGCCGAATTCCGCCTTGATGCGAGCGAGCACGCCGTCGACCGAATCGATTGCGCCGTAGTAGAGGCCGCCCTGCATCTGCTCGACAGTGTTGCGGCCGATGACTTTTCCAGGATCCTTGATTTCGACGCGGAACAGGCGCGCGGCGCGGCCAAAGAGCGCCTCCGCCGATATCCCGATTCCGGGAATGATGGTGCCGCCCAGATATTCGCAGCGCGCGGAAATCACGTCGATCGTCGTGGCGGTGCCGAAATCTACGACGATGCACGGGCCGCCATATTTCTGGAAGGCGGCCACGCCGTTGACGATGCGGTCCGCGCCGACTTCGTAGGGATTCTCCACGAGAATGGCCATGCCGGTTTTCACGCCCGGCTCGACAAACACCGCTTTGCGGCCGAAGTAACGCTCGGCCATGCCGGCGAGAGTGGAATTGAGCGGCGGGACGACCGAGCTGATGATGACGCCGCCGATTTCGTCGGGCTCTAATTTGGCGAGAGTGAAAAGGTCGCGGGTAAGGATGCCGTATTCGTCGATCGTCTGATCGCGCGCGGTGGTCAGCCGCCAGTTAGCGGCGAGCTTTTTCTCGCGGAAAACTCCCAGCACGGTGTTCGAGTTACCGACGTCAACCACCAGAAGCATCAGGGGGCCTCCGTGACATCGCCCGAAAGCACGGACTCGGTGCGGCCATCGTCGCGTGCGACGCGCAGGACGCCGCTGGGCTCGAGGCCCGCGGTGACGCCGGTAAAAGTTTCCGTGGTTGTGGTGATGCGCACGCGCTTGCCCTCGCAATACGTGGATACCTGAGCGAATCGCCGCAGGAGCGGACGCGCGCCTTCGGCGAGGAATTGATTGTAGTAGCGGTCGAGGTGGCGCAGCAACCGGATCAGCAGGTCGAGACGCGAATGAGGCTTGCCGGTTTCGATACGCAGCGAGGTGGCGACGTCCGCGATGGATTCGGGCATTTTGGTCTGGTTCACGTTCATGCCGATGCCAATGACGGCGTAGTGGACGCGGTCGGGCTCGCAGTGCATTTCCGTGAGGATGCCGCAGAATTTGCGGCTGCCGTTGCCGGGGCCGGAATGGCGGATCAGCAGGTCGTTGGGCCAGCGGATGTCGGGGAGCGTGTCGAGATCCTCGGCGGCAGCGTCGCGGGCGGCGAGGCCCGCGAGAAGGGTGAGCAGTCCGGCTTGGGCAGGCGCGATGGGCGGACGGAGCAGGATGCTGCAATAGATTCCGGCGGATTTTTCAGATGACCAAGATCGGCCGGCACGGCCGCGACCGGCAGTCTGCTCTTCGGCCAGGACGACGGCGCCGTGCGGCTCGCCGGCTTCGCCCAGATGCATGGCGACGGAGTTGGTGGAGTCGATTTTGAAGAAATGGTGGATGCGGCGGGCAAAGGGCGTGCCGTAGAGGCGATGGCTGAGCAGCTGGGGGGCGAGAATGTCCGGCGTTCGCTCGATGTGGTAGCCAGTGTGGGCGTGGCCTTTCACTTTCACGCCGAGGGCCCGGAGTTTTTCGACCCAGCGCCAGACCTGCTGGCGGGAGACACCGATTTCTTTGGCGATTTTGGCGCCGCTGATGACGATGGTGGTGTTTTCTGCGAGAAGAGTCAGAAGCGCGTCGATGCGGCGGTCGGTGGTGACTGGGAAGGTTGTCAGCCGCTTGGTCGCCATGGGGAGGGACGAAGGATACTCGACCCAATGGGCCGCGAACAAGTTTCCCCTCGGGCCTGACCTTGCGTGATCAAGTCGGAGTGGCGGAGAGGTGCAACCGGTAAGGATGTTCCCGTCCGATCAGGAGTCGGGCTTTTCCTTGAGTGTTCGATCAAACAAAGGAGGGATCGCGATATGAAAACGCTGAAGGTCGGACGGGCGTTGGTGGTTGGATTTGTAGTTCGTGCCCTGGCGTCGATGCGCGTATATGCGTAGCAGGCGGTCCTAGGTGAATCCACGTCGGGGATGGGTTCGCGCGTCGTCGGGTTCTCCTGTTCATCGAGGCCGAGCGAAACGATCTGCTACATCGCCACGCCGTAAGGCGACACTCGACTGCTCTTACGTTTCGTCGAGTTGTTTGAGGCGTTCGCGGAGCTTTTGGAGTTCGAGCTGGCGTTCCATCATTGTGGCGCGCAGGGCGTCGACGATGTGGCCCGGGGCTTTGCTGGTGAAGCTTCGATCGGCGAGGCGGGTCTGCTTCGACTCGATGTCTTTTTCGAGGCGGGCGATTTCTTTCTTGAGGCGCGCGATTTCAGCGGGCTTGTCGAGCGTGTCGCCAAAGGCGACGCGCAGATCAAAGGCCGCGGTCGAGCGGACGACGGCGCCCTGGGGATCGAGATGCTCGGACGTGATGCGGAGTTGAGAAAGCGACGCGAGGCGCAGGACGGGATCCAGGTTGTTTTCAACTAGATGGCGGAGCATCGGGGTGCGGGCCGAGAAATCTGCGGCGACTTTCTGGCGCGCGTCGATTTTCATTTCGGCGCGGATATTACGCACGATTTCGACGATGTCCTGAAGGCGGGCCAGGGAGTCGTCCGCTCCGGCGTCGGTCCACTCCGGGCGCGGCTCGGGGAATTTGTCGAGCGCGATCGAGCGCGCGCCGGCCGGCTGGGGCAGCTGGTGCCAGAGCTCTTCGGTGAGGAAGGGCATCACGGGATGGAGCAGGCGCAGGGCGTTGTCGAGCGCGGCGAAGATGTTGCGCCAGGCCGGCAGCGCGACTTCGCGGTCAGTTGAGGCGAGCTGCGGCTTAACCCATTCGATGTACCAGTCGCAGAAATCGCCCCAGAAGAACTGGTAGATGGTCTGGCAGGCTTCGTGAAAGCGGAAATGTTCGAGCGCGGAATTGACCTGGGCGGTGACGGCGGCGAGGCGCGAAAAAATCCAGCGATGGGCGAGCTCGCCTTCCCCTTTCACCGGATACGGCGCCCCGGCACGAATTTCCGGCGCGGCTATTTCTTCGAGCGTCAGGCCGCCGGATTCGGCCTTCTCGAGATTGACGAAAAGAAACCGCGAGGCATTCCAGATTTTGTTGGCGAAGTTGCGGGCGCTGCGGACGCGGTCCTCGCTCAGAATAATGTCCGTGCCGGGGGCGGCCATGCTGGTGAGCATGTAGCGCAGCGCGTCGGTTCCGAATTCACGGGTGAGCTGCAGCGGATCGACGCCGGTGCCTTTGGTCTTGGACATCTTCGCGCCTTCCGCGGTGCGAACCAGTGAATGGAGGTAGAGGCGACGGAAAGGAACGCGGTCTTTGGGCGCGGGGCCGGCCGTGAGATGCAGGCCCATCATGATCATACGCACGTCCCAGAAAAAGAGGATGTCGTAGCCGCTGATCAGCAGGCTCGTGGGATAGAAGGTGCGAAGGTCGCGCGTGTCGTCCGGCCAGCCGAGCGTGGAAAACGGCCATAGCGACGAGCTGAACCAGGTGTCGAGCACGTCGGTATCCTGGGTCAACTTGGCGCTGCCGCATTGGGGGCACTTGGTGGGGATTCCGGCGGTGCGCGCGTGGCCTTCCAACAGTTCGACGCGCGAATCGGTGGCGGGGACCATTTCCTGGCAGGCGTCGCAGTGCCAGATGGGGATGCGATGGCCCCACCAGAGCTGGCGCGAGATGCACCAGTCGCGAATTTCATCAAGCCAGTGCAGCAAGATGGTGCGCTGATTGTCGGGGACGATTTCAATGAGTCCGCCGAGGACGGCTTCCTTAGCTGGGTCGGCGAGCGGCTTCATTTTCAGGAACCACTGCGTCGAAATGCGCGGCTCGACTTCGGATTTGCAGCGGTCGCAGATACCGACGGCGTGTGAGATGTCCTCGATTTTTTCCAGCAGGCCGAGGGATTCGAGATCGGCGACCACGCGCTGACGCGCCTCGAAACGGTCGAGGCCGGCATAAGGCCCCGCAGCGTCGCTCATGTGGCCGTCAGCGGTCATTACGTCGATTTCCGGAAGATTGTGGCGGCGGCCGACCTCGAAGTCGTTGGGGTCGTGCGCGGGCGTGATTTTGACGACGCCGGTGCCGAACTCAGGGCTGACGTAGGAGTCAGCGATGACGGGGATTTCGCGATTCATCAACGGCAGCATGACGCGCCGGCCGACAAATTTCTGGTAGCGTTGGTCGTCGGGATGCACAGCGACGGCTGTGTCGCCCAGCATGGTTTCCGGACGCGTGGTGGCGACGACCAGGAATTCGTTTGAGCCGACGACGGGGTAGCGCAGGTGCCAGAGCTTACCGGGGCGCTCGTCGTGGACCACTTCGAGATCGCTGATGGCGGTCTGGCAGCGCGGGCACCAGTTGACGATGTAGCGCCCGCGATAGATCAGGCCTTCGTGGTAAAGCCGCAGGAACGCCTCGATCACCGCACGATAGAGGGCCGGCTCGAGGGTGAAGCGCTCGCGGGTCCAATCGCAGGACGCACCGAGGCGGATCATCTGCTCCTTGATCTGGCCGCCGCTTTCCATGCGCCATTGCCAGACGCGACGTTCGAATTCCTCGCGACCCAGGTCCTGGCGGCGGATTTTTTGCGCGGCGAGCTGGCGCTCGACGACGTACTGGGTGGCGATTCCGGCGTGGTCCATGCCCGGCAGCCAGAGCGTGCGGTGGCCGCGCATGCGGTGCCAGCGGACGAGCGTGTCAATTTGCGAATGCTCGAGCAGGTGGCCGATGTGGATCGAGCCGGTGATGTTGGGGGGAGGCAGGGCAATCGAAAACATCTCGCCGTCGGCTGAATTTTCGGCGCGGAAGAGTTTCTCTTCGAACCAGGACTTGGCCCAGCGTTCTTCGATTTCCTGCGGCTCGTAAGCCTTGGGAATTTCCCGGGGCATGGCTGCCTTGTGATCTTGAATTTGGTGCTGAGGTGAAGCAATCAATGATAAGCGGCGTGCGAGTGGGGCGTCAAATGGCGAGCGAAACCAAGGAGCGCTAACGACGCTCGCGCCATCGCGAGTTTCGGACGCCCGACTTCACCATGGAAAGGACGGAGGACTCAGAGAGATCACGGAGGAAGAAAACGGCTGTTACCGCTGCCGCGCACAGCAGGCCGAGGAGCATTCTATTTGTCCTTTTTTGCGAGTTCGTTCTGGAGCAGGTTTTCGACCAGCGGCTTCAGAACGCCCCGTGAGAGCAGGTCGTGAATCTGCGGCTCGAGGCGTTCCAGAACTTTCCTTACCACTTCATCCACGCTGGCTTGATTCGCAGCGGCAGGGGGCTCCGGCTTGTCCGCGCGAAATTCCGGCGGTGGCGTCAGGAACGGGATCGATGCAAGAGCTTCCATATTGGGCGGCGGGCCGGTGGGAATGCGCTCGCTCGCTTGTTCCTCCGCGGGAGGATCGAATGACGGCACGGACATTTCCTCGCGCGCGGCGAACGAAGGTTCCTCGGTCGGGGGTTGATCGGCGGCGCGGTCTCCGGAAGCAGGTGAGAAATAGGAGTGCAGGGGCGACACTTCCTGCGGGCGCGTTGTGTATTCGGACGGACCCTGCGATGCATCGTCGCTCTCGACCAGCAGAGGCTCGGGCGTGACGTGCACGGCAGGCGACTCGATGAGAGCTGGGTCGCGCAGCGCAACGGGCATATCGCTATCGACGGAATCCAGCTCCAAACCGCGATCGGGTTCGGAATGCGCGACCGGCACCGTCTCGGAAACGGGATCGGGCGTGTCGCGAAAGACCGAAGGCGTGGGAGCGAACCATGATTCCGCCGCTTCGCCCTCCTGCGCCACGGGCGCGGAAGGTTCGACAGGCGCAGGCGTCTCTTCTGGCGTCTCAATAACCGGCTGCTCTTCGTGGACGGCGTGGGATACCGGGAACAGATCCTGCGGAGCGGGAAGCTCGACCGCGTGAGCGTGGGTAACATTTTGCGGTTCGGACCATTCGCCAGATTGGGCGGGCGCGGCGGCCTGTTCGCGCGATTCAACCGATTCCTCGAGCGGAAGAGCGGCGGGCGAATTCGCCGGCGGCGTGGAAAGAGTGTTCATCCAATCGCCACCCGTCGCATTGATTTGATTCGGCGCGAGCGCGTCCATCCAGTGCGCGGCGGCAGGCAGCTCGCTTAGCGAGGACTTCCCCTCGGGCTCGCTCGCCGGCGCCTCTTGCATGTGCCCTGCAGACTCCGGCTCCGGTTCGCGGGCCGGTTCGGATTTGCCCCAGAGTTTCGACCAGATCGATTTCACAGTGGAGTGCTCGTCGACCGGCGCGCCGGCAGTTTCAGAAGAAGCTGGCAGGACAGCCACAGATTCGACCGGGGCCGGTTCAGCGACCACCGGTTCTGGCGCGGGAGGCGTTACCGGCGCGGAATCCTGCACTACAGGATCTGATTCTTCGACCGGCTCGGAAACGCGGACGCGACGCGGCGGATACGCGGCTTCGGATGGGAAATCGCTGGACTCAAGTGGCCCTTCGGCAAACGCAGGCATGTTCGCAGATTCGGCCGGAACTTCGAAGCTCATGGCGTTGCGGCGCCAATCGCTGGAAGTGGAGGCGGCGTCGAATTCGGAGTCGTCGTCCGATTCTTCCTTTTCGGCGACGGGAGGTTTGGCCCCTGCGGCTGCTTCGATCTGATCATCGTCGAGCGCGCGCACGCCTTTTCCAAACCCATAGACCAGCGCGGCCTCTTCGGGCGACGGCTCGGGATATTCGGGCAGCGGCTTGGGTTCGGCGCGAGTGGGGATTTCGAGTTTCGGCGGTTCCGGCTCCGGCGGGGCTTCCCTGGCCTCGCGCGCCTTGGCCATTTCGGCGGCGACCTTCGGATTCTTCTCGAGCGCTGAAGTAACCATGGCGATCAGCGGATCGGGCGGGACGAAGGGTTTTTTCAGGACGCCATCGGCGCCCACGCGGCGCGCTTCTTTTTCATCGAGCGGATCAAACGCGCCGACCAGCAAGATGACGGGAACGTGCGTGAAGCGTTCGTCTTTCTTGACGAACTCGCACACTTCGTAACCGTTGCGCACCGGCATGAAAATATCGGCGAGAACCAGATCGGGAGCGAGATCGGGAATGCGGCGAACGGCGGCTTCGCCATTGCCGACGCTAACCACTTGGATGCCGCGCTCTTCAAACGCCAGCGCGACCATTTTCTGAATGTTGGCGTTGTCGTCGGCAACCAAAATCTTCGGCACGGGGATCCCCTCAAGGCGCGCCACCGCGTCAGGGCGCCACCTTTGCCTATCCATTGCAGCACTACCGCAAGTAGGCGTCAACGTACTCGAAGTACAGGGGTGCTACAATTGTTAGCAGGGGGTAAACAGTGTTAGCAGGGGGTAAACAGCAGAGCTAGAAGGGAATGATCTTGTGCAAGCCCTTCTTTTTCTTGCTGGTGGACTCGGTGCTGGGGTCGGCCTTGTCGGCCTGTTTTGGCGTAGTGGAAGTGGAACTCGCTGCCGGAGGAGTTTGCGCCGTCGAAGTTCCGCCCTGCGACGAGGTTGAAGCCGTGGCCGCTTGGGCCTCTTCCGGAGCGGGAGTTGCGACCACTGCCTCGGCTGCGGGCGCCTCTGATGTGACCGCAGGCTGCGCGTTCGCTGGCTCGGTGGGTGCAGGCGCGGCAACTACGGGCATGGGCGGATCGTCTGGCGGCGGGACCCGAGCCTCGGCCGCCGGCGTAGCGGCAGGAGTTGCAGGAGTTGAGGAAGAACCCGTGGTGGCTGACGATGCGGCATCGTCCGTTTCCACAGACTCCGAGTCGGCCGTGGTTCCACCTGTGGCTCCGCTCTGGCCGCCTGACGACGATCCTGCCTGACGGATGCTGAATGATGGTCCCGTGGAATTCGGCTGCAAGACCTCAGTTGCCGAGACGATGTCGTCGGGCGGGGCGAGATTGGGAGTGCCGTTATGCGCCGCCAGAGACACATCGGGGCCGGACTTGACCATACCCATCGGCACCCTTAGCACGGCCAGCTGGTGGTGCTGCTTCTCGTACATCTGCTGCTGCTTCATCCGCTGAATAGCGTCCGGATTCGGAGCAGGGATGGGCTTATTCATGGCCTTCAGGTGCTCTTTGGCACCTGGAGCCAGACTCGACGCCGGATAGTTTTGCACGATCTCGCTGTAGCATTTGGCAGCCAGGTCGGTGAACTGGTTCTTGGCATCCTCGTTCTTCACGCCCAGTCTGGCGCGCTCGTAAATGTCGCCCAGCATCCAGTATGCTTCGTCGCTGCTGCTGAAAAGCGGATAGCGGCCGGTCACTTCAATCAGGCGGGCGGCGGTCGCGCGATAGTCCTTCTTTGTGTAGTAAAAGCGGGCTACGCCGAATTCGCCTTCGGCCAGCACTTCCTGTACGTTGCGCATGCTCTGCTCGGCCTGCGGCACATAGGGGCTTTGCGGATATTTCATCAGGAAGGTGCGGAATTCGTCTTCCGCAGCTTCGGCGTGGCTATTGTCGCGGTCGGCCTTCTCCATCAGCTTGTAATGGGCCATACCGACCTGCATCTGCGCGTATTGAGCTTCGTCGAGAAACGGGAAAAAAACGATGAAGTTCTTGTACTCTTCGATGGATTGCGTAAGGCTCGATGTGCCACCCTCCTTGTAGAAGGAATCGGCTACGCCGAGCTTGGCCTTGGCCAGATACTCGCTGTCCGGATAGGTGTTGATCAGGGTCTGAAAATCGAGACGGGCCTCGACGTAGTGGCCCTTCTGGACGGAGGCCTGAGCGCGTTGGTAAAGGACTTTGTCGGGCTCGGCGGAATCCTTGGTGTCGTCTTTCTTGGCGGGCTGGTCCTTGACCTTGGTGACCTTGGGCTTTGTCTGGCCGTAGGCGCTCGCGCAGAGAGTGCCCGCGAGCGAAACAGCCATTCCGGCGATCAAGAGGTGACGCTTATTCATCATGAATCGACCCATTCCAGCCTTTCTCAAACCCGCTGGCTCAAGGCCTCGGTCGCGAGTTTACGCAATTGTCTTACGGCTGCTGCTGGATCCGGAGTGTGGAAGATCGAAGTCCCCGCGACGAACGTGTTCGCTCCGGCCTGGGCCAACTCGGAGGTGTTCTCCGCGTCCACGCCGCCGTCGACCTCAATCCGGAAGGCGCCATTATAGCGCGCCCGCCACTGATTCAACTGCCGAATTTTTTCGATCGCCTGGGGGATGAATTTCTGCCCTCCAAAGCCTGGATTTACCGACATGACCAGCACGGTATCGAGTTTGTCGAAGACGTCGGTAAGGGTTGCCACCGGGGTCGCCGGGTTGATGGCCGCGCCTGCTTGCGCGCCGCTTTCGCGGATCATGGTAAGAGCGCGGTCCAGATGCACGGTGGCTTCCTGGTGAATCAGAATCCGGCTGGCGCCGGCCTTGGCGAAGCGCTCGATATACTCCTCGGGGCGCTCGATCATCAGATGCACGTCCAGGGGCAGGCGGGTTGCCTTATGAAGCGAGGCCACCACGGGCACGCCGATGGAGATATTCGGCACGAAATGGCCGTCCATGACGTCGACGTGGATGACATCGGCCCCGCCCTGTTCGACGGCCCTCACGTCGTCGCCTAGCCTGGCAAAATTCGAGGCCAGAATGGACGGCGCGATTTCGATTCGTGCGTAGGGCATGACGGCACGGATTCTAGCATAGGGCGATTGGTTGGCTGCCGGCTATGCGAGGCGGCACCGGCTACTCGGCGACGCTCAATTCGATGGTGGAGTTTAGGTCGATGCGCTGGCCGCGCGCGGGTGTCTGGCCGACAACGGTACCGGGCGCGGCGCTGACGCCGGCTTCGGGCGTGAGTTTTGAAAGGCGTATTCCGGTGGAGTTCAGTTTCGACTGGGCCTCGGCCAGGGGAAGCCCGACGAACTCGGGCATTACATAGGCGGCCGGGCGGGCGCCGAGCGAGACAAGAAGATTTACGTGCGGGCTGGTGACGTTGGACGTACCGGGCGCGGGGTCCTGTTCGGTCACGATGTCCGGCTGGCCGTTCGCCAGGTAGAAACTCGAGATTTCGCCGACCTGCATTCCGCCGCGAAGGAGCTCGACCTGAGCAGCGCGTAGGCTGCGATCCTGAAGTTGCGGAATGGTGACGCGCTGAGGTCCGAGGCTGAGGACCACATGGGCGCTCTGGCCCGTCTTGACGCGCTCGTTTGGTGGCGGGCTCTGGCGGACCACAGTGTCCGCGGGAAGGTTGCTATAGATACGGTCTTCCACTTTCAATCCTACGCCGCGTCCATGGAGAATCTGCCGCGCGGGCACCAGGCTTTTGCCGACCACGTCCGGCATCGGCACCTCGCGGCCCTGGACGGCGAAACGCATGGCCGTGAGCGCGCTCAGAAAAGCCGCCGACGAGAGAATGAACAGCAGAAACGCCATGCGAAAGACCCACTGCAGGCGCTCCGCCATGTTCATCTGCCGGCTCCTCCTGCCAACAGACTAGCACGAGAAGGGAGACACGTTGGCGACGTGCGCCTAGAAGCTAAAGCGCGCGGCGAGCTGGATGATGCGCTCGCGTTCGTCTCCAGGAACGCCCGTGTTGGTAATCTGGCCGAACGTTGCGTCGGTTGGGTTGATATCCGGGTTTGCGAACTCGGCATGATTGAACAGGTTGAAGAAGTCTCCGCGAATTTCCAGCTTCAGCCGTTCAGTGATCGTGGTGGTTTTCGACAGCGATACGTCGAGATTCACCAGACCCGGCCCGGGCAGGGAATTCCGCCGAAAGGATCCATAGGTGCGGAGATTCGGGCAATTCACAGCCTGCGCGTCCGACGGGAAAGTGCCCGGCGCCTCAGTCGCAAGTTCACTGCAATCTCCCACCGTATCGCTGCTCTGCGTGACGTTGAAGCTCGTCGGATTGAACCAGTAGTTGCCGCAGCTGCTCGGGTTTCCCAGCACGAGTTGGCAAGTGGCCAGCGAGGTGCCACTGACCGCTAGCTGTTGGTGAGGGCCCACGGTATTGAGGGGACCTACGACATTTGCGTTGACGACGATTTCGTCTCCAGCCCCGGATGGCCCTTCCGCAAAGGGAGAGTTGGTGTCGGCGGGGAGGTCGGCCAAGACGTTGAGCGGGAATCCCGTCCTCCAAGTGAAAATGGGAAACAGCGTCCAGCCTTGCGTCAACCGCTTGGGACCAGACGCCCAAGCCTTGTCGAACGGAATATCCCAGCCGCCGCTCAGACTGACGCGGTTGCGAACGTCCGTGTCACTCGACGCGCGCAGGAGCTCGGGATCATAGGAAGGGACTTGATCGCTCCGCTGGCGGAAACCGGAGGCGTTGTCGATGCTGTGACCCCAGGTATAAGCGACCGTAAAGTAGACGCTGCCAAGACGAGTGTCGCCCGTCCGCTTGGTAAGGCTGGTGGTCATCGCGTTGTAGTTTGCGTCCACAGCGTTCTTGAACTCGTCGAGAGGCCCGAACGTACACCCGGCCCCGCCGCCATTCCCGGCGTTCGCGTCGGGACAAGAACTGTCGCCGGGCCCGAGATTGAGGACGCGGTCCGTAGTGCCGAGGACGAACGGATTGATGTCCTGCAGGGCCGTAAGCCCGTGCGAGCTGCTGCCAATATAGTTCACCTCGAAAATAAGGCTCCGTAGGAGTTGGCGCTGTACGCTCAAGTTGTACTGATAGGTGTAAGGAGTCTTCAAATGCGGGTCCACGAAGAAAAGCTGCGGTCCAAATGGCAACGCACTGGGGTTGGAGAAGTATTGAGTTCCGTTCAGCTGGGGCACCGAGGGGAACGTGTTCGTCGTGCAGGTCGAATCGAACGGGTCCGAGAAAAACGTGAGGACCTGACCGGATTGATTGGAAGCACCGCACGAATTACCTGTGAGGCTGGTGGGGAACGAGAATTCCGCCAGACTAAAGAAGGGTGGCTGACCGTTGAACTGGAAATTGTCTTCGGCCTTCAGAATGTCGTAGAAGATTCCGAAGCCCCCGCGAATGCTGGTCTTGCCATTTCCATCGGGATTCCAGGCAAAACCGATGCGCGGGGCCCAATCATGCTTGTCCGGGAAATTCACGCCGTGTGGCGCGCCAGGGTCGCCCGGGAAAACGAGCCCCTCGGGCGCGTTCGGAAAGCGAACGGATTGGTCGCCGGGAATGATGGAGAACGTTCGGCCCAGCGTGTCCGATTTCGGAGTGTTGTACTCGTAGCGGATGCCGAGAGTCAGCGTGAGTTTCTTGGTGGCGTGCCATTCGTCCTGAAGGAAACCGTAAGTCGATTTGGTCCGAATATTGGAAGGCGCGGCCGCGCCCTGATTGTAGTCCGTCGGAGCACCGAGCAGAAAGTCGGCGAACCCGTTGCCGGTCAGGCTGCCAGCGAAGTCGAAAAGCCCGTTCGTCAGGAAGTCAAATAGCTGGTTGTTCTGGTAGGAGGAAATTCCGCCGCCCATCTTCCAATTGTTGCGTCCGTGAATCCAGGTAAACGTGTCAGACAAGCCGAAGGTATTGTTGGTCAGCGCGGACGGGCCGCTGTACGTATAGCCGATAGACGTACCATTGTTGTCGATATCGAAAAGCGGCGGACCAGTTGAATCGTCGGGCGTCAAATTCGTGAAACCCAAGGCTTTCGCCGTTAACGCGGCGTTGGGGCCGACCGGAACACCCTGCAACTGGAACGCGCGCTGGGTGCTGAACCGCAATTCGTTCAGCATGTCTGGAGAGATCGTCCTGGTGTATCCCAGATTCAAGAAATAGTCATGCACAACGGTGGTGACGGAAAATCCCGGGACGTTCGCCCACGGCACGAGATCGGAATCGGTAACAAAGGGACTGAGCTGCGGGTTCCGCTCGCCTCCCAGAGTGGCCGTCAATTGGTCCTTGCGGGTGACCTGGAAATCGAACCGCATGGTGAGTTCATTGTCGTTATTGGTCGCCGCGCTGGTGGGCGTAATGATGCCGTTCGATGTAACCGGCATCAAACCCTTGGTGATGTAAGTCGCCGAAACCGGATTGAGCGCCGCGGGATTCAAGAAACCGGCTGGTTTACTCGGGTCCTGGTAAAACGGATTCGACGCCAGGAATGCCACAACGCCGGGATCGAATGAGAAATCGCATCCCTGCGAGGGGGTCGAAATACAAGCGGTTTCCGCGGTGGTGAAAACGGGCACCTGCGACTCGGGCGGCGTCGCCAAATCGGACTGCTTTTGTCCCTGGTAGCCGACGAAAAAGAAAAAACGGTCCTTGCCGTTAATCACATGAGGAATCGTGATCGGTCCGCCGAAGGTGCCTCCGTATTGATTGCGCCTCAGGGGATCGCGGGGAATGGTTTCGTCCTCGATGATGCTATTGATCCGGTTGAAGTAGGAGTTTGCGTCGAAGTCGCCATTGCGGACGAAATCGAACCCACTGCCGTGCCACGTATTGGCGCCGGATTTGGTCACCTCGCTGATGATCCCGCCGCCGTTGCGTCCATACTCCGCGGTGTAGTTGCTCTCCAGAACGCGAAACTCCTCGATCGTATCGGGATTGGGATTGAACACGACTGAATTGTCGAGCAGATTGTTGTTCAAGCTTCCGTCGAGCAGAAACGTCACCGAGTCCGTGCGGCCCCCGGTGATGCTGTAGCCCCCCACTCCGTTGCTGTAGCCGCCCGCGCCCGTATTGTCGGGGTTTGATTCCGTCACGCCGGGCTCCAGCAGCGCCAGGCTCAAAACGTTCCTTCCGTTGAGTGGGGCCTGCTGAATCGCCTCGCCCTCGATGGTTCCGCCGATGGTGGGAACCGCAGTTTCCACTCGCGAGGTTTGCGCCTCAACCGTGACCGTTTGATTGACCGCGCCGATGGTCAGGGTGATGTCAAATCGCAGCGACTGGTTGATTTCGAGGCGGTTCGGCTGGGTAACAACCTTGTTGAATCCACCATGCTCGACGGCTACCTGATAGGGTCCGATGGGCAGGTGGAGGACTTCGAATGTCCCGTCCGGGCGGGTGGTGGTGGTATTGCTGATTTGGGTGGAGGTATTCGTGACGGTCACCTTCGCGTCCGGCACGGCCGCGCCCTGCTGGTCAGTGACGGCGCCGATCGCGCGGCCGGTCGCGTCCTGCGCCCATGCTTTGCGTGCCGCCAACACCATCAATCCGCAAACACATATAGCTATGAATATTCGGACGGCTCGTGTCATCGCCTTGCCCCCTAAATGCCCAGCTCTCAGCGGCTACTCCGTCAGGATTCGGACTAGGACGCCCCTGTCCTGAATAGGGAAGCAAGAGGATGACCAGATAATTCGGGAAAGCGAGGAGCTACACCGAGTTGCAGGCCAAATTGGCCTCACGTTTTTTCCAGCAGCGCAGCGAAGAAGCCATCGGTAGGATGGGCCGCCGGAGAGGTGCGGAAGAATCCGTCTGCGGCGAACAATTGCGCGGCGGATAAGTTCGCCGCCAGATGCGGCGCAAGTGTGCTGACGGCCTCGGCGATGGGAACTCTGCGGACCGCCGGCGAATTTTCCATGACCGAGGCGACGACCTCCTCGTTTTCCTCCGGCTCGATCGAGCAGGTCGAGTAAACGAGCCGGCCGCCGCGCGACAGATGCGCCAGCGCATTTGTGACCATCTGCTTCTGCTGTTCGCTTGATTCCGCAAGCTGCTCCGGCCGCAACCGCCAGCGAATTTCCGGATGGCGCGCGAGCGTGCCGGTGCCGGAGCACGGCGCGTCCACCAGAATCCGCTCGAACTCGCCGCAAAACGGGAGCGGGCGCGTCGCGTCGATCTCGGCCAGTTGCACATTTGTCAGCCCCAGCCGCGCGAACTGGGAGGCCATGGCGCGCAGGCGGTGCGCGTGGCGGTCGGCGGCGACGACCGTTCCCGTTTTCCCGGCAGCGCGGACCAGCGGCCCAGTTTTTCCGCCGGGCGCGGCGCAGAGATCAAGCACGCGATCGGCTTCGCGAACGGCGAGAAGCAGCGGAATCGCCTGCGACGCCTCGTCCTGAACGGAGATTTGCCCGGCGCGAAACGCTGGCGTGCGCACGGGGCTGCCGCCGGTTACGGCAAATGCGGATTTGAGCAGCGCGCCCGGTTGGACGCGCAGGCCGTGTTTTTCGAGGTTGCGGATGATCTCAACCCGCTGGCCGACGGCGTGCACGGCGCAGCTGAGTCGCGGCGCACGATTATTCGCCTCCAGCAGCGCGATGGTTTGCGCTTCGCCGAAGCGCGGAAGCCACCGCTTGACCATCCACGCCGGATGAGAATGCAAAATCGCGAGGCGCTCGGCCGAGTCCAGGTCCAGCGGCAGGCATTTCTCCGGCGGAGATTTCGCTTCCGAGGCGATCTTACGCAGCACCGCGTTGACCAGTGACGCCGCGGACGATTTTCGTTCGTGTTTCACCACCTCAACCGACTCGTTCACAGCCGCCCGTGCCGGCACTTTTCCGAGGAACCGAAGCTGGTACGCGCCCATGCGCAGGGCAATCGCCACGGCCAAATCCAGCCGCCCGACCGCTTTTTTCAACTGCCGCTCGAGCAGAAAGTCGAGTAGTCGGCGCCAGCGCAGCACGCCCATCACCAGTTCGGTCGCCAGAGCCGCGTCGGCCGGTTTGACTTGCGCCCCTAGCTCTGCGTGCAGCAGGTCGCTTGCGTACGCGCCTTCTGCTTCAATGCGACGCAGAATCTCAAACGCGATTTGCCTGGAGATTGAAACTGTCATGTCTGGCTCTAGGGGCCGAAACGTTCGCCCGGCACGATGTGCGCCCCGCGCATGAACTCACCGTCCGTGACGCGATTACGGCCTTCGATTTGTACCTGCTCGATTTGCAAGAGGGTGCTGCTGCCGCAGATCACCAGCAACCCATCTTCGCGCGTCGGTAATATCGCGCCGGGCATGCCGCCGGCCGCGACTCGCTCGAGCGGCTTGCCCCAAATCCGACAGTTTTTTCCGCGAAAGGCGGTAAACGCACCGGGCCACGGCTGCAGCCCGCGAATGCGGTTGTATATTTTGTACGCACTGAGCCGCCAATCGATTCGCCCATCCTCCTTCTTGAGGATTGGCGCAACCGTGGCTTGAGAATTGTCCTGCGCCACGGGCACCAGCTCGCCGCGATCGAGTTTGCGAAGAGTTTCGACGATCAGTGCCCCGCCTGCCTCCGCCAGCCGCGCGGTCAGTTCAGGCGCGGTTTCGTCCGCGGCGATGCTGGTCTCGTATTTCAGCAGCAGCGGGCCGGTGTCGAGGCCGGCGTCGATTTGCATCGTCGTCAGGCCGGTGATCTTCTCGCCGTTTACGATCGCCCAGTTGATCGGCGCGGCGCCGCGATATTTCGGCAGCAGCGACGCGTGCAGGTTGATCCAGCCCAGCCGCGGAATTGCAATCAACCGCTCGGAGATGATCTGGCCGTAGGCGATGATCATCAGCACATCCGGCGCGACGCGCTGAAAATATTCGAACCCTTCATCGGATTTGATTTTTTCCGGTTGGTAAACCGGAATCCCTGCGGCGACCGCGGTTTCTTTCACCGGCGAGGCCTGAATGTCCTGTCCGCGGCCGCGCGGGCGGTCGGGCTGCGTCACCACGCCGGCGATTTCGAAATCCGGCTCAGCGATCAGGGCGCGCAACGAGGGGACCGCGAATTCCGGCGTGCCGCAAAACACGATGCGCAGCGCCACGGCGCGCCTACCACTCGCCGGCTTTTTTCAATTTGCGGATTTTCCGCTTAATGAGGTCCCGCTTGAGCATGCTGAGGTGCGCGATGAAGAGGATGCCGTTCAGGTGGTCGATCTCGTGGCAGAACGCGCGGGCCAGCAGCGCTTCGCCGCGCATCTCGAATTCTTTCCCGGTGGCGTCCTGCGCGCGCACGGTCACGTACTGCGGACGCGCGACGTGGCCGCGAAATCCGGGAACGGAAAGGCAGCCTTCTTCCTCGCGCTGCTCGCCTTCGGAGTGGATGATTTCCGGATTCGCGCAGACGATCTTGGCTTCCGGGTTTTTCCCGTTGCTCACGTCGATCACCGCCAGCCGCCGGCTGATGCCGATCTGCGGCGCCGCCAGGCCCACGCCGCTCGCCGCATACATCGACTCGAACATGTCGTTGACCAGGGCCTGCAAATCCTCGTCGAATTTTTCCACCGGCTTCGCGGGCGTTTCCAGGACTGGATCGCCATACTTGACTATGGGATGGATCATGGCCATCTGTCTCGCTGCACTTGGGAATCGGCTCTCCTAAAAATTGTCCAGCTGCCGCTGGTACCCGTCGAAATTCCGCCGCACTTCATCGAGCGAATCGCCGCCAAACTTCTCAAGGAACGCGCCGGTCAGGGTCGCCGCCACCATGGCCTCGCCCGCCACTCCGCCGGCGGGCACCACACACACGTCCGAACGCTCGTATGCCGCTTTCACCGCTTCTTTTGAATTCAGATCCGCGGTCAGCAGCGCGCGCCGCAGCGTCGAAATCGGCTTCAGATATCCGCGTACCACGATGTCCTGCCCGTTGGTGATGCCGCCTTCCAGCCCGCCGGCGCGGTTCGACGACCGGTCGAATCGCTTACGCGTGGCATCATAGCGAATCTCGTCCTGCACTTCCGAGCCGTAGCTTCCGGAATTTCCTACGCCGGTGCCGATCTCGACGGCCTTCACGGCTTGGATCGACATGACCGCCTGCGCCAGTTTGGCATCGAGCTTCTCATCCCACTGCACATGTGTGCCAAGCCCCGGCGGCACTCCGCGCGCGACGACTTCGAAGATCCCACCCACCGAATCTCCGGCGCGCAGGACGTGATCGACCTCCGCTTTCATTCGCGCTTCCGTGCCCGGATCGATGCACCGTAGCGGCGATTCGAGATTTTCGCAGATGGCCACGATATCTTCCCAGGAGGCGGGGCGCTCCAGCGTTACATGGCCGACCGCGACCGTGTGGCTCAGGATGGTAATTCCAAATTCGTGCAGCAGCGATTTGCCGAGAGCGCCGACGGCCACGCGCGCCGCCGTCTCGCGCGCGGAGGCACGCTCGAGCACGTAGCGCGCGTCATGAAAATTGAACTTCTGCGCTCCGGCCAGGTCCGCGTGGCCGGGCCGCGGCGCCGTCAGCCGCCGCTGCGCGTCGTCCGCGCCCTCGGAGTCCTCCACCGGCATGGCCTTTTCCCAGTTTCTCCAGTCGCGATTCTCGATGCGCAGCGCGATCGGTGCGCCGATGGTTTTGCCGTGGCGCACGCCGGCCAGAAAATCGGCCTGATCCTTCTCGATGCGCTGGCGCCCGCCGCGCCCGTAACCGAGCTGCCGCCGGTGCAATTCGCGCCCGATGAAATCCAAATCCACCCGAATTCCCGCGGGCAAGCCGGAAACCCAGGCGACCAGCGCCTGCCCGTGCGATTCTCCAGCCGTTACAAACCGGAACATGCTCTGTGATTCCTTGAGTTACGGGACAGATGAAGAATTCTACCGGACGCTCCGGAGATCGTAAAGCCGCGCGCGCTTGGCGAACCAGAAATTTCCGTGATTTTTTCGGACCCGCCGATGATTGCTTGACGCACCGGGCGGCCGACGTTAGGCTTCCGAAGACTCGGCTCGCCCCGGCCAGCCGCTTCCACACGATGCCCGAAACCAGCGAAACACCATCGCTCCCATCGGTTTTGGGGGACGCCTTGAAACGCGTGGTCTTCGACGTACAGGACTACTCGCTTCTTTCCATGCAGTCCGTATGGAACGTCTTTACCCCGCCGCAGTATTGGGCGGACACGCTCGAACAGATGGACCTGATCGGCGTGGGCTCGCTGCCGATTATCATCGCTGCGGCGCTTTCGATCGGCGGCGTGATGGTGCTGAACACCGCCTCGGAATTTCTCCGCTTCGGTGAAACGGCGTTGACGGGCGAAGCCGTGTCGCTCGCGCTGGTTCGCGAGTTGGGCCCGGCCATCACAGCGTTGCTGGTCGCCGGCCGGAATGCTTCCGGCATGGCCTCCGAACTCGGCTCGATGGTGGTGACCGAGCAGGTGGATGCGATGCGCGCTCTGGGCACGGATCCCATCCGGAAACTCATGACTCCGCGAGTCGTGGCCGTCGTGCTGACCGTTCCGATCCTGGTGGCCATCTTCGATCTGGTCGGTCTGTGCGGCGGCTTCGTGGTGGCGTGGTTCACCTTGCGGCTCGGGGCGGTGCAGTTTTGGACCACGGCGGTCAAGTCGCTCGCATTCGGCGACCTGGTGCAGGGATTCGTGAAGCCCATCGTGTTTGCATTCATCGTAGCCACGGTCGGCTGCTATAAAGGTCTGCGCGTCACGGGCGGGACGCAGGGAGTCGGCCGCGCAACGACGACGGCGGTGGTCATCTCGTCCGTGCTGGTGCTGGTCTCGGACCTCTTCCTTGCGAAGTTGCTGCTCTACTTGTTCAACACCTGATACCACCTGCGCGCGCGATCCGCATTTCAATCGCCGCTGCTAATCGCTCGACTTTCCGTCTATAATTTGCGAATGGTGCGTCCCGCCCGCCCGGCGCTGATGCTCGACGCGAAGACCATGGTTCCGGGCGAACCCTTCATTGAGTTCAAGGATGTCCGCATGGGCTTCGACAATGGCGACGTGCTCCGTGGCGTTACCTTCGAAGTATCGCCCGGAGAAACGAAAGTCATCCTTGGCGAAAGCGGCTCGGGAAAAACGCTGATCATGAAGCTGGCCGCCGGCCTGCTGAGCGCCGATTCAGGACGCATCTGGGTGATGGGCCACCGCATCGCCGAGATGACCGAACCGGAGCTTCTCGATTTTCGCCGGCATCTCGGATTCGTTTTCCAGGAAGGCGCGCTTTTTGACTCCCTCACGGTTGCCGACAATGTCGCCTTCCGCTTGCGCGAAGAACACGTGGCCGACGAGGAAGTCGAACAGCGCGTGCGCGAGGCGCTTCGCTTCGTGGAGCTGGAAAACGCACTGGAACGATTTCCCTCCGAACTTTCCGGAGGCATGCGCCGCCGCGTTTCCATCGCGCGGGCCCTGGTCGACAAGCCGCCGATGGTTTTTTACGACTCGCCGACCGCCGGGCTGGATCCGGTCACGTCGCAGACGATCATCACGCTGATCCTGCGCGGGCGCGATTTGCAGGGCGTCACGTCGCTGCTGGCCACGCATCGCGTGCAGGATGCGTTCGGCCTGGCGCACTACCGGTTTGACGAAGCGGCCAGGCGCGTGGTCCCGGTGCAAGGGAATGGCTCGCATCCGGCCCATTTGCCGCCGACGAATGTGATCGTCCTGCGCGAGGGCCGGGTTTATTTCGAAGGCACCACCGACGACTTTTTGCAGTCGTCGGACGAGTACCTGAAAAAGTTCTTGGCTGCCGCGGAATAGTTTCGAGACTCGCAGTTTCTGAGGAGGAAAGGCAATGGCGCAACGAAAGCAATTAACGTGGGCTGAGCTGCGGGTGGGCGTATTCGTCCTCGCCGGGCTGTTCATTCTGATGATCGCGATTTTCTACGTCACCGGCGGCAGCTTCTGGGGGCCGAAATACCGGCTGATCACGTATCTTCCGGAAGTGGACGGGCTCAATACCGGCGCGCCGGTCGCTCTGGATGGAGTGGTAATCGGGAACGTGCAGTCCATCAATTTGACGAAGACTCCCAAGACACGGGAACAGAGCATCACACTCGTTCTGCGCATCAACGAAAAATACCAGGACCAGATTCGCGTCGATCCCGATGACCCGTCGAAGAGCTCGACGGCCAGCCTGGTGACGCAGGGGCTGCTCGGCGACCGCTACGTCAGCATCACGCGCGGGCTTTCTGGAAATGTGGTCCCCAACGGCGGCATGGTCCCCGGAACCGAAGAAGCCGCCGTGAAGGAGATGGTCGAGCGGGGCGCCGACCTGATGCAGAACCTCGGCGCGCTGACCAGCGACATCCACGACATCGTCACGCAAGTGCAAAAAGGCAAAGGGACGATCGGCAAACTGCTCAACGATCCCGACATGTACAACCACCTGAACAGCACAGCGGCCAAGTTCGACACACTGGCATCGAATATTCAAGCCGGACAGGGAACGCTCGGTCAGCTCGTCGCTTCGGACGACCTCTATAGGAAGGTGAATTCCACGGTCGGCAATTTGAATGACGTCGTCGGAGCGGTGAAGGACCAGAAAGGCACGATCGGCAAGCTGGTCTACGATCCGAGCGCCTACGACAGCATCAAGGGCCTGGCCGACAATGGCAACACGCTGCTCGCCGACGTCCGCGCGGGCAAAGGTTCGCTGGGCAAGCTCGCAACCGACGATACCCTGTTTACCAATCTGCGCGATGCGTCCGCCAACATCCGCGACGCCACCGCGAAAATGAATTCCAATCAGGGCACCATGGGCAAAATGTTCACCGATCCGGCGCTCTACGACAACATGACCGGGCTGACCGGCGATCTACGCGGCCTGATCGGCGATTTCCGCAAGGA
>Ga0210404_10000417_pt1 | contig 22962 bp, 15 predicted proteins | sample IncBWH28MmetaG_FD_155455 | JGI IMG/M metagenome (GOLD analysis project Ga0210404, IMG submission 155455) | Forest soil microbial communities from Barre Woods Harvard Forest LTER site, Petersham, Massachusetts, United States - Inc-BW-H-28-M | ecosystem: Environmental > Terrestrial > Soil >... | reverse complement strand
GCCATCCCGAAACTCTCGTAGCACTCGCTCGGGAAGACCAACAGGCGTGCCCCCCGCATAGTTGCAAGCGCACGGTCGTGTGGCAACTGTCCTCGGAAATGGACGCCGCCAAGGTTATCCCGATGAGACTGCATTTCCAGTTCTCGGCGCTCTGGGCCTTCGCCGACGATCACGAGCGGAATTCGGTTGCGAAGGAGCGTCCAAGCCCTGAGCAGCCTGCTGACCTGCTTCTCCGGGGAGAGTCGCCCCAAAAATAAGGCGTAGTCCCCGTCACTGCCGTCATTGCGGAATCCAGGATCAGGGTGGAGGAAATTGGGCTTGACGAAGATCTTTTCGGCGGGAAGCCCTCCTTGCAAAAACTTGCTACGGGCGAACTCCGTGAGCGCGATATAGCGCGTCACATCGCGTGTCCAAGTTTGACGGGCCCGATGCACCGCCAGCATCAACGCCACGGTAGCCGTAGCAGGCCGCGAGTTCCGGTAACAGCCGTAGCGAACGCTCCGCCACAAAGTCTGCTCCATGCATTCTTCACAGATACTGCCGTTCCGAAAGAAGTTTGCAGCAGGGCATAAGAGTCTGTAATTATGCAGAGTCTGTACCACGGGAACATCTGCTTCGCGACACGCGGCGTAAATCGAGGGCGAGATCATGAAGAAGGTATTGTGAACGTGTACGACGTCTGGTCTCTCCGCGTGTAGCAGTTCGGCAAATTCGCGCCGCGTGTCCTCAGCCCAGACGGTCCTCCATGGTAGCGCCAGCCGTTTAATCGCGGAATCGGGCTGGGCTTCCCAGTTGTCTCGGCGATACACTACCACCTCGTGCCCGGCGCTCTCCAGGAGCCGACATTCCTGATTGAAGATGATGTCTTCGCCCCCTGGCTGCCTGTACGAGTTGTGAGCAAGGATTATCTTCACAATGTTTTCCAATTTTCGGGAATCTTGCGTGTTGGGGGCGGAACGTGAAGCAACTCGCTGTTCGGCAGATAGGTCACTCCTTGCCGGTTGCACACGTAGTCCAGAATTCTCCCCAGGTCCTCCCACAAACCTAGTTCGTCGATCTCCCAGGAATGCCCCCATAGGTGCCAGATGCCACCCCTTTGCAATACGGAATCAAAAAGCCTCTCGGCGAGTTCAAGCCAATTGCCAAGCCAGGTCCTGTTGGCGAGATACACTTGTAGGCTTTCGACCCTTCGCGCCCTTGCCATGTTCTTGATGTAATTAAATTTCGGGTGTGGGAATATCTGCAATGTTGTCGGAATTTCGAAGGGCTTGAACTCCGTCCCCGTCGCTAGCATGCAAACTGTGCGCGCACCGCAATAACCCGCCTTCTTCAGAGCTCGTACAACGTTCGAGTCGTACCGGCCTTTGGGGTAACAAAACATCCGGACTCTTGTTCCTAGTATGTCCTCCAGGATGGGCTTACAAGGACCTACTTCTCGGGCTAATTCTTCTGCAGGTAGTCCCCAGAGGAGCTTGTGTGAAAACCCGTGAGCGCCGATTTCAAAGCAGTTTGACGATAATGTCCGCAACTCGGCGTGGCTAAGCGCCGGCTGTCCCCGATGGGGAGTGATCGGGACGTAGAAGGTACCGCTAAGGTTTCTGGAATGCAGAAGCTCCGCGACCTTAAGATCGCTGCGATTCCCGTCGTCCCAACTGGTAGTTACGATCGTCTTCGTTTCCATGCTGTTTCGGCCAACGCAAGTCGGCTGCAACCCGTTTTCGTATTCGACCTAGAAATCCTTCCTGCCTCGCCGCCTGTGGAGCCGGATAGATGCCCGTTCTCCGTTTTTTTCTACGGGCCCCGTGCGCTTCGATCGAAACATTGCCGAGTCCCTAAAGGCGGAGGAACCTGATCCTCTTTCCATTGTCGGCAGTGACTTGGCCGACTCCCTCCACGCCGGCCGCTATCAACACGCCATCAATGAATTGGAGAAGATTCTGACTATGGATCCGGGTTTGGTTCCGGCACACGGTTATTTGTCCGAAGCCTACAGCATTTTAGGGAATGCTGCGATGGCTGCTGAGGAGAGAGAAAAGTATATTCAGGTCTCCGGCGACAACGGTGCGCTCGACGTCATGCGCATTAGTCAGGAATTTGCTTCAGGAAGACAGGCGGAGGCCCGGAAACACACAGACTGCTGAAGCAACCTGGAAAAGGCCGCTTCGATTATCTCCGCATGGTCCAGTTGTACGTAAGCGTCGGAGATTAGGATAAGGCGTTCGACTCTTTGGAAAAGGCCTACCAGGAGCACTCATGTTGGCTTGTTAGACTGCTAGTGGATCCGCTTGTGTCCCTACGAAACGATCCGCGTCTCCAGAATGTTGCTCGACGCGTCGGACCATACTCATTAGTTCCTTGGAGGCGGCCCTTTGAACGGCCTGCAAGATAGCGCATGCGTATGGCGGTTTCTCCTTCTTACGAACCACTGTAGGGCATGCCTTCTGCCCTACCAAGGATAATGAGCTGCACTCTGACGTGGATGATTCTCCTTAATCTCTCTTAGCACGCCCCAGCGCATGAATCCGAGGGCAAAGCCCATGCAGAAATAGAATGGGATAGACCCCGTTGCGAACTCGAACCCGGGTTGAACGCTTGCCACAATCATCAAGATCGTATAGAGAAGAAAGAACCATAAAACGATCTGGTATGCCTTCGCGTCTCCACGCGCCCGCTTACGCAGCATGTGAATGTATCTTTTCACGATACAGAAATGAAATGACACCCAAAGAGCGAGTCCTAGTGCACCCAGCCTCGCCAACACGCTTATATGGGAGTTGTGGGGCTGGCGTATGACGGAACCGTTCTCGTTGTTGATCTCGTTGGTTAATGGCTTACCGAATCCCTCTCCGATCAGCATATTGGAGCGTATCCGTTTAGACACTTCGTCGTACCAGTAGAGCCGAGCATCAATATGGCTACCTGGTGTTCCCGACGCTCCCGAAAGGCTCCGAATATGCTCTTGAAAGAAGGCGGCGTTTACCTCACCAAATCGACCGGGTATCTTGATCCCCAGGGAGGTTATCGACACCAGTACTACAAGAGCCGAACAGGTCGTGATTAAAAGTATGGCAGATTTTCGCATCTCACCTAACAGCATGAGAAGAATGAGAATCACGGCTATGGATATATACGTCGCTCTGTATTGGTGAATCCCCAGTCCAAGCAGCTGGGCAACCGCCAGAAACACCATGGTCCAGCGCGGCCAGGTCACAACATAAGTCCCAAGCGCAAGGCAGAACAGGGCGCCGGCTAGCAAAATCACATAAGTCGCCTGGTACCGCCCCAGAATAGGCACGCGAACAAATACGCCTGATGCGGGGGACCAGCTCTGGATCTGTTCCCTCCACGGGTATGAAAAGGCGTACGTTAAATTCAGTAGGAAGATGACGAAGAGCCCCTTGAGCAGCGGAATCGTGCTGCCTTTCTTGCTCGCCCACAGCAATCCCAGGACAAAGAAGATGCCGTCGAGAAACAGTGAAGCGTCACGCACGGCCCAAATCCCGTAGGAAGGAATATCGAAAACCAAGTGAAGGGATGTCAGGGCGAGCAAGGCTGCAAGGCAGAACACGGCGGGTTCCTTCAACGTACTTATCATGAAATGCCGACGGGAAAAAACTGCCAGAGCCAACGAGGCATACATCAACCCGTAACCGATTATGACGGGGACGCCACCGAGGTGAAGGGTCAGATTCTCAAATCCATAATTCAATACCATGTAGCCCGCGAGAGCGATTAGAGCGAGCATTTGCCAAACTTCCAATCCAGCGCGGCGCACATACGCGAGAGTCAGCCAGCCGAGGCCCAGCGTGGCAACGGCCGCAAGGAAACCGAGCGCGTAGAAACGATAAAGGACTGCCAGGCTGCCGAGGAAGAGAAATACTGAGAACCAGACAAGGTCACCCGAACAAATTTTCGTGGACTGACCGTTGGGCTCGAGCTCGGCGACTCTAGGCTTCATTGCGTCAGTGATGTGCATGTGATTTCCACGCTCGAATGGAGCTTTGTGGTGCTCACTTAGCCGAAACGGGGCGGAAAGTCGGCAGCTGTGTCGAAGGAAGCAGGGGCAACCCTAAACCACGTAAAGCGCTGCGCACCTTCGAGCGAAGCTGGAACACAGCCACTACCACTGCCAGAGCTTCTGAAATGATCATAGACCATACTGCCCCTCGGACTCCCAGGGCCCAGGTGGCGGGAACCCCAAACGTGATGCAGAACAAGCTCGACACGCATTGAGCGACGAAAACCGACTTAGGAGACTCCATGGCTCGCAAAGCGATCGCCGGGCCGAAGAAGGCGCTTCCTATGATCGACGCCAAGCCGACGATGGGCACCAAGGGGACCACGTCGAGGTACTTATCAGAATAAAGCAGGCGGAAGACAGGCTCGGGGGAGAGCAGGACGACGATGACCCAGTAGACGACCGCACCGCTTACGAAAAGCAACATAATTTTCCACGTCAGGCCGGCGCGCACCTCCTGGCGTTGGACACGGGCGGCATAGGGAAGCAAGAGCATCGAAAGGGCGATGTGAGTTTGCTGCACGGGCGCAGCAAAATTCATCAATGCCCTCAGTTCTCCGGCCTTCTCCACGCCGGAGAAGCTGCTGACCAGCAGGTAGTAGATGTTAGAAGGAATCCACATGGCAGCGGCGCTCGCCAGCGCCCACCGACCGTAGTTCCAATGTCGTTTCCAAATCTCTCGTAAATGGAGGGAAATCGTGCTCGCTTCAAGCCGCGACCTCAAGCACATCAGCAGCAGTGCACCACTTACTAATCCTCCGGCTCCCAGCAACAGGAAAGCCGTAAATGGCGAGAGCAATCCGCTCCCGTGGGCCAGGAACAGCCCTACCAGGAAGACAACGCAATAAAGAAAAGCTGCTGCAACAGCAAATGCGGATGATAACTGTAGATAAAACGTTCGCCGCGCCAGCCAAAGGAGGAGAATGCAAGGCGACGCCAGAGCGGCGCCAGCCAGTGCACCCGGCAAGCCGCCTGCCTGCCAGGCCATACCCGCAACTACAGCCGAGATACCCAGCACCAGGAAGATCCCGAGGGCAACGAATAGATGAATCCGAACTAGCGCACCTAGGTAACATCGTAGGTGCTCGTGGTAAACCGACCCACCGAAAACTGTCATCGGTTCCAGCAATAAAGCCTGGTAGAGCACGCCCAGCAATAGAAAAATGGAGAAACCAAGGGCAAAGGCTCCGTACTGCTCGCGCGACAACCAGCGCGCTAGGAAAACACCGAGGGCGAAGTTGGATCCTGTGATCAATCCCTGGTCTACGATGGCCAGCCCTCCCTTCATTGCCCATGGAATGACCTTCTTTAGTTTTATTAACTTTCCTGGAGATAGCCGATCGCAAAGACTCCCGCGCTCTCCCGCTACGGTCTCGTGCTCCTCAGCCTTTGGTCCGGTCATTTGTCGTCCTCTACGATTGGGATCTCTCTCGGAGCAGAAAAACTCTGGTTGCCTCAAGCCGCTCATTCGACAAGGGGCCAAGCCCCTCGAACAAGGACTTGCTGTCGCCTGCCAATGCACGGAAATAGCGCAAACCTGGATCCTCGAGCAGCTTACATCCCTGAGTGGAGATCGAGCGTCACGCATTCGTGACTGACGCGACTGTTTCGCCGCTCGCTTCCCAATCCAAGCACTCTTTCAATTGCTCGGCGACGAGTCGAACCTGCGGCTCAAGAAGGATGCTGTCATGATCGCCCGGGATTTCGTGAATCTTCAGTCCCCGACCAGCGTACGTGCTCCAGCCCGCGTGGCGATCGCGAAACTGCGTCAACATCTTATAGTTGGATCGAAACAGGACGACCCGCCCTGGATAAACTCGCGGGGTATAGTCTTTCGCAGCCTGCTGGTTGGCCTTAAAAACCTCTTGCACGATGCTTGGCAGGGTGATTTCGTGCGCGCGTCTCCGAATTCCTCTCATTAAGGCCTTGGCTTCTAGTGAAATGCAAGCCCGTCTTTGTCCCGCTGACATCCGCCAGATCCTAAGCACTGCGGAGGAAATGCCTTTGAAAAGACATACAAGTTCGTCTGCAAAAACCTGAGTCTTACGTGACTGTCCTCGATGGGTACAAAAAGTGTCAAATAGGACGACCAGCGCCACCCGCTGATTTTGTGCTGTTAACTGCTGAGCCATCTCGAAAGCGATCATTCCGCCAAAGGAGTAGCCTCCCAGAAAATAAGGCCCTTCCGCTTGAACCCTACGTATTTCATCGATGTAGTGGGCTGCCAAGTCCTCCACTCGTGGGCGGCATAGATGTTTTCCACTCAGTGCTGGTGCCTGCAAGCCATAGACAGGTTGATCCGGACCCAGGTATCGTGCTAAGTCACGAAACCGGATTACCGTGCCCCAGGCTCCGTGGACACAGAAGAAAGGCGGTTTAGAGCCACTGGCCTGAATCGCCACTAAGAAAGACCAGCGAGGCGACCATCCTTCCTGGCGAAGAATGGCCGCGAGTTGTTCGATGGTGGGGGTCTGGAAGAGCGTGGCTGCGGGCAGCTTCTTTCCGAATACCTGCTCTATGCGGTGCATTAGCCTGACCGCCACCAATGAATGTCCGCCGAGCTCAAAGAAGTTATGTCGAATGCCAATCGGTCGTACCGCTAGGACACTCTCCCAAATCTTGGCCAACTGGGCTTCGAGGACATCTCTTGGTGCGTCAAAGTTTTCATTTGGCGCGAGGTCTGGCTGCTCGGGTGGTGGGAGCGACTTTCGATTAACTTTGCCGTTCGGCGTCCGCGGCATTGCTCTCAGGCTGACGATAGCCGACGGCACCATGTACTCCGGCAAGCTCTTTTTCAAGAAATTGCGCAGCTCACCAACACTCGGGGCCGCTCCCTGTTCTGGGACAAAATAGGCCGCCAGATGTCGGTCTCCCGGGGCATCCTCTCTGGGCACGACGACGGTTTCGCTCACGCCGCGATGTTGTCTCAGCACCGCCTCGATCTCTCCCAGCTCGATCCGGAAGCCCCGAATCTTTACCTGATGGTCGATTCTCCCCAGAAACTCGATCTCTCCATTTGGAAGGTAACGCGCGAGATCCCCGGTCTTGTAAAGACGGGCTTGGGGATCCTCCCTGAATGGGTTGGCGATGAATTTCTCGGCGGTTAGCTCGGGCCGCTTGAGGTAACCTCGGGCCAGTCCATCGCCGCCGATGTGCAATTCACCCGCGACACCGACCGGCACCGGCTGGAGCGCCTTGTCCAGTATGAAAATCTCGGTGTTTGCAATTGGTCGTCCGATCGATACGGCACCTTCTCTGGGCTCCACTTTAGAGGTTGTCGACCAGATGGCGGTCTCCGTTGGACCATACATGTTCCACACGGAGCCGGCCTTTTGCAGTAGCTGATTGGCGAGCTTACGCGACACAGCTTCGCCCCCGCACAAAATCTTCAGGTCAGGACTGCCCTCCCACCCGGTTTCCAGAAGCATCTGCCATGTAGCCGGCGTGGCCTGAAGCACTGTCGCACGCACACTACGAAGCTTTGACAGCAACTGGTTCCCATCAGAAGACACCTCGCGGCTGACGATCTCGACAGATGCTCCAAGGCTTAGCGGCAAATAAATCTCGAGAGCCGCGATGTCAAAGGAGAGCGTAGTGAGGGCAAGCAGTCGATCTCTGCCCGTCATCCCGGGCTTCCGACTCATCGAAGTCAAAAAGTTGACCACCGCGCGGTGTGGAATCTGGACGCCCTTAGGCTTGCCTGTGGACCCTGATGTGTAAATCACATAGGCAAGGTTCCCCGGTTTGGTCTTATTAACTGGATTTCCATTTCTCTGTTTGGCTATTTCATGCCAGGCAGAGTCCAGAGCCACGACTCTAGCGATAGTCTCAGGCAGGATAGTGAGCAGACGGTCTTGCGTGAGCAAGACCGATACCCCAGCGTCCTCCAGCATGAACGAAAGGCGTTCGTGTGGGTAAGCAGGGTCTAGGGGCACGTAAGCGCCACCCGCCTTAAGGATTCCCAGCAGCCCCACAACCATCTCCAGCGACCGTTCAACACAGATGCCGACCAGCACGTCTGGGCCGACACCAAGCTCCACCAGATGGTGCGCCAGCTGATTGGCTCGTCTGTTTAGCTCAAGATAGGTCAGCTGCTGGTTCTCGAAGACCACCGAAGCCGCGTCGGGAGTTCTGTCCACCTGGGCCTCAAAAAGCTCATGTAGGCATCGATCGCTGAGGTAGTCCGCTTGGGTATTATTCCATTCGATTAGAAGCTGATACCGTTCAGCAGCAGTTAGGAGAGGTAACCTTGAAACGCGCTGATCGGGATTGGCCACGGTACTTTGCAGCAACGTCTGAAAATGTTCCGTCATCCGGACAATGGTGGTGTCGTCAAAAAGATCGGTGTTGTAGGTAAAGCGGGCGAGGATCCCCTCCGGCCTGTCGTAGAGTTGGAGCTGCAGGTCGACTTTCGCCACGCCGGTATCTACTTCGAAGTTGGCGATCGTCCAACCCAATTCATCGAGTGGAACCGAAGGTGTCAGGGAAACCAGCACCTGGAAAATGGGATTTCGGCTTGGATCGCGCTGCGGTTGGAGCTCGCTAACGAGGCGGTCGAATGGCACATTATGATTCTGGCAGTCGCTCCGCGCGACATCCCTCAGTCGCCACAACAACTCCCGGAAGGTGGGATCGCCCCCTAGATCAGTGCGAGTCATCACTGTGTGGGCAAAAAGACCGATTAGGCCTACGGTGCTAACTGCGTCGCGACCAGGAACAATTGAACCCACCACAATATCGTCCTGGCCTGTGTAGCGCGAGAGGAGCGTCTGGAAGGCAGCCAAGAGAGTCACAAATGGTGTGACTCCTTCTCGCTCGCTCATCTCTTTGAGCGATTCACTGAGGTTCTTTGAGAGCAGTAGGGATTGACGCCCACCACGGAACTGCTGTATGGACGGTCGTGGTCGATTTGTCGGCAAGTCCAGAACCGGAGGAATGCCAGCCAGTCGTTCACGCCAATAGGCGATCTGTTGCTCGAGAACATCACCTTTGAGCCAGTTTCGCTGCCAACAGGCATAATCGGCATACTGGACTGGCAAATCGGGGAGAGGCGCCGGCTCGTAGGTCGCGTAGGCTTGGTAGAGCGCGCCGAGTTCGCGCGCAAGGATGTTTAACGACCACTCGTCAGCAACAATGGTATGCAGAACTAACACCAGAATGTAATTCTCCTGGGATAGCCGTAGCAGGCGCACTCGCATCAGAGGGCCTCTCGCCAAATTGAATGGCCGACGCGCTTCCCCCGCAGCTATCTGCAAGACTTCAGCCTGGCGCTCCTGGTCCGGCAAGTTGCTTAGGTCCGTGAAGGGCAATGCCACGGCTTGGTGCTGAGCAATCGCCTGGACTGGAGGGCCATCTACTGCCGGAAACGTCGTACGCAACGTCTCGTGACGGCGAGTGATTTCGCAGAAGCTTTGTTCCAATGCCTCCCGGATGAGCGGACCCGTTCGCTCAAGAACCATGATCTCGTTGTAAAGGGGAATATCCGGCGCAAGCTGCGCATGTAGCCAAACCTGTTGCTGCGCAAAAGACAAGGGTGGAAGCACTGCAGAGGGCCGCCGAATGATGGTCGGTGCGGAAAGGCCCACTGGAGGCTCGGCATATCCATCCTCTCCTAACAAAGGTATCCGCAGCTGATTAGCGCTTGTCTGTGTCCTGGCGAAGGAGTTGTCATCAGCCAATGTCGTCTTAATATCTGATGGCACTCCAGCCGATTCGGGGGGCGTGCCACAATGCACTTGATTTATCCATTCCATTAGGCGGCACCCAAGCCCTTGAGAACAGCCGGGATGGTTCTCAGTAGGATTCGAACATCTAGCCATAGAGACCATTTATCTATGTATTGCAAATCCAACTCCATCCATCTTTCGAATGGAATGGAACTCCTGCCCTCAATCTGCCACAAACACGTGATTCCCGGCCTTACGCTAAAGCGACGACGTTGCCAGTCTTTGTTGAAGCCTTCGTAATCGCGGAGCGGGAGTGGGCGAGGCCCCACAAGGCTCATGTTGCCGATCAGCACGTTAAAGAGCTGAGGCAATTCGTCTATGCTGGTTTTCCGGAGAAACCTTCCGATTGGGGTAATTCGCGGGTCGTTCCTGATTTTAAACACTGGGCCACTGACTTCATTCAGGTGCTCGATCTCGCTGATCCGTCTTTCCGCATCCACCGCCATGGTTCGAAACTTGTATACGTTGAAGCGCCGCTTATTCAGACCAAGCCTCTTCTGAACAAACAAAACCGGCCCCGCCGAGGTGAGCTTGATCAGGATAGCCACCATCAGGAGCAGCGGAGAAAGCAAGGCAATCACAATGACGGAAATGGTGAAGTCCAAGATGCGCTTGGCGAGGATTGGCCCCCCTTCCACCCAACTCCTGGAATGTGTGATCAGAGCATCGTCCTGCTCCAATTGTTCCGCAGAGGAACGAGCCAGTTTCAAATCAAAGAGATTGGCGAACACGTGGACCGTAATGCCTTGCTCCTCGCATAATGCCGCAATCCGCGATGCCTGGTCGTGCATCGAACGGAACGGCAAAGCCACCACGACCTCGTCCACCACATTGTTCCGCAGGAACTGGGGGAAACTGCTGAAATCACAGACCACCGCGTGGCCACTCCGGCGAAATTCCTCTGTTCCGTGCCAATCGTGATCCACGAACCCGATGATTCGGTAACCAAGTTCAGGGCGGGAAACTATCCGGCGGGCAAACTCCAGCGCTCGAGTGTTGGTTCCCACAAGGAGCATATCCCGCAGGTTACGCCCGCGTCTGCGCGCGGACGCTAGTATGCCCCGGAGCATAAGTCGACTGGAGACAGTCAGAGAGGTGCTGACCAGCCAGAACACGCTAAGGAACAACGCGTTTACCAATACAATGTGGAAAACGATCGTGCCGACCAGGACGACAAACGTCCCCATTGAGGTCGCTTTCATGACGTCAATGACCTCACCACGACGCTCGTAAAGCCTACGAGAGACGTAGAGTCCCGAGAAACCGAAGATTAGGTGCCAGACAAGAACGAAGAGTGAGAAGATGGCAAAGTTCTGCATCTTGACGCGCATGGAAAAGAATTCCGTCATTGTGACGCCGCCCCTGTGAAGCACAGCCAGACCGGCGATCATAAAGGCTAGTATCATCAGCCCCAAGTCAAAGAGCTTGAAGACGTTTACGAGCATCTTGCGTCTAGCGTTCATTGCGAGGGTTCACGACCAAGCATTATTTTGGAATCACAACTGCCGAGGCGAGGACGATCAGTCGTGGGTCGTAGCGTGGAATCAACTAGCGTTACAACTGATCGAATGCCGAAAAGACACAGTTGGTTTGAGCCAGTTGGGCTATGCGCCGTCCGCCGTCTCTAGTCCTAAAGCTTCCGGTAGAGAGCCTCTGGAATCGGGAAGGTGCGGTTGTTTAATATCGCGCCGAGTAACTTGACATTGGCGTCTTCGAAAGTTTCCTTGGCCGTCCGAGCCGTTTCCCGTCGCGTGGAATTAGCTTCCACCACAAGGATGACTCCATCAGCCATCTGCCCCAGCAGTACCGCCTCCGCGGAGGAAGTAATAGGAGGCGCGTCGATCAAGACGTAGTCGAAAACTTTTCTGAGTTCTTGCATCCGCCAGCGCAATCGATCCGAAGCAAACAACGACTGTGCCCCGTCGGCACGCGATCCCGGCGGTACCAGCCACAGGTTGCCCCCGGCGATGCGCTTCGCAAAATCTTTGATCGGGCCGGGCTTGACCGTTGCATCGGCTAGCCCCGGGAACATGCCGACCTCAAACAACTGGTGAAGTAGAGGCGCGCGCAGATTGGCGTCGACCAGGCATACGGATCCTGATCCCTGTGCCGCCAGAACTTGACCGGCCTGGGAGCATATCTCACTCGACCCGTTGCCCTGGGCATTTGCGAAGACCACTGCTCGCGGAGCATGGGAATTTGGAACCATGAAAACGCGCTGGACAAACTGGATGACCTCGAGTTGGACCGGCTTTCCCGGGTGCATCCGATGCCGTTCCCCGTCCTCGGGCGGCGAATCGTTCCTGGACCGACCGAGCAGCAGGTCCTCTTTCCCTGCTTGGCGCAAGAGCTCGAAATTTCTGCTCATCTCCCCTTCTTCCGGCGGCTCAGAATTTCCATGGCGGCGCGAATTGAAAGAGTGATTCTCCCAACTTCCGTATTGGCGACAATGAGGCGTATGGCTGCAACGCTCACACCTGTACGTTCCTCCGCTACCAGAGAAGCTTTAAACCCACTTGAACTTGCCGTGAAGTCGTTGAGGTGGAGGTAATCACCCCAGCCGTCGGTGAGGGTCCCCCGGTTGCAGCGGCGTAAACCACCGGGTTAGGCGTATTGAGATTCGTGTGATTGAAAACGTTGAAGAATTCGGAGCGGAATTGCAAGTTCAGCCGCTCGGGCAGAGACCAGCGTTTCGTCAAGCACAGGTCGAACTGCCTTAGCGAAGGACCTTCGAGAATATTGCGCCCTACGTTGCCGTAGGTTCCCGGAAGCGGCTGGATGAATGCCAATGGATTGAAATACTGGTTCGGTCCGCCAAGGATCGCCTTGCCAGTGAAATTCGGATTCCATGACGGCCGCACTGGATTGCGAGTGTCTCCGTCGTTCGATGGGTTGTAGGACAACTGCGGCGTGAATGGCAATCCGGATTGCAGCGTGACAATGCCGCTGATTTGCCAGTCTGCCGCCAGCCATTTCTTCCAGGATTCTCCGAGCGATGAGTTGGGGCGTCCGAACGGAAGATCGTAGGATGCCTGAATCACCCCGGAATGCCGCACATCAAACGAGGCCCGGCCGTAGTCGGCATTCGGGTGCAGCGGGTCCGCGACGAATGCCGGGGAATTGGTGGCGACGCTGGTATTCAAGTTGTCGCCATCATCGAGAGTTTTCGAAAACGTGTACACTGCGCGGAACTGCAGGCCGTTCGTCCAATGGCGATTGAGGTCGACTTCTAGGCCTTGGTACGAACTAATCCCTTCGGAGAACCAGTGCGTCGTGTTCCACACGGCGTTGTTCGCGAGCGCCGCTCCGGGGGAAAAGTAAAGCGTTCCGGCGGGATATCCCGCAGGGCAGGGAGATGCGGGGCAAATGGTCGCTGCGGGAAGGTTTGCGTCGAGTGAGAGCAATCCGTGGTAGCCATGCGAACCCACATATCCAACACCCAGAGTGGTATTAGCGAAAATTTGCCGCTCGATTTTGAGGTTCCAGGTCTCGACTGTCGGCGTCTTCAGATCTGGTTGCACGCCGCTGGGAATGGCCTTGGCTTTCGCGTAGTGGGCATCAGGAGAGATACTCAAAAATGGAATACTTTTTACAGCGTAGACCGTGTTGTAGGGGCCATTTTGATCGAGGCGATAGCTCAAGTCGTCGAGAAGCGCGTAGTACGTGCCGAATCCCGCGCGGACCACAGTTTTCGTTGATCCAAACGGCGACCAGGCCACTGCTACACGGGGCGCGGGCAGGAATTTTGCGTTGTTAACGGCAAGCGTCGAATCGCCGACGACAGGCTGAGTGCTGATGATTCCATTAGAGCCGAATGCATAGTTCGACCCACGCCCCTGCGCCTCGTTCCAGCCATTTGTAAACTCCGCGCGAAAACCGAGGCGCACTTCCAGGTTGGGCTTGAGCTTGATCGCGTCCTCGGCAAAAGCCGCGCCTTCGGTGGTGCGCCAGGCGAGCGGAGTGTAGCTGGGAGCGTAGGTGTAGGTGCTGACCTGCCCCTGGAGAAAACTCTGCAAATTGGTGAAAGAGAGTTGGCCATACTGATTCTGTACCAACGAGTTATTGGACTGAATGCGTTGCACCCAGCCGCCAAAGCTGAAAGTGTGGCGGCCCCGTGTGAACGAAAGTTGATCTGAGCCGGTAAAGAGATTGCGGACCGCCCGCAAATTGCTGCCGCCGTTCGTGCCACCATTGGTGATCTGCGATGCACCGTTGAGTGTCGTTCCGCCGCCGACAACGACCGCCCCGACGGGCTGTCCGGCGTGAATCCAGCCTGGCAGGTCCACAGTTGTGCCGCTGTCGAAAAAGAATGCACCACGCGAAAAGCCGAACACAGTCTTGTTGACGAGGTTGGAAGAAAACACGTGCGTTTCACTAAGACTGGCAACCTGAGCGCACAGGGAAATGTTATCAAAAGTGTAAGGATTGGTAGTGGGTGAGTGCGCCTGGCTATCGTCGACGGTATAAATTGCCGCGAGGGAATCGCGGTTCGAAAAAATCTGGTCAAGGCGGGCTGTGCCGAAGTCCTCGCGAATGTTCTGCAAGGGATTGCTGTAAGCCGTGGCTATGCCACTTGGCGCTCCCGTTGAGGTCAGGATCTCTGGCCCGTTCGCGACCGGCCAAAGCGACAGCAAAGGCCGAACGCTTGGCACAGCGGCCGCTCGCGAAGTGTTGTCTGCTACCAGCGTGACGTCACTCAAACCCAGATTTTGCCGGTAGCCTTCGTAGTTGCCGAAGAGAAATGTCTTGTCCGTTCGAATCGGTCCACCCAAAGAGCCACCAAAGACATTGCGCTGAAATTCCGGGATACTGCCTTGATCGAAGAAGTTTCGAGCGTCCATTGCGCTGTTGCGTACGAAATCGTACACCGAGCCATGGAATTGATTGGTGCCGCCCGCAGTCACGATACTCACTTGCGCGCCGGGCCTTTTACCGTACTCCGCGCCGTACGCATCCTTGACCACGGCAAACTCTCGCACTGCATCCACTCCCAGCAACTGACCGCTGACTCCACCGGGAGTGTTACTGATCTCTGAAGCCCCGGTATATTCGACACCGTTGAGCAGAAAGAGATTTTCTTGCGGGCGGTGGCCGGAAACGGAAAACATGTTGCCCAGTTCCGAGTTCGATGTGCCGGTGCTGCCAGCGCGCTGCGAAGTGTAATTCACAGTTCCCGGATTCAGCGTCAGCAACTGGTCATAGCTGCGCCCATTCAAGGGAAGGTCCTTTACTTGCCGCTCTCCCACAAGCCCGGAACCGTCTTCCGTCGTTGCCGCAAGCAGACCCGGATCGGCGCTGACTTCCACCGTCTGGTGCATGTCGCCTACATGCAAAGTCAGATCGAGTTCCTCGCGCTGCCCCACGACCAGCACGATGCCAGATCGCCGCTCGGTGCGAAAGCCTGGTTTATCTGCTGTTACTTCATAGCGACCCACCGGCAGTGATCGCGCATGGAAGCGCCCGGCTTGGTCCGTTTCAACGTCGCGTTGCGTCCTGGTTTCAAGGTTTTTGATTTGCACCTTTGCATCCGCAATGCCCGCACCAGAAGCGTCACGCACGATTCCACTAAGGGAAGCGTCGTCTTGAGCACGCACGGCCGGAGTCACCCGCACACAAGCCATGATGAGAACAGCGCAACACAGAAACATCTTATTGTTTCTTCGAAGGCTTTTCATGGACTCTCCTGACATTTGGAATCTCAATGTGTCGAAGGTTGATTAGTCCCTCGACTTTAGGGAGGCCGCGTTCATATCGAAGTTTGAAAGCAAATCGTTTTAACGACCGGCGCGAAGGAATCCACTTCGGAATCAATGTAGGCGGAAGTCGACTGTAATAAGTACCTGCTTTGGAACCGGCTCATCGTTGAGGTAGGCTGGCCGGTACTTCCATTTGCGGACTGAATCGAGTGCAGCGGCCTGGAGCAGCGGCGGACCCGAAACCACCTTGGGGTCGGTGAGTTTGCCGGCTGCGTCAATAACCGCGCGGATGACCACTGTGCCCTGAACGCGCGTTTGCTTGGCTTCAGGGGGATAAATCGGCGGGATTTCAAGGACGAGCTGCGCGTCTTCCAGGCGACTACCCACGGGCACGGGCTTCGAAGTCAGAGGCAGCGCGAACGGGATATTCAAATCGCCGGGAACAACCTTCTGGATCGTGTCAACGGGGGCATCCGAAGCTACGGTACTCCGGTCGGGTGGTCCGCCTCGACCAACTGTTGCGGGCCAGCGGGGCGTGCCTGCAAGCGAAGCAAAAAATTCTGGGTTCAAATTCTGTCCGTCCCAGGCTGGCCTTCCGGCCGACTCCGGGGAAGCGGGCTGAGAAGTGCTAATGCTGGCATCTGAATGTTGCACTTGGTGAACTGGCTGACTCCTCTTATGCACGACAATCAGTGGCTGGGACACAACCGGAACGGGATCATTCGCAGACCGCACGCCCGGTAGTCCGTTCACTGCTTTTGATGGCGGAGACGCAACCCGAGCAGGATTTGTGCCAGTAGCCGCAGCGCTGTGTGCGATGCCACGATGCAAATAGAAAACTCCTGCCGCGGCAATGACGAGGAGAATGACGCCAACCAAAACGGGTGCAAAAGAAGATGGAAGATTATAGTGCGCCGTCTTTTGCTTGGGCGCCACCTTGCGGAGAAGTTGGTGGCGCCAGGCGCGACGATCGCCTGAAGTTCGAATTGGCTGCGGGGGAGATGGCGGAGTGGCTTCTGCAGCAAGAGCCACACGTTCCGCGGGAAAACTGTCGTCCCCGAAAGAATCGGGCGCAGGCACCGCCGCGGGCTCTTTGGGACAGGTAGCGGCCGGAATTGAATCCGGAATCGTCGCTAACCCGACGCCTGGCGTCAACTCATGCGTGAAAACCTCGACAGCACCCCTGGGGGAAGCTGCGGTTACGGGCTGGTGCGAACGGTACTGTTTCGAGAAGAGCGGGCTCAGCTCTAGATCGCTTGCCGCTTCTTGCACAAGGGAGAGGTCAATATCCTTCCTTCTCAGGGCATAGCCCAAACTTAAGGCGTTAAAACACAGGTTGTTGATATTTCGCGGGATGCCCTTACTCCAGGCCGCAATCACCGCTCGGGCTTCAGGAGTAAACAGCTGAGTGCCTTCATAGCCAGCCACGGATAACCGATGATTGATGTAGGCATCCGTCTCCGCAGGCCCAAACGGATTAAGCCGGCTCAAGATGGAGACGCGTTGGCGTAGCTGCGTCAGGGTAGGACGCGCCAATTTGTCTGCCAACTGGGGTTGGCCTACAAGGACGATCTGTATGAGTTTCGAGGTCGGTGTCTCAAAGTCCGAAAGCAACCGAACGGTTTCCAGCGCGGACTCGTCCAGGTTCTGGGCTTCGTCCACAAAGACCACAAGGCGCTTGCCAGCCTTTGCCTCACTGATCAGAACCTCTTTCAGCTGCTCGTACAATCTTGGGAATTCCTTTTCCCGGGTGTCGATTCCTAGATCGACCAGCAGGCAACCGAGTAGCTCGCGTGAATCGCACAGCGTCTGGAAGACGAACGCCGTGCGGGCTGAATTCCGCAGCAGCTCCTGAAGGTGAAACAGTAGGGTGGTCTTGCCCATCCCTGGTTCGGCAATTAGCACCAGAAATCCCCGCCCCGATTCAATGCCGTAGAACATTGAAGCGAGCGCCTCACGATGTGTCCGGCTGGGATACACATAGTGCGGATCCGGGGTGTCACTAAACGGCTGCTTTCGGAGTTTATAGAAATCAAGAAACATGGGCCGCGGCGCCGTTCTTCCCATTCTGTGGCATGGTAGCGAGTACAGGAATATTCAGGAACGACCTTACTTCATCGGGCGTTCGGAATGTAGGATCCAGGTGTTCCGAACCGAAGGCCAACCCCACGCTCGTGAAGGTAGCCAGCAGCAACCCGACAAGTACGGTCAAAGCGCGGTGATTTGAGGGCAGCGAAGGCACGGTTGCAGGCTCTGCGATGGCCACATTGATGATCCGCCTGCTGTCAAGCGCGTCGGATATGCGCGCCTCCTCCTCTTTCCGGAGATAACGGAGGTAGCTTTCTTCCGTGGCTTTAACAGTTCGGATGAGATCGTCTTGAACTATTTGGTTCTGTTCAAGCGACTGGGCATTCTCCCGATAGGACCGCACGGTCAGAGCCGTCGCTTCGGCACGCGCCTGCAAACCGGCGAGTTCAGACTTGGCCCTAGACAGTTCTTCTCTGACCCATTCATACGCCGGATCGCGGTCCGTGGTCTCGTCATGCAGTTGCGATTTCTCTGCTGCCGCAAGTGCGGTGTGGGTCTGTCCAATCTGGACGTCCACTTCTTGAACTGCTCTGTAGCCGAGGTCGTACTTCTCCAACAACTCGGTCCGCTTCAGCTCGAGCGTCAACAGATTGGATCGAAGCTGTGAGAGAATCAAAGCGTCGTCGGCGTTGCGAACCTGGGTGATCATGCGAGTAGGCATGGACCCAGCTTGTTCCTGGAGGGCACGAACGCGTTGTTGAGCCTCGGCGATGGCCACCTTTGTCTGCTTTAGCGTACTATCGAACTCAGCCAGCTTCCGCAGCGCGACCTCCTTCTCGAGCTGTGCGGAAACCACTGACGTACCGTGGGTGAAATCAACCAAATGCGCCTCGGCATCGGCTAGTCGCTTGCGATACTGCTGGGTTTGTTGTTGAAAGAAACCGAATGCCTCCGGTTGTCGGTGCACCGCCACATTCTTTTCCAGGTAGAAGTTCGCCAGCGCGTTCAGTACTCGACCCGCGAGCTCCGGATCGGCCGATTCATAATTCACTGCGATGAGGTTGGTCTTCTTCACCGCTTCTACGTCAAGCTCCTTCTGGAGGATGCGAACCGCGGTTGCAATTTGTGGGTCTTCTTCCGAAGCCTGCCGTGCCGTGTGCTTCCTTATGGCCGCAAGCACTCTGGACCAAGCAGAATCGCCTCGGTTCTGAAGATCACACGTTCGGACAACCTTTTCTAGCAAATCTTTGCTCTTGAGCAACTCCACTTCGGAGTTGAGCTCTTCCTCAGTCACCGCGCCAGCGAACTGCGGCAGAGCGGCTCCGGGTGTCGCGACAGGGTCGACGCGCCCGGGTTTGACCAAAACTTTCATTCCCGCTTCATATCGGTTGGGCTGCAACACCGCTACAAGGATGGCTCCTGAAAGCATGCCCAAAAAAGAGAGCACCAGTAGTCGGCCGTGTCGAAACGCAATCGCTAGGAGGTCCCTCATTGTGGGAGAACGGACTCCGTAGCCATCGTGATTGCTGAAATCTTGGTCTTCCATGATGCCCTCTGCTTTTGCTGATATTGGTCAGAAATTAGTTGGGTTGAGGCCCACGCCCACGTTCGAGTAGGGGATCCACGGTTTGATTTTCGAAATGCGGTTCTGGGGTACGAAGAACATGTCTCCCGGCTGCAGGTGCAAATCCTCCGTCAGATTCTCAGCTTTGAACATCTTCTTCACGTTAACTATCTTGGCCTCCGCCCAGTCATTCGACACACGGCGGAACAGCAATACCTGCGAATGTTTTGAACTTCCCGTGAAGCCGCCGGCTATAGCGATCGCCTCGGTCAGCGTAATGTCCTCTCGCAAATCATATTTTCCAGGGTGCCCAATCTGACCGCCCGCAATGAAATAAGGTTTCTCGAAGTCTTTCAGAGCTATGTTGATGACCGGGTCGTGCAATATCCTTGCGTAGGCTGTTCGGAGCAAGTCCCTCAGTTGCGGTACCGTTTTCCCTGCGACGTATAGATCACCCAGGTTCGTGAGCGTGATGTATCCATCCGGGTGAACGGTCACCGTCTGATTGAATTCAGGCGTGAAAGGAAAAGTCAAATCGAACGTGTCACCTTTGCACAACTGGTAGCGAGGGTTTCTCTGTTGCAATACCGGCCGGTCTACCCCCGTTTCACTGCCCGTCGTGGCGTCGGTAGTCGCTTGGCTCGTGGCGGGGACCACTGATGGTTCCTGCCTTTCCTGTGCGCCGGAGGCGCACAGGGCTATTCCTGAAAGGACTGCAATTCCAATCGAAGCCCGACAACTCCTGAGAATCTTTACTTTGTATCTCTGTCCCATACAACTCATCTCGGCCTCCTGTTTTGCTAGCGGTGGCTTTTCCTGGTTCCCCCAATTGTTACTCTCGACCCCATAAGCTCCCCGCTCCGAAAGGAGGAAACTCTCCAACCGAAGGTTCACAGGATTTCGTGGTTTTGCATCGCCGCTCTGTGTGTCGGATCAAATAAGAAGACAATTTTTCAGCAAGGCACGGCCCACTGGCCAAGAGGTTGGGGAGGAGAGGCTGTCGGTTATTGAAGCTGAGCAAAGAGTTTTCCAATTTCTGGGCAACCCCTCCAGCAGCCTTAACAAGGGCGACACCGGCCGCAACATCCCATTCGTGTTTGGGAGTGAGCGTCCACGTCGCATCGGCAAGTCCCGCGGCCACCCGTGCTAGCTTGTAGCCAATCGATCCCATCGGCCTTATCGCGAAGGGACCATTCCGGAATTGTTCCCACTCGCCGCGTTTCACCTCGCTGCGGCTGGCGAGGACTGTGGCGCCGCTGAGTGCTTCTCCGCGGCGGGCGCAGGCTCTTTTGCCGTTATATGTAACACCGGTTTCGAGAGAACCGATAAAAGTTTCGCGCGTGGCTGGGTTGCAAATGCCGCCGGCAATCGCTTGGCCGTTATCAACAAATCCGACGGAGACGCACCACTCCGGAATGCCGGCAACAAATTCGCGGGTTCCATCGATAGGATCCACGACCCAAACCCGCGTCCTCTTGAGCCGCGTCAGATCGTCAGCACTTTCCTCGGACAGCCAGCCTTCTCCGTCCCGAACAAGAACTTCGCGAAGGAGACCATTGGCTGCCCGGTCGGCCTGGGTTACCGGGTCATCTCCAAACTTGAAATTAACCTTCGTATCCGCAGGCATGAACCGAGAGATGGCGCCGACAGCTAGTTCGAGCGCATCCCGGATGCGCACCAGAATCACTGAAGCTGGAGTGTGGGTCACGATCGATTCCCCAAGCTTAGACCAACAGCATTCTGACGCCGCTGGCCAGCAGTGCTACACACAGCACCCGCTTGAGCCATGGGCTGGGCAGTTGCGTGCTGAGCCGTACGCCGATCAATGCTCCCGGTATTGAACCGACTAGAAGAGCCATCACCAATCCGAAATCTACCGTTCCCAGTCGAAGATAGAGGAGGGTAGTGAATCCAGTGAGAAGGACCGCATGAATGATGTCGGTGCCCACCAGAATCGCAGGCGAACAATGGATCAGAAGAACGAGCAGGACCAGAACGACGGTGCCGGAACCCACCGAGCTCACGCCTACCAGGAAGCCGGCAAAAAGCCCAATCACGCCAACGCCGATCCGCGCACTCGGCATTACTTGATTCACAGTTAACGCAGCTTTTGCGAACATCCCCTGAATGAGTAGGAGGAGCGGGATAAGAACGAGAAGAACCCCGACGATCAACCTTAGGATATCGTTCACCCCGTCTCCATAAACCGCGCGCAGCCGAGCTATGAGCAGCACGCCACCAAAAGCACCTGGTATACTCCCACACGCGAGGTGGCGTACTAGTCTCCAGTTAACCGTGCGTTGATGCCAATGAAGAAAGCCTGCGCCCAATTTTGTGAGCACGCTAAATGCAGCATCGGAGCCGACCGCCACAATCGGCGGAATACCTAGGCCGAAAATCAGAAATGGAAGCAAAAGAACTCCGGACCCCAGCCCTGTGAGACCCACCAAGACGCCTACAACTGCTCCCACCAACACCTTGAACAACAAAACATGCATAACTTCCGCTTGGGAACGCGTCACTCTTGTGTTTGGCCGCAGCGTGCGCCAAGTTGCCGGTTGCGGGTCTGAGGAAAGCTTGCCATCAGCGAGACCACAGTTTTTTCACCGGGCAAGCGCTTCGGTTGTAGTGCCCGGAGCCAGGCGCAGACTTCAACAGTGGGTCATTTCCCCATTGACGCCGACATAGCCTTGCCGCTCCAGGTGCAGGAAAACTTCTTGCGCTGCTTCTTCTGGGCTCATGAGGTTCGTATCGATCACGACTTCGGCGTCTTGAGGGGCTTCATACGGGTCGGAGATCCCCGTGAACTGCTGCACCAAGCCACTCCGTGCCTTCGCGTATAAGCCCTTACGATCCCTGGCCTCGCAAACGTCCAAGGACGTAGAAAGGTAAACCAGGATGAACCCTCCGTGAGGTTCGATCATCGCTCTCACTTCTCTCCGCACAGCGTCATACGGAGCGATGGGAGCGCAGATTGCAATTCCACCGTTCTTGGCAATTTCGGACGCCACGAACCCGATTCTGCTGATGTTCAGGTCGCGATGCTCACGGGAGAACCCCAACTCGGAAGACAAATGTTTGCGCACGATATCGCCGTCCAGCAGAGTGACAGGGCGACCTCCCATTTCGAGGAACTTAACTCGCAGGATGTTCGCGATCGTGGATTTGCCTGCGCCAGAAAGGCCCGTGAAGAAAATGGTGAATCCTTGACGATGTCGTGGTGGGTAGCTTTGCCTCAGCTCGTTGAAAACCTCTGGGAACGTGAACCAAGTTGGAATTTCTTGGCCCTCTGCGAGGCAGCGTCGCAACTCGGTCCCTGAGATCGTGAGCGCGCGCGCGCATTCTGGTACTTCGTCCTCAGGAAGGTAGCTATCCAACTCTTCGACATAGACCATCATCTGAAAGGGCACCATTGTCACTCCAAGTTCCTGCTGGTGAACACGCAACAGCTGCTGCGCATCGTAGGGGCCGTAGAACGGTTTTCCGTTCTCGCCATTGCCCGGACCTGCATGGTCGCGTCCCACGATGAGATGGCTGCAGCCATAGTTTTTTCTGATAATTGCGTGCCATAGTGCCTCGCGGGGCCCGGCCATACGCATGGCGAGGGGAAGCAAAGCCAGCTTGGCAGTGTCTTTCGGATATCTTGAAAGGAGCGCTCGGTAACAGCGAACTCGTACGTAATACTCCACATCTCCTGGCTTGGTCATGCCGACAGACGGGTGGATCAACAGATTCGCGCCTATTTGCCTTGCCGCACGCAGAGTCAACTCCTGGTGAGCGCGGTGCATCGGGTTTCGCGTCTGAAAGGCAACAATCTTTCGCCAGCCTAACCGAATGAATTCAGATCTTAGTTCCGCCGGTGTCTGGCGTAATGCCCGAAAGTCGTAGTTTGACGGGAGACGAATGCCCTCGACATGTCCGCCCGCATAA
>Ga0210404_10000415_pt1 | contig 22991 bp, 22 predicted proteins | sample IncBWH28MmetaG_FD_155455 | JGI IMG/M metagenome (GOLD analysis project Ga0210404, IMG submission 155455) | Forest soil microbial communities from Barre Woods Harvard Forest LTER site, Petersham, Massachusetts, United States - Inc-BW-H-28-M | ecosystem: Environmental > Terrestrial > Soil >... | reverse complement strand
TGATCGGCGAGATGACGCACTCGACGCTGACCGTGGGACGGCTGGGCGCGGGAATCGCCATCGTCACGGCCGCGGTTCTGATGCAGCCTTTGCTGAATTGGACGCAGGCGCGGCTCGATCATTTCTTCTATCGCGACAGGCTCGACTATCGCCGCACGCTGATCGAATTCGGGCGGACCCTGGCCAATGAAGTCCACATCGAGCCACTGCTGGGGTCGGTGCTGGATCGCATTTCGCAGACCCTGCTGGTCGACCGGCTGGCCGTTTTTCTGGATGATCCGGCGAATCCCGGGCAGTTCGTGCTTTCGCGCTCGATGGGGCTGCGGCCGGTGGGACCGCTCGATCTGAGTTTCCTCGATCCGGCACGGCCGGCGATGCAGCGCGCCTGTCTTTTCTTCGAGTCGGCGCGAGCGGCAGACGAAGAAGCCGAGCCGGTGCGGCGCACGATCGAGGAACTGGACCTGAACTATTTCATCGCCTGCCGCTTCCACGATCGCACGGCGGCAGTGATCGGCCTGGGAAAAACGGTCGACGGCGATTATCTTTCAAGCGACGACCTGGAGCTGCTTTCGACCATCGCCGGATACGTGGCGATCGCCATCGAAAATGCGCGGCTCTATCAGAATCTTGAGCAAAAGGCGCTGCAAATCGAACGCTTGAAGGATTTCAGCGAAAATATCGTGGAGTCGCTCCGGATCGGCGTGCTGACGGTCGATCTAGAGGACCGGATCGAGTCCTGGAACCCGCAGCTGGAGAACCTGCTCGAAATCCCCCGGGCCGAGGCGCTGCGCAGGAAGCTGGACGAAGTACTGCCGCGCGACCTGGCCGGAGAAATCATTGCGCATGCGGCCGGCGAACACGTTTCGGGAATCTACCGCTTCCATCTGAACACGCGCAGCAACAAACATTTGGTGATCAATGCATCGATCGCGCCGCTACTGGCGAAAAACGGCGCGCGGCTGGGACGACTGATTTTGCTGGATGATATTACCCAGCGCGTGCGTTTAGAAGATCAGATGGTCCAGACGGAAAAGCTCACGTCGCTGGGTTTGCTGGCAGCCGGCGTGGCCCACGAAGTCAACACGCCGCTGGCCGTGATCTCGAATTACATCCAGATGCTGGCGAAGCAGATCCCGTCCGGCGACCCGCGGCAGAAGACGATCGAGCGGATCGTGAAGCAGACCTTCCGTGCCAGCGAAATTGTCAATAATCTGCTGAATTTTTCACGCACCGGCGGCACCGAGCCCGTCGAGGTGGATTTGAATTCCGTGCTCGAGGAGACGCTGACACTAGTTCAGCATCCGTTCAAGAGCGCGCAGGTCAACGTCGTGAAGAATTACCAGGAGCGGCTACCGGTGATTCTCGGTTCTACCACGCGGCTCCAACAGGTCTTTCTGAATCTATTTATGAACGCGCGTGACGCCATGCCCGGCGGGGGCATGCTCGAGGTGCGGACCGGCTCACGGAACGGGTCGGTAGAAGTCGAAGTAACCGATACCGGCGCGGGTATTCCGCCCGAGCATCTGAAGCGGATTTTCGACCCGTTTTTCACCACCAAAGCCACGGGGCGCGGGACAGGCCTGGGCCTCTCGGTGAGCTATGGGATCATCAAAGAACATGCCGGCAAAGTAGACGTGCGTTCGACGCCCGGCAAAGGGACGTCGTTCCGGCTGGAGTTCCCGGTTGCCAGGAAAGCGGTGCATGCCTAGAGGATCGATACTCGTCGTCGACGACGAACTGGAAATTCGCGAGGGCCTCGAAGCCCTGCTGACATCGGAGAGCTTCGAAGTGACGGTCGCGGAAACAGGCCAGTCCGGCCTGCAGAAACTCGAAGACAAGCCCTTCGACCTGATGCTGCTGGACGTGAGCCTCCCGGATCGCAATGGCATCGACATGCTACGGGAGATTCGCCAGCGCGATCCGAATCTGGCCATCATCCTGATCACCGCCTACGGCTCGATCGACATGGCGCGCGAGGCGTTCAAGGGCGGTGCGCAGGACTACATCACCAAGCCTTGGTCGAACGACGAGCTGATCGCGCAGATTTCGCTGGCCATCGAGGGCCGGCGGCTGCGCGAGGAAAACCTGCACCTGAAGCGGGCGCTGAAGCAGCGCTACAATTTCCCGAACATCGTCGGCAAGAGCGAAAAAATGCTCGCGGTGCTCGATCTGGTGAGCCAGGTCGCGCCGTCGCGCTCGACGGTGTTGATTTCCGGCGAAAGCGGCACGGGCAAGGAAGTGATCGCGAAGGCTATTCATTCGGCTTCGACACGCACCGACAAGGCGTTCATCCCGATCAACACCGGGTCGATTCCCGTGGATCTGCTGGAGTCGCAGCTTTTCGGACATGTAAAAGGCGCGTTCACCAGCGCGGTGGCCTCGAAAAAAGGACTTTTCGAAGTGGCCGACCAGGGCACGATTTTCTTCGACGAAATTTCGACCATCAGCCCCGAGACGCAAGCGAAGCTTCTGCGTGTGATTCAGGAGCGCGAATTCATGCGGCTGGGAGGGACGGAAACGATCAAGGTGGACGTGCGCATCCTGGCCGCTTCGAACGAAGATCTGCGCAAGCTCGTTCGCGAAGGCCGGTTCCGCGAAGACCTGTTCCACCGGCTCAACGTGATCTCGATCCAACTTCCGCCGCTGCGCGATCGCAAAGAGGATATCCCGCTGCTGGTGGCGCGCTTTCTCGATCAGTTCTGCCGGGACAATGGCAAGCCGCCGCGTGCTTTTACCGCTGGGGCCATGAAACTGCTGATGGACTACGACTGGCCGGGAAATATTCGCGAGCTCGAAAACGCGGTGGAACGCGCCGTCGTGCTTTCCACGCAGGAATTCATGGACGCGGATTTGCTGCCGGAAAGCGTGCGCACGCGCGAAATCGTCAAGGGAGTGCGTTTGCAGCTTGCCGAGTTCCTGCCGCCGCTGCCGGGCGAAATCGGCTCGCACGGCTCGGCGCCGCCACCTTCGCTATTCGAGATTCTCGAGGAAGTGGAGCGCCGCATCATCGTGGACATGCTCGAACGCACAAACTGGAACCAGACGGAAGCGGCTGAGCGTTTCCAGATCCCGCTCTCGACTCTCAATCAGAAGATCAAACGGCTGGGAATCGAGACGCGCCGGCGCCCAGGCGCGCCACGCGGTGGTCCGGGCATGCCTTACGGCGAGGATGCCGCCGAATTTGCGGCCGGAAAATAACGCCGGTTTAGTCGGCCAGAATGGATCAGGATTTTTTCCAGGTGCGCTGGTCCTGCCCGGAGTGGTGCGCTTGGCCGCGGTGGAACCTTCGCTTCATCTCGTATAGCGCGCGATCGGCCGCGCCCAGCAGCGAGTCCCGGCTTTCACCGTCGAGAGGATAGACGGCGGCGCCGACACTGGCTGAAATTGCCGGCTCCTCTGAATCGCGCGCCACCTGCTCGCGAATCCTGCGCGCGACTCGCTCCGCTTCCTGGGGCCCCGCTTCCGGAATAACCAGCGCGAATTCATCGCCACCGTAGCGTGCGGCGATGTCGATTTCCCGGCAGTGCACGCGGAGAATGTCGGCCAGGCGGCATAGAGCGCGGCTGCCCACCAAGTGGCCGTGCGTGTCGTTGATAAATTTCAATCCGTCGAGATCCAGCAGCAGCACCGCGAAAGTCCTGCCCGTACGGCCAAAGCGGCGGATTTCGGCATCGAGCACGTCGACCAGGCGCCGGTAATTGGCGAGGCCGGTCAAAGGATCGCTGACCGCAAGAGCCAAGATTTGTTGATCCGCGCTGCGACGCTCGGCGGCCAACGCCGCGAGTGCCAAAGTCATCACCGCGACGATGCCCATGAACGATTGCAACAGCAGGAGCGACTCATTTTTCGTGCCGATCGCGAAGGGTCCCCAGCCGTGCAGGGTGCCCCAGACCGCGACGCTTGAAAGCAGCACGACGGCCAGCGACGCTTCGCGCTGCCCGAATCGAAGCGCCGCCCAGATCAGAAACGGAATGCACAAATACTCCAGCGGGTAGTTCTTGGGCGCGCGAAACAGTAGTCCGCAAAAAACGATTTCGCTGATCGCGAACAGGCCGATGAGCAGCGCCCCCATTTCCACGATCCGCATCCACTTCCTGGGAATTCGAAAATCCGAGATCCAGAGAATCAGCAGAGGCGTCACGATAATCGCACCCACGCCGTCGCCCAGCCACCAGGTCAGCCAGATATCCCGATAGGCGCGCCAGGGAGCGAACCCGCCGAGCGAAAGCGTGGTGACACCGATGGTAGCCGCAACGGCTGTCCCAACTGTTCCGGCGAGCACGGCGAATTTGAACGTGTCTCTTCCCTGGTCGAACGCACGGCGGCCGTTTGCGAAGCGTGTAACAAGATACGCGGCGATCAGGGCCTCGAAGGTGTTTCCGGTGGCGATACCAAGCGAGGTCAGGATCGTGCCAACCGTGGTCGCGTTGACCAGGAACGCGCCGATGAAGACGCCTGGCCAGACCTCCGTGCCCAGCAAGAGGAGTGCCGCGAGTGCGATTCCGGTGGGAGGCCATACGGCTGTCGAGCTGGGGTGCACGAACGCCATGCTCAGGCCCAACTTGCCGGCGAGGAAATACACGACCGCCAGCCCGCCCCGGGCGAGCAGTTTCTTCTTTTCGTCTTCGTACCTAGCAGAATTCATCGGGCGGTGCCTATCGAGCGGATCGACCTTCTTTCAGCCTAGTTAATATGACGCTGCCGGAGAGCGATTGGGCGGGACGAAAGGGGCAGCGAAACGCCTAAGGGTTATACAGCAATCGCTGTAGCCGCGATTTGGAACAGCTTTCGGGGTCAAGAGACCAGCGGGCGGCCGGCAATATTCTCAAGGATCCGGTAGGGCGCGAAATCGGGCGCCACCAGAGCCTTGGGAGGGACCAGGAAGGTTTGCTCGAGCGCGAACTGTCCGGACATAGCCGCATGGGCGACGCCGTCGGTGAACACAAGCCAGGTGGAAAGCGGAGGAAATTCCAGGCGCGTTTTCGGGCAGTTTTTCTGAAAGGTCGAGTTTTCCTTCAGGTAATCGTGGAAGCCCAGCATAAACATGTCGTAGGGGGTGCGGCCCATCCCGCGAAAACCGAGTTTTTCTCCCCAATCCTGCACGGTACGGCTCACCCAGGAGTCCTCGGCGATGCGCTCTAGACCCGCGTCTTTGGCAAAATGGCGCGCGAGAACTTCGAAGCTGTCGGTCGTATTCCAGACGCGCGGCTTGGTGGGGTTCAAATTGGTGAACACTCTTAGGATTCGGCCACCGCGAGTGGGCCGGCTCGGAAAAGCGTCCACGTGCAGCAGGTCGTTGCGCTTGTGCAGCGGCAAGCCCCGCCGCTCCTCTTCAAACGGGCGAAAGCTCGAAAAATCGACGGTCCATTTGCCGGCGTAGGGCAACAGGAATTGTTTCAGAAAATCCATGAGCTGCAGGCTGTAGTTGCGCAGGATCGCATGCACGCGCGCGACGGTGTCCGCATCGCCAGCCACGCCGCGGAGAACGTCCTCGCTCGGACGGTAGGAGACGTTTTTGTGCATACGCAGCTCGGCCCATTGCTGGGCGACAAGAAAATCGCGGTCCTCTCGCGGTAAATCGTAAGGGAGATCGCGAAAAAAGAGGATTTGCCCGCGCTCGAGCAACTCGCACCAGGTGCGCGATCTCGCTTCGCGCTGCTCCGGACGCGTCCAACCGCCGGTCAGTTTGTAGTCCTCGACTGCAATCCAGGGCAAGTTCGCTGCGCTCCGTCGCTCTTGATGCGTTTTAGGTCTTCCCCACGGCCTGAGCGCGATATCCGCGCGGCAGGAGCGCGGTGTCGAGTCCCTCGGCGCGCGAGAGGTCGACGTTGTCGAGTTTCGTCTCGCGCAGGATGGCCGTTTGCAGAATCGCGCCTTCGAAATTCGCGCCCTCGATGTCGGCGTCCCGAAAATTGGCGGCAACGAAATCGGCCCGCCGGAAGTTGGCTTGCCGCATCGTCGCACGGAAAAATTCGGCGCCGCCCGCCTGCGCCTGCGTGAGATTGGCCGCGTCCAGATGCGCCTCGGTGAAATCGGCTTTGCGCAGATCGGCGCCCGCGAGGTTTGCTTTGCTCAAATCGGCGGAGGCCAGCTTGGCCTCCCGCAGGTTGGCACCTTCCAGATTCGCGGCTTGCAGGTCCGCGTAAGCCAGATTCGCTTTCCCAAGATCGGCGCGAGAGAGATCGGCAGTTGCCAGCTCCGCGCGCACGCCGCCCTCGGCGCCGCGCACGAATTGCGCGTGCGCCGCGAGAATATCCGACAGTTTCTTGCCGTTGAGGCGGATTTTCTGCGGCGCTCGCAGTCCTCCACCCTTCCATCCACCAAATAGGCTCATAGGCTCCCGCGGGATGAGTCGCTCTCTCATAGGCATTTTACTAAACAGAGCGGTGCTACGCACGCCTAAGACGCCGGGTGTAGGATGTTGGGAGTACTTCTTCGATCGGCGCGCGTGCTGACTTTGGCGATGAGCCACTTGACTACAGCCAGGCTATCGCACTTCCCGGTGACGTTCGTGTTTTTCGCGTCGCTGCTGGCGGCCCCTTCCCTGGCGCCCCAGACCGAACCTGGCACGACGAACGAGGAAACGGTCGCCAGCCTGGCGGCCGGGCGGGTGGTCATCGCGGTGGTCAAAGGCGCCATTTTGATTGGCACCGTCGAGAATCCCATCGAGGCGGATACACATCCGCCGATCCCGGTAGCCATCGGAAGCGAGCGCGTCGGCGTCATCCTGGGTACGGTCCGCTGGTCGTCACCGTCCTCACAGCGAGAAATCGCGCGCCTGGATGAGGACTTGCCGCATTTGCGCAGCACCGCCATAACGCAGGCGCCCCATTTGGCGACCGATGCGGTGGGCAAGGAAGCGACGGATCTCGAGATGGTCGGCCGTGGCTTGCTGGATCGCCTGAATGATGTCGCGCAGGACCTTCATAGCAAAGTCGACCTGCCCGCTAACGAACCGTTGGCCGAGCTGATTGTCGCGGATTATTTCACCGGCTATGGCGCCGAAGTCTGGCAGCTGGCCTACGGAATGAAACAACAGGAGGAGACTCCGGGGTACTTTACGACGCGCGTCTTGCTGCCCAGCTACGTGCAGATCTGGCCGCCGGAGAAGGGCCAGCCCCACACCCTGGTCGAATTCGCGTACCCGCCCGAAAATCCACCGCCGACTTTGCTGGATTTGCTCCGCCAGAAAGATCCGCGGCTGCAGGGTCTGGCGTCATCGGATCCCAAAATGGCTGCCGTGGTGCGGCTCTTGCTTGCGGGCGACAGCAATAAAGTGCCTGTGGCAGATGCGACGCAGTTCCTGCGCGCGGCGCTCGATGCGATCGCCCCACCCAGCACGCGCGAGACCATGGCCGTCATCAACGAAGAAACCGGCTTTGCCTGGATTCTCCCGCCGCCGCACGAACAGCCGCTGCCCGGCATCGCCCCCGCGCGCCCGCCCGACGCGCCCTCGCTGCTGCATCCAACTCAATAGGCGCCGCGAAGACTATTTCAGTTCCGCGATCTGCCTCTGCAGCTTGGCGTTTTTTTCTGCCACCGATTTCGCCAGGTCTTCCTTGTGCGCGACCAGCTTGCGCGCAATTTCCGCGTCGCCCAAGGCCAGAATCTCCGCAGCAAAAATCGCCGCGTTCACGGCGCCGGCTTTATCGATCGCCATCGTCGCGACGGGAATGCCTCCGGGCATTTGCACCGTGGCCAGCAGCGCGTCGAGGCCCTGCAGCGTGCTCGACGCCATAGGCACGCCGATCACGGGCAACCTCGTATTCGCCGCCATCACGCCCGCCAGATGCGCCGCTGCGCCCGCCGCCGCGATCACCACTTTCAGACCGCGCTTCACGGCGGTGGTCGCATATTCGTGAGCCCGCGCCGGCGTGCGATGCGCAGAAAGCACTTCCATTTCAAAGGCAATGCCCAACTTCGTCAGCGTTTTTCCTGTTTCACTCATGACGGAAAAATCCGAATCCGAACCCATCACGATTCCCACCGCAGGTGCCTGTCCCATCGCCACGTGTCGCGTCTCCCCGGATTTCAGCCCTTATATTGTTGCGCCGCTTTAGCACCGATGTCTTGGCGATAGTGCGCGCCCGAGATTTTTATTTCACCGGCGGCCTGGTAAGCGATCTTTCGCGCATCAGCCAGAGTCATACCCTTCGCGCTGACCACCAGCACTCTACCACCGTTCGTATAGCACGTTGCTCCGCATCCGCGCGTGCCTGCGTGGAAAATCGCGGCGCCCGGCACCTTCGCTGCCTGGTCGAGACCGTGAATCTCGATGCCCGTCTGCGGATCGCCCGGATAACCTTTCGACGCAATCACCACGCAAACGCTCGCGCCTGGATACCACTTCGCCTCGAACTTTCCCACATCGCCGCTCGCCGCCAGCAGGCAGGCCTCCGCCAGATCGAATTCCGCGCGTAGCAGCACGGCCTCGGTTTCCGGATCCCCCAGTCGGCAATTGTACTCAAGGACCTTCGGGCCATCCGAGGTCAGCATCAATCCAAAATAAAGAAACCCGCGATAGGGAATCCCGTCGCTGCGCAGCCCGTCGAGCGTCGGACGAACGATGGTTTCGATGATCTGCCGTTCAAGCGCCAGCGGCAAAATCTCGTCGATCGAATAGACGCCCATTCCTCCCGTGTTCGGACCCTTGTCGTTATCGAATGCGCGCTTGTGGTCGCGGGCCGGCGCCATGCGAATGAAATTGGTGCCGTCGGTCAAAATGATGTAGGAAAGCTCGTCGCCCTCGAGCGCCTCCTCCATCATGATGCGCGAACCCGCTTCGCCGAATTCACGCTTCACCATCGCGCGATCCACAAACTCCTTCGCCTCATCAGCCGACGAGGTCACCAGCACGCCCTTGCCCGCGCACAATCCGTCCGCCTTGATCACCAGCGGCCAATCCGTCGAACGAATCGCGGTGAACGCTTCCAGCGCCTCGACGTGGACGCCGTAAACATCCGCCGTAGGGATGTTGTGCTCCTGCATGAAGCGCTTGGAAAACACTTTGCTGCCTTCGAGCTGCGCGGCTTTCTCTGCCGGGCCCAGCAGCTTCAAACCGCGCCGCTCGAATTCGTCCGCGATTCCCAGCACCAGCGGCAGCTCCGGCCCCACGATCGTCAAGTCGGCACCCAGCCGCTTGGCCAGGCCGGCCGCCGCGCCGACGTCCGTCAGGTCGAGCGGCACGCATTCCGCATCCCTGGTGATACCGCCGTTCCCCGGCGCGCACCACACTTTTTCGACCGACGGGCTCTGCGCGAGCTTCCACACCAGGGCGTGTTCGCGTCCGCCGCCGCCAATCACCAGTATCTTCATGAATTTCCGCCGCGCTGTGTGAAGAACTGAGCACGATACGGCGAGCCGTCCGGCGATGTCAACCCTGCAACGAGCAATCGCAAATTGAATTGGATCGCGATGGTCCGACTTTGTGAATTCCAGGGCGTGCAGCTGGCGATACCACGACTGCCGGCCTCCCTGCGAGATGGCCGATGCCGTGGTACGCTGATCGCGATTGGAGGATCCTGGAGCGCTGCGGAGGCTTCCGATGAACGACGTGGCCGATTTCAATCTGTATCGTCAGTCAATTATCGACGACCAGCACCTCAAACTACTCTCTTTGGGCTACATGATTTCGGCGGGCTTCAACGCGCTGTTTTCGCTGCTCGGCCTGTTCTACGTCTTTATGGGAATCTTCATGGGCCAGATGATTCGAAACTTGCCCGAATCAAGCACCCAGGCTAATCAACCGCCTCCCGCGTTTTTCGGCTGGCTCTTTGCAGGAATAGGGCTGGCTTTCATGGGCGTCTTCCTGACCCTGGGCGCCCTGAAGTTCGTCGCGGCGTCCTGCCTCAAGAAACGAACGTCGAGAATCCTTTGCATGGTTGTGGCTGGGATCACCTGCCTGGAATTCCCGTATGGCACGGCCCTCGGCGTGTTGACCTTCATCGCTCTCGGCCGTGAGTCGGTGATCCGGCAATTTGATCAGGGCGTGGTCTCCCAGCCCGTGGCGTAACGCCGGGTCGGCGCTACTTTTTCGCCTCCCACAGCTCTACGAACCCGCCGACGTCCGGATCCTTCACCACCACCGCACGCCCATCCGGCACCTTCACGATGCCGCCTTCCGACACCGTGGTGGCGCCGGCGGCCTTCACCTTCGCGTATACGGCCTCGATGTCCGTCACCTGAAATCCGACATAGTTGGTGCCAATGTCGGCGAAATGCTGGTCCGGCGCCGGTTTGTCCTTATTCCCCGGATTTGCGAGCAGTTCCAGGCGGACCTTGAAATCGGTGCCTGCCTGGGGATACCACCCATTCAGCATGGTCATCGTTGGCCGGCCTCCGGCCGCGGGCGGGGCGGGTATCGGCGGATAATCTCCGCCCAGTATTCCGGCGTAGAAATCACGCGCCTTGGTCGCATCGATGACGTTCAAGCCGATGTGATTGAAACCCTCCTGCTTCCCCCACCGCTCGATATTCTGCATGGTCGCCGAGGAATCCGACACCAACGGTCCGGGAGGCGGCGCGCCCGGCGCGGGCTTCATCTTTGCGAAGAGCTCGATGAACCACCCGTCGGGATCCTGCACGAACACGAACCGGCGTGGACCGTTCGGTGGAGGTGGTCCGCCCGGCAACGCCATCTGCGGCACCCTCAACAACCCGACAGCCTTCAGCTTGTCCATCACCGGATTGCAATCATCCATCACCGTCACGTCCATGTGACCGGCACCCAGGTCCGAAGACGTCAGACTGCTCCAGTCCTGGCGCTGGATGCCTCGATATTCGCGCAAAATCAGCGGGAACGGCTTGTCGGACACCGAGCTCGGCATGTTAATAATCGCCGTGCGCGACTCCGCGCCCTTGGTTCCGCCCAGCGCGTTTGCCACCTTGTCGACTTTCCAGTCCGTCCTGCTTGCCACCGGATAACCGAGCGTTTCGTAGAACTTGACCGTGACGTCGAGGTCCTTCGCCTGGTGGCCGTCGAACGCCATCCCCAGCACCATCGGGTTCCCAGAGTCCGGTGACGCTGCGCGCGCATGAACGCGCGCGAAGCCCACGCTTGAAATCGCAATCACGGCCGCTCCGATCGCAAGAATCGGACCGATGTTGCGGCCCACGAATTCATTCACTGCTCGTCTTTCCATGAACATCGCGTTCCCCCTGTTTTGTTGGCACAGCCATCAGGCCGCCGCCAACCTGGCTCACGCTGGAACGATCAAAGGCTGCCCAGTCATTCGGAAGCTACGCACCCGAGGCCAACTCGAACTTCCCAGCCGCAGGATTCTACACCCAGCAGGGGCATTGTGCAGAATATGGTTGCAGGCAGGCTTGCGGCTATCAACCGCCGAGGATTAAAGTCACCTGGGGCAGTGGAGAGAACATCATGACCAAACGCCTTTTTCTGCTTTTGATATTGGTTCTCGCGCGCCCGGCCCTGGCCCAAACAGCGCCCGAAGGAATCTGGGAGGGATATGACGGGGAATGGCGCCACGTTTCTCAACAATTGATTGCGCTGGCCAATGCCACGCCCCAGGAAAAATTCGCCTGGCGACCCGCTCCCGGCGTGCGCTCCACGAGCGAAGTGTACATGCACATCGTAATCTCGAATTTTTATCTGCTGAGCGTAACCGGGCCGAAAATGCCGGCTGACTTAACCGATGGGATGGAAAAGTCGGTCACTTCAAAGACGGAAGTGATCACCTGGCTGCAGCGTTCGCTCGATGCCGTAAAGCAAGCTCACTTGGCCGAAACGCCGAAGGATCTTCAGCGCCAAGTGCTCATCGCCGATCGGGATGCGACCGTTGACGGGATGTATCTCCGAATCATAATCCATGCCAACGAGCACATGGGGCAGCTGGTCGCTTACGCGCGGATGACCGGCGTCGTCCCTCCCTGGTCAAACCCGTAACCTGGCGAACCGTTCCCCTGGATCGAAAAGGATCTCACTGCGCGTAAAACGCGCTCATCGTCCTGTAGAAATCCCACACATCGGCCTTCGACGACATCTCAAACGGCGAATGCATCGACAGCAGCGGCACCCCTAGATCGATCACTTCCATGTCCTGCCGCGACATGAATCCTCCGATTGTCCCTCCGCCGCCTTCATCCACTTTGTAGGTGTGCGTCTGCCACGGAATATTGTTGCGGTCCATCAGGCCGCGAATCTGCGCGGTGAATTCTGACGGAGCGTCGAAGCCCGGCCCGTAAAGCTTAATCGTCACGCCGTATCCCACGCGCGCGGCGTTGGTGTGCTCGCTCAAATTCGGAAATACTGGATTCAACGAATCATTCGCGTCCGCCGAAATCACCATCGAATGATGCAGCGCGCGCCGCAAGTCGAGATCGCTGTACCCCGCGCCCCGCTCGGGTCCCACCAGCTGTGCAAACGTCGAGCTTAGAAATTCCGAGCCGGCGCCGGTATTATTCACCGAACCGACTTCCTCGAAGTTCGACAGATAGGCCATCGCCGTATACTTCGGCGTTCCCTTCAAATCCAGAATCGCGCGCACCGCGCAGAACGATGACACCCGGTCGTCCTGCCCGTACGCGCCCACCAGCCCCTTGTCGAGCCCCACATCCGCCGGCGCGTCCCTGGGCACCAGCGACAGTTCCGCACTGACCAGATCCTCTTCTTTGATCTTGTATTTGTCGATCAGCAGCTTCGTCACTTCCGTCGCCGCCGAGGTGCTTTCACCGCCCAGACTCCCCAAAAAACGGCTCCAGCTCCTCGCCCTCGATCACGTCCGTATATTTGCGATCCCGAAGCTCCTTATCTGAATGCGGCGCCGCGTCCGGAATCACGAACACCGGATCGCCCGCATTCAGCCCAATCGAAACTTCGATCGTCCGGCCGTCGGTCGTATCGATTCGCCCGATCAGCGCCAGCGGACGATTCACCCACTGATACTTCTTGATTCCGCCGTAATAGATCGTCTTGAACAGTGCGAATCCTTCGGCCTGCAGAATCGGCCGGCCCTTTAGCTCGATGTGCGGGCTATCCTGATGCGTTCCCACGACATGTGAGCCGTCCACAATCGGCTCGGAACCGATGATGGCGAGAATCATGCTGCGCTCCCGATTCGGAACGATCAGCCGGGCGCCCGGTTTCACCTGCCCGGGCGACGTGAATTCGCTGAATCCCGCCGCCTTCGCGCGCCGAACCATTTCGCGCTGCGACGTCAACGCCGACCGCGCCACGTTCAAATACGATTTGTAATCCTCGGCAAATTCCTGCGCCTGCGCGCGCTCTGCCGGCGCCAGCAGCACCCACGCCTGTTTCTTCTTGGCCCACGCGCTTTCATCATCCTGCGCGGCAGCACCCGCGCACCACGCGATCAGAATCAGAGACGCCGCCCGAACGCTCAGCCACCGAAGTAACATCGAACACGTCCTCTCAACGCCGAAATGGCGCTTGATTTGGCTGAATCTTCGCACGGCTTGCTCCCGTCGGCCAAAGGTGATTTGATCGTGCGTCATGCATTGGGACTTCGCCGTCATCCTACTCTTGTTCGCCACGGCAGTGCCGCTGCTCGGTCGCCGCCGCGTGCGTCATCTGATGAGCCTGCCGGAAACGACCAGGCGCGATCGACTCGCTTTGTACGCGTCGACGGTCGCCTTTCAGTGGTTTGCCGTCGGGATCATCCTGTGGCGCCTATGGTCCCACCACATCGACTTGGCGCAAATTGGAGTAGCGATGCCGCGACCCTTGCTGACTGCGCTGGCTACGCTGCTGCTCTCGGCGGTCGTTCTGGCGAATCAGCTGGTCAGTTTGCGCCTGCTCGAGACTCATCCGGAGAACGTTCAGGGCCTGTTGCCCCAGATCGCTCTGAAAATCTTCCCCCAGCACTCAACCGAGCGATTGGCCTTCTCGGCCGTGGTTGTCACGGTGGCTGTCTGCGAGGAGCTCATCTATCGGGGTTTCGTGCAACGCGTTTTCGAAAATTGGTCCGGCGGAATGCTTCTCGCAGGCATCGCTGGATCCGCAGCGATGTTTGCGCTCGCCCACCTCTATCAAGGGCCCCGCGGAGTTATAACTACATTTGTAGTTGGTGTTCTGTTCTCGACCATTCGGGCCTGGACTGGCAGCTTGGCCGCTCCACTGGTTGCACATTTTGTTGCCGACATCACTGCCGGGCTGCTCGCTCCAGGTCGGCTTCGCGCCGCGCTTGCGCGCGGATCATCGGTCCGCGGGTTCCCTGCCGGCTGAGAATATAATCATGGGAATAACTGCAGCTCAAATCAAGAGTGTGCTTCAGGCCTACTCGTCGACCAACACCGCCTGCCTGGCCGATAAGATCAGCGTTTACATAGACCTTCTGCTGAAGTGGAATCGAAGGATCTCGCTAACGACAGTCACGGATCCTCTAGAAATCGTGAGATTTCACTTCGGAGAGAGCCTGTTTGCGATGGATGAGATGAAAAGCGACGAAAGTCGGCTCGCCGACGTTGGCACGGGTGCCGGATTTCCCGGGTTGCCGCTCGCGATGGCGATTCCGCAGACAGAGGCCATTCTGATCGAATCAAACACCAAGAAGTGTGCGTTTCTTGCCGAAGTCATTCGATCTTTGGAGTTGAACAACGCCAAAATCTTCCAAGGTCGGATGGAGGCGATGCCATCGAATTACGAGAAATTTGATTTCGTCGCGGCCCGGGCTCTCGGCCAGTTCGAGAGTCTACTCGAATGGGCGAAAGGGAGACTGGTCTCGCATGGAAAGCTCTTGCTCTGGTTGGGGGAATCCGATTCAGCTGAGATCGCGACGCGCCAGGTCTGGCGCTGGGGCGCACCGAAATTGATTCCCGGCTCGCGTCGGCGCTATTTGCTGAAAGGCACGCCGGCCTAGTCCGGTGAGCCTGCTTTCGGTTCGCAAATTGTTCCACGTGGAACAATTCTCACAATTCTCTTATCACGCTTACGCGAAAATGTTCCACGTGGAACATTCGTGTAGCGAATGCGGATTCTGTTTTCCTCTTGCCAGAAATTTCTTGCACCTCATGAAAGTACTCTGATACATTCCTTCCGCACGGGGGACCCCAGTTTTGGCTCGCATTATAGCCATAGCCAATCAAAAAGGCGGAGTCGGTAAAACGACAACTGCCGTTAACCTCGCAGCTTCACTAGCCTCATCCGAGAAGCGCACCCTGATCGTCGATTCCGATCCCCAAGGAAATGCGACCAGCGCACTCGGTTTCGCAAAGGACCCCGCCCGCCGCACCCTGTACCAAACGCTCATTCTTGCAGAACCCATCGAGCGCGTCGTTATGGACTCCCAGATCGACCTGCTCGACTTGATCCCTTCAGACAAGAACCTGGTCGGTGCCGCCATTGAGCTAATCTCCATGGAAAATCGCGAATACAAGCTGAAGCAGTCACTTCAGCCCCTCCGGGAGAAGTACGATTTCATCTTGATCGATTGCCCTCCTTCACTCGATATTCTCACCGTGAATGCGCTGGCCGCCAGCGACGCCGTTCTGGTTCCAGTTCAATGCGAGTTCCTGGCCCTCGAGGGGGTTTCTGAACTGCTCGACACCCTGGCACGCCTTCGCCGTGCAATCAACCCCTCTCTCGCGATCGAAGGCATCCTGCTCACGATGTACGACGACCGCACGACACTCTCGAAGCAGGTTGCTGCCGACCTGCGAAGCTTCTTCGGTGCGCAAGTCTTTGACAGCATCATTCCGCGGAATGTCCGCCTGGCTGAAGCGCCAAGCCACGGAATGCCTGTGATATTCTACGACATTCATAGTAGAGGCGCAGAAAGTTATATCCAACTTGCTAGGGAGGTTATCGCCAATGCCGAGAAACGCGTTGGGTCGGGGACTGAGCGCGCTGATCAGGGAGCCGGAGCCCCCGCAGCCTCAGCCGCAGCAGCCAGTGCCGGCGGCAACGCCGGGAACAGCGGGAGCAGCAGCAGCGGCTCCGGCTCTGGCCCCGAGTGACGTCTTCGCGCACATCGATATCGATCTGATCGATCCGAGCCCGTTTCAGCCTCGTACACGATTCCGCGAGGAGGCGCTCGAAGAACTGGCACGGTCGATTCGCGCCAGTGGGATCGTGCAGCCGCTCGTGGTGCGGCGGATGGGCCACCGCTTCCAGCTGATCGCCGGCGAACGGCGCTGGCGAGCGGCGCAGCGCGCGGCGATTCCGCGCGTGCCTTCCATCGTGCGCGACGTGCGCGATGAAATGGCACTGGAGATGACGCTGGTTGAAAATCTTCAGCGGGAGGATCTGAATCCCGTCGAGCAGGCCCGCGCGTTCCAGCGGCTCACCGATGAATTTCACCTGACGCAGGAAGAGGCTGCGGAGCGGACCGGAAAAGATCGCGCCACGATCGCCAATTCCGTCCGCATTCTACGGCTGGAAGATCCGATTCTCGATCTGATCGAGGAAGGGAAATTGTCAGCGGGTCATGCGCGGACGCTGCTTGCTGTCGACGAGCCGAAAGAACGGCTCGAACTGGCGCGGAAAAGCGCGCGCGGCGGCATGACCGTGCGCCAACTGGAGCGCCACGTGGCTCGTCGCGGCCGCCCGAAACCCGCCACGGCCGCAGTGGCACCGGATCCGAACACCAAATGGGCTATCGAGGAATTGCAGCGCAAATATGGGGCGAAAGTGGTGATCCATTCATTGCGCCCCGGCCATCCGGGAACGTTGGCGTTTGAGTACTATGATGCGGCGGATTTAACCCGGCTCTATGACCAACTGATGCGACAATAGGGGCATCGGGTCAGGGGAATCACATGAGTTGGTTCGATCGAAAAAAACAGGATCCGAGCGAGTGGACCGGTTTCCTCGACCAGGGCGTGAAAGTCGAGGGGAAGGTCGAAGCCTCGGGCACTTTCCGCATCGATTCGGCGATGAAGGGCACGCTTACCTCCGACGACACGCTGGTGCTTGGCGAACACGCGTCGGTCGAAGGCACCATCATCGGGAATCTCGTCATCATTGCCGGCCGTTTCGACGGAGTCATCCGGGCGCGCGGCGGGGTTGAGATTCAGCCGAACGCCATCGTCACCGGCGAGGTTCACAGCCCATGCCTGGTGATCGAGCCGGGAGCCATCTTCGACGGGCAATGCCATATGCTCGCGCCGACCGAGGCCGCCAAGCCCGTGACAATTCCGATTCGCTCCGCCGCCGGCCAGAATTCCCGCTAGAAGTCTGCGTTTCCGCAAGATGGCGACCCGCAGATTTCGTCCTTCCGTTGCTTATTTTTGGGCGCATGCTGAACGATCGAAGCTCATTCATCACGACCCGCCAACCCTGATGTGCTATTGCTGTAGTAGCTGTGGCTATTCGACCACGATCCGCAGGAACTTCTTCTTGCCGGCGCGGAGGAGGAATTCTGAAGGCTTCGAAAGATCAACTTCGCGCTTGACGTCTTCGATACGCTGGCCATCGACCTCGACTCCGCCCTGCTTGATCAACCGCTCGGCTTCGCTGCGAGACGCCGCCAGCTTCAATTCGACCAGAAGCGCCGAAAGCCGCTTCGGCTCGCCACGCTTCAAGTGGTGTCTCGGCGCCTGTTCGGGCGCCTGGCGGTCGCGGAAGACGCGCTGAAACTCCTCGCTGGCTTTCCTGGCGGCGTCCTCGCCGTGAAAGCCGGCGATGATGGCGTGGGCTAGCTGCATCTTCGCGTCCATGGGATGCAGCGTGCCGGTGCGGACTTCTTCGCGCAGCCGTAGAATCACCTGCGGCCCGAAATCGGTGAGCAGGTCGTAGTAGGACCACATGAGCTCGTCGCTGATCGACATCAGCTTGCCGAAGGCCTCGCCCGGCGCTTCCGTAATCCCGACGTAATTGCCCAGGCTTTTCGACATTTTGCGCTCGCCCTCGAGCCCCACAAGAATCGGCATGGTCAGCACGACTTCCGGCGTCTGGCCGTACTCGCGCTGAATCTCGCGGTGGACGAGCATGTTGAACTTCTGCTCGGTCGCGCCCAGCTCGACATCGGACTGTAAGGCGACGGCGTCGTAAGCCGTCAGCAGCGGGTAGAGCAGTTCGTGCACGGAAATGGGGAGGTTTTTTTCGAGTCGCGAGCGAAAGTCTTCGCGTTCGAGCATGCGCGCCAGTCGGTAGTGTCCGCAAAGCCGGACCACATCGAAGCTCGACATCTTGCCGAGCCATTCGCTGTTGTAGCGGACCTCGGTCTTGTCGCGGTCGAGGATTTTGTAGACCTGCGCGAGATAGGTCTGCGCGTTGGCGTCCACCTGCTCGCGGGTCAGCGGCGGCCGCGTCTCGGAAACGCCGGTGGGGTCGCCGATCATGGCGGAAAAATCGCCAATCAGAAAAACCGCCGTGTGACCCATATCCTGAAAATGTTTCAGTTTCCGCAGCACCACCGTGTGGCCGAGATGAATATCGGGAGCGGTCGGATCGACACCGAGATAGGCGCGCAGCGGCTTGCCCGTTTTCACCGATTGCTCGAGCTTCGCCTTGAGATCTTCCTCGCGGATGACTTCCGCCGAGCCTTTTTCCAAGTAGGCGAGCTGCTCGTCGACCGACTTAAAGTTTCCAGACGGCACCCAGATCTTCTCCGGCGCAGATAGAAGCGAGCCAGTCTAAAGGCTGTGGCGTTTGGAGTCAAAGAATCGAGGGGGTAACTTACAGAGCAGGCAAGAGTGACACACCCTCGGCACCTAGAAGAGGCGCCAGCTCCTTGTGGGGTTACGGGATGGCGATGTCTTCTAATGTACGATAGTTTCAAACCTGCCATTGACGACGGGATTGCGTTCGGTGGCCGGGTCGCAGTCGTACTCATCGCTTATGCGGTTTATATCCGTTATGCGTTCGTAGGTGAGCGTGACGTTCATCGGTTTGGCCAACGCGATAGGGTCGTCCGTGGTGAGTTGAATCTGCATTTCGTTGTGACTCGCTATGCGTATTCGTTCGACGAAGTGCAGTTGGCCGCTCATCGGCACCGAAATCATGAAAAATCCATGCACGAACTGAGATAGCACCGGCTTGGTCGCCACAGTGTCAACCACCAGCGTGTCACCCTCCCAACGCCCGACGGAATCGCCCATTTTCGTGGGCCACAGTTCCTCCTTAGGAGGATGAGTGCGGCCATCGGTATAGATGTGCCGCACCGAGCCGAGCGAGGTGACGAGGGTGGTTTCCTCCGGCATCACGAGCCACTCGAATATTCCGGGGCGAGCCGTGGCGGGAAACGGAGGTGCCTCGCACGGCGTGTGTGTCGAAGGCGGCAGGTTGGGGTCCGCTGCCACGGCCGCAGCCAGCGACTTCAGTACCTGGTCGTACTTGGGTTGCCAGGCAGGGTTGAACGTCGGAGTCGTGGCCGCAAAATAGGCTGCCGCTTTGCGCTGTCCTTCTCGACTCAATTGTTGTCCATCGGCCAGTCCGGTGAAGACGTCCCATTCCCACAATCCGGACCAATCGGGTAGCTTGGCAAAGGCCTTGATGCGTGCTTTCGAGGAAGTTTGCGCCCCTGCACACAGACAGACGCTTAGCAGCGCTGCCGTGAGCGAGGTCATGGTAGCTTGACGGGTCATCGTTGAATCCTCCCGCGGCAGGAATTAGTTCGGCGCTTCGGGCGACTTGCCGAGCGGCTTGCCGTCCGGACCTGTGGCCGAAATGATTTGGCCTCCGGGCCTGCCGTCGCGCAAGGGATTGACCACAACAGTGATTTTGTCGCCGGGCTTCAAGGAGCCGGGCTTCCAGCCGTTGCGAAACAGCGCGAGCGGGCTATTCATTTGGATCCCCCATTCCACCGGGGCGGCCAGCGGGTCCTTGGGATCGGACACGAGCAGTTGAATCCAGCAGTGGGGGTTGTCCCACTGAAATTCCTTCACGGTGCCAACAAGCGTTACCTGCTTACCGGCATCGAACATCGCGTGGGAGTGGTGAGCGAATGCCGAGCTGGATATCAGCATGGCGCCGACACCGATCAGCGCACGGAACGCTTTTTTCACGCGTATCCTCGCCTTACACTAATTGACAATTCCAGTTCTGGTATTCCTATTGCCCGAAAGTGTATTCATCCCCCCTCATGGTGTCAAGGTGCAATACCCTCGCCGCTGACAAGTACTACGGTAGGAAGATTTTCGCGCACAGGGTCGTGCGACCTGATGCCGCTTCGATTGAATTTTCTGGCTTCCGTCCGCTTTTGACGAACCGAACGGCTGCCATTAACAAGCATAAGGCGTCAGCTAGTCCGTAGGGGGCCTAGCATGGCTGAGAGATACGGTGGAGATGGTGCCATTTCCTTGATAAAGTGGGCCCCCTTAGTTTGTTGCCAACAGTCGGGCCGAAATCTATACGGATTGACGAGGCGTAACGGTAAAGTGTTTTTTTGAGGTCAAATCGATATCTGTGAGCGTAGAACGCAACATTTGATGACGCCATCCGATCAAAAGCCCAATCTCAACAAAAACCAAGTACCAGGTCAGTTCTTAGGGTATGGCCTCCAATACACACGCATGCTCATGCTGCTTCTAGAGTCCCCTGTCAATGCCGTCGTGTCGCTCGAAGTATTTGAGGATGTTGGTGTTCAGAACGGAAAAAGCAAACTCGCTTCTCAACTGAAAAGCAGCACATCAAGCAAGAAGTACCGTTGCAACTTTGATTGAAAAAACTCGTCTGAAGGAAGGGTGGGCTTCATCCCAAATGAAAGATTGGAAGAGTAGTTTTCCATGGCGGATGCTGCAATGATGACTGACCTGAAGCGGGCCCTGGCCTGCGCGGGATTGTTTGCCGCCGTTGCTGGCGCGCCGTGGTCATCGCGCCAAGCTACAGAGTCAGTAAGTTCGGAGAAGATATTCACACAACCCGTTCTTGTCAAAGGCTCGCCTACCAATCTCGGAGCCTTCGATGTCAGCTGGAACGATAACGCGACGCAACGGTACTACCTCGCTGACCGTACAAACAACGCCATCGACTTGGTTGATTCAGCGACAGACACGTTTGTCGGGTTCATCGGACGCGGCCATTACACGGGTAACAGGCCTTGCCCTGATCATCCCCAAGAGCGGCGTCTTTGCGCTGGACCAAACGGAGTCGTCACCGACGACCTCGGCCACCTATGGGCTGGAGACGGCGATGCAAATATCATCGAAGCCGACGACAAGCCGGGTACAAGCATCATTCGATCGATCCCGACCAACGGCAAGGGCCGAATTGATGAACTCGCTTACGATTCGAAAGACAGGATTCTAATGGCTGAGAATGACGGTGATTCACCGCCATATATTGTTTTCGTTTCGGTAGTTGATGGTTCCGTTTTAGGTCGCTACGTCTATCCCAAGGATCAGGAAGGCATGGAACAGCCCGCCTGGGTTCGCCAAACCGGGTTGTTTTACCAAAATGTCCCCGGGAAGATGAATCGGCTCGACGTGTTCGATCCTCACAAGCTCCCGAACCCCGTCAAGAGTTTCCCCGTAGAATGCACTGGCGGATTGCTAGGCCTTACGCTTAGCGGGCTTACTGTTGGACGCAACGGGCTGCTGATGACTGTATGCGGCAGTTTGGGCGGCGTGACTGTTGATTCCAGAACCGGGAAGGTCGGGAACATCATCCCCGAAGGTGCCGACGCAGACGAAGTCTGGTATGACTCAGGGTCTAACAACTACTATTTCTCGCAAAATTCAAAGTTGACAGCGGTAAGTGCCGCCACCGAGAAGTTTCTTACTTCCATTCCTTTGGGCAGCCATTCCGTTGCGGCGAACGCAAGGAACAAACACGTCTTTGTTCCGGTTGCTGGCAAGGGCATCTTTATGGTCGCGCCAAGATAGGTCAGCTTTGCTTCCATTTGATTTTCCGCGAATTGACTAGGTGCGTCGCTAGGGATCGCGCAAGCGCTGGCAAAAGCGGGCGCCAAAGTGCGGTTCGAGGTGATATGAAGACAGTGGCATTGGGCCGCCTCGATCTTCCGTGATACAAACTTTCTCGTTTCTCCTGGACTACGAGCTCGGTTGGTCAATTCGGGACCTCAGGTGACGCGCAATGCGGCTGAGACAGGCCCAGCTAACCGCACGCTTCGATTTCCAGGTGGACGTGAAAGGAGAATGGTCATGGTTGGCGACGAGAACGTGAGTGATGCAATTGCCCAGGAAGGTGAGGTCCAAACAGACCGTCGAAATTTCATGAAGGGCGCCGCGGCGGCTGGGTTGCTTGGTGCTGCCGGAGCGGTGTCGGCACTCGGTCAGCCGGCTGCTCAAGCGAAGCAGGCGCAGACGGCAGAGCCAGGTCTGACGCCGCCGCCCGGCATGTCGCCTCGCGGTATTCCCGACCTCCGATTTCCGATGAGCTACCGGGAATCGGTTCCCGCCGCAGTCGGCGTGATGACGCAATACTTTGCCGCGCTCGGCCAGAGGGATTTAAAAGGCATGACGGAGATGCTGCACTTTCCCTTTGGCACGTTTGAACGGATCGAAGCAGTCGTGGTCCACAGCCCAGACGAATTGATGGCCCACGCGCCGGCATCGATGAACATGGCCGAACACCCGGAACGGTTCACCAGCCATGACGGCTACCTGAAGCCCGGCTGCTACGACGTACTGGACGGCATCGAGATATTCAACTCCAACCCGGTGGCCGTGAACCTGTCGCTGAATTACAACCGCTACAGCGCCGAGGGCCACAAGCTGCTGAGATGCGAAGGAATCTATTGCGTCACCAACAATGACGGGAGGTGGGCGATCCAGGCGATGTCCACGATTTTCACGCCTGCTCACATGGTTCACGTCGTGTATGGCGACAGTATCACGGCGGCAAAACGTTTGCGTCAGGATCATTGCCTGGCCTACATGAACAATGACCAGCAGGCCGTATGGGGCCCCATCCGACAACTGGGTCTGAACCTGGGCGTCGGGGCCGGTGGGGCGTCGTGGGAGGTTGCCCCGCAGGGAAACTATAAGGCGCTCGAAGGGCTGCGAGTCAAAGGCGTCAAAACCCGGCTGACGACCGAGAACTACACGCAGGAGATGCTGGACAATACTCACATCGACTTCGCAGCGTATCGTGCCGTGTGGCCGCCACTCGG
>Ga0210404_10000414_pt1 | contig 23097 bp, 20 predicted proteins | sample IncBWH28MmetaG_FD_155455 | JGI IMG/M metagenome (GOLD analysis project Ga0210404, IMG submission 155455) | Forest soil microbial communities from Barre Woods Harvard Forest LTER site, Petersham, Massachusetts, United States - Inc-BW-H-28-M | ecosystem: Environmental > Terrestrial > Soil >... | reverse complement strand
ACTGAAAAAGTACAACCAACAGCTCATGTCACAGGACTCGAAAATGTTACCCGTGAAGACAAACCTAGCCAGTCATTAACTCAAGAACAAGCGTTATCAAATACAAAAAAATATCATAAAGGTTTTTTTGTGGTAGATGCAATTTTGGATAATGAGTAAAAAGAAAAAAAATGTGATAACAATTTATGTCATCAGGCATGGGGAATCAGAAAGTAATGTATATGCTCACGAAAACCCAAACAAACCTGCTTCACATTTTGGAGAATTAGGAAGTTCATTAACACCAAAAGGTCGAGAACAGGCACAAAAAATTGTTCAACGGTTAAAAAAAATCAACTTTACGGCAATTTTTTCATCAGATCTTTTACGGGCAAAAGAAACAGCTGAAATAATCGCTCCTCATTATCATTTGCCAATAATAACTATTCACACAATCCGTGAAAGATTTTTCGGTGAACACATGTCAAAAAAACAAAAATGGAAAATTGAAAAATCTCTTGAAAAACTTAACGAAAAAGAAAAATTCGCATTTAAATATTTTCCTCATGGTGAAAGTGGTCAGGATGTGGCAAAACGGTTTAAAAAATTCTTAAATGAAATCATTCCATCTTACTCAAATAAAAATATTCTCGTAGTGAGTCATGGTTATGTGATGCGATCATTTTTAATAAACGAAAAATTTGCAAAATATGATGAACTGAAAGGCGGTACAATTAAAAATGGTGGATATTTTGTCATAGAGACAGATGGCAAAAAATACCAGATAATTAGCCAATACGGCATCACACGAAATCGAGGATATGATAATGAAGAATAACTTAACAACATTTTATCTTGTTCGTCATGGAGAAACTGACTGGAATAAAAAACGCATTCTCCAAGGTCAAACTGATATTCAGTTGAACGAAACGGGCGAAGAACAAGCAAAAAAAGTTGCTCAACAGTTTAAAAATATAGAATTCGATCTTGTTTTCTCTTCAGATCTTTTACGAGCAAAACGAACCGCAGAAATTATCGCACTTGAACATAAACTTGCCGTCCAGGCAACAAAAAAATTACGCGAAAGAAAATTTGGTTCCCTTGAAGGGAAACCTTCAAATATATTATTAACATATGAAAAGTTGTTGCGCGCGCTGACTATAGAGGAACGGAAAAAAATGAGAATTGCACCAGAGGCAGAAAATGATGACGAATTTGCAGCAAGAATAATTACCTTTCTCAGAGAAACAGCTATTACATATCCCAACAAAAATATTCTTGCCGCAACACATAGTGGAGTTCTCAGAATACTTATAATACATTTAGGTTTTATGACTTATGAAAAATTTGATACAATGCGCTTTATTAATGGAGGTTATTTGAAATTAGAATCAGATGGGGTTGAATTCTTTATAAAAGAGATGCACGGATTAGTCTCAAGAAAAGATGAACAAATAACAGTATAATATATCTATGGATATTAAATCATTAACAATCAAGCAAGCAAAACAAGATCTAAAAGATAAAAAATATTCATCAGTTGAATTAACCGAAGCATATTTGGAAAGGATTAAACAAGTTGAGTCAAAAGTAAAAGCTTATGTAACTATTACTAATGAAGAGGCTTTACAAAATGCTAAAGAAGCAGATGAAAAAATTGCTAAAGGATTGGATCTTCCACTACTCGGTATTCCCCTTTCCATCAAGGATAACTTTTCAACAAAAGGCATTAGAACAACTGCTTCCAGTAAAGTGCTTGATTCTTATATCCCTCCATTTGATGCAACCGTTGTTGGAAAACTCAAAAATGCGGGGATGGTATTGCTAGGAAAAACCAACATGGATGCGTGGGCACACGGTTCTTCAACAGAAACTTCTGATTATGGTCCATCAAAAAATCCATGGAATATAGATTATTTACCAGGCGGTTCATCAGGAGGCGCTGCAGCAAGTGTTGCAGCAGATGAGACAATTGCGGCTATCGGATCAGAGACTGCTGGTTCTATCAGACAACCTGCTAGCTGGTGCGGCATTGTTGGATTAAAACCAACCTATGGACGAGTCAGTCGATATGGTATCGTGGCAATGGGATCATCATTAGATAGTCCAGGTCCTCTAACAAAAACAGTGGAAGATAGTGCGTTAATCTTACAAGTACTAGCGGGCAAAGACCCTCATGATGCAACAACCGGACAAAACTCAGTGCCAGATTATCGCAAAAATCTTGCAAATGCTATTAATGGCTTAATTCTAGGTGTCGCTGATGATTATTTCGAAGGTGTCACTCCGGAAGTAAAAGAAAGTGTTGAAAATGCGTTAAAAACTTTTGAAAAATTAGGTGCGAAATTGAAAAAGATACACCTTTTCTCTCCGAAATACGCAATTGCAGTATATACAATATTACAACGAGCAGAGGTTTCTTCAAATTTGGCACGATACGATGGAATACGATATGGCAACGATCGTTCATACTTAGGAGATGAAGCAAAACGCAGAATTATGCTTGGTACATATACCCTGTCGGCAGGTTATTACGACCAATACTATAATAAAGCACTCAAAGTAAGAACGGTTATTATTGAAGATTTTAAACAGGCTTTTAATAATGTTGATCTCATAATTGGACCAACAAGCCCAACAACAGCTCTTCCAATTGGTGCATCTGAAGACCAATCAATGTTTGGTGAGTTAGCCGATGTTCTTGTTGAACCTTCCTCAATTGCTGGACTTGCCGGAATTAATGTCCCCTGTGGATTCTCAAAAGCAGGACTACCAATCGGCATGCAAATCATCGGCCCACAATTTTCAGAAGAAAAAATTCTCAATACAGCTCATAAATATCAACAAGAGAACCCATTATATCTAAAGAAACCAAATCTATGAGTAAATATACACCGGTTATAGGACTTGAAGTTCACGTAGAATTAAAAACAAAAAGCAAAATGTTTTGCTCTTGTCTTGCTGACTACTTTGGCAAAGAACCAAATTCTCATACCTGTCCTGTCTGTCTCGGACTCCCAGGAGCATTACCAATACCAAACAAACTTGCCATCGAATGGTGCATCAAAATTGCACTCGCATTAAACTGTAAAATAAACAAGTATTCAAAATTTGATAGAAAAAACTATTTTTATCCCGATCTGGCAAAAGGTTATCAAATCAGTCAGTATGATTTACCATTTGGAAAAAATGGCTTTATCCAATTAAGAAGCGGCAAAATAGTGCATATCAACCGTGTCCACATGGAAGAAGATACCGGAAAACTATCACATCAAGAAATTGATAGAAAAAAAGTGAGTCTGATTGATTTTAATCGAAGCGGTGTACCACTTGTTGAAATTGTAACGGAGCCGGATTTTGATAATGCGACTGATGTCAAAGAATATTTAGAAAAACTACAACAAATTGTCCGCTATCTTGATGTCGCAAACGCCGATATGGAAAAAGGGGAAATGCGTTTAGAGCCAAATATTTCATTAACAACAGAATTAGGCAAACTTCCTAATTATAAAGTTGAGGTAAAAAATATCAACTCATTTAAATTTGTTGAAAAGGCTATTAATTTTGAGATTGAGCGCCAACAAGAGATCTTAGAAAATAATGAAAAACCTGCACAAGAAACTCGAGGATGGAATGAAAATAAACAAAAAACTTTTTCTCAAAGATCAAAAGAAGAAGCTCATGACTATCGTTATTTCCCTGAGCCAGATATTCCTCCAATTGTCATATCGCAAAATAAAATCGATGAACTGCAGATGGAAATACCAGAATTGCCGGATAAAAAACAGAAACGATTCGAAAAAGACTATGCTCTCCCTGCTTACAATGCAGAAATTTTAACAAGAGAAAAATCATTTGCAGATTATTTTGAAAAAGTAATCAAAAATAAAACAAAAGATCTCGACGCAAAAAGCATCGCAAATTGGATTATCAACAAAAAAATTAATTATGTAGAAATCGATCCTGAAGAATTATTAAGACAAATTGCAATAGACAAACAAGTTTCATCAATTGATGAAACCCAATTGGTTACATTTATTGATGAAGTAATCTCTGAAAATGAAAAAGCTGTCACAGATTATAAAAATGGCAAAGAGGCTTCACTTATGTTTCTACTAGGCAAAACCATGAAAAAAATCGGTAAAAAGGTAGATACGAAACTCATATTAGAAACAATTAAGAAAAAAACATCATAAACGAAATAGATGTACACTCGACAATATCCTTTAAGAACTCTATAATAGTAATACTTTAATGGCTGATTTTGTTCATCTTCATAACCACACAGAATATTCATTACTCGATGGTCTTCAAAAAACTAAAAATATGGTTGAATATGCTCGCGGACTTGGGATGAAAGCGATTGCTATCACAGATCACGGGAACATGTACGGCACAATTAAGTTCTACAAAGCTTGTCTTGATGCCGGTATAAAACCAATCATTGGTTGTGAAATTTATGTCGCGAAAAGATCTCTTAAAGATAAAGATGGTGCACAAGATAAAGAGTATAACCATTTAATTCTTCTTGCTGAAAATGAAACAGGCTATAAAAATCTGATGAAGATAGTCACAGTCTCCCATCTTGAGGGATACTATTATAAGCCCAGAGTAGATTTAAAACTTTTGGAACAATATCATGAAGGACTCATTTGTCTCAGTGCTTGTGTCAACGGCTATGTTTCAGAACCGTTTCTTCGCAATGAAGATTCACTAGCAGAAGAGCGTGCAATTAAACTATCACAGATATTTGGCTCTGAGCATTTTTATCTAGAATTGCAACAACATATTGACGTTCCGCCACAAAAGATAGTCAATCAAAAACTTGTACAACTTTCTAAAAAACTCGGTCTACCAATTGTTGCAACAAATGACAATCACTATACCAGCAAAGATGATGCAGAAGCGCAGGAAATATTACTTTGTGTCCAGACGCAAACAACAATTCTTGATAAAAAAAGAAAACTATCAATGGTCTCCTCTCCGGATTTTTATATCAAAACCGCAGAAGAAATGGAAAAATTGTTTATTGATTTACCCGATGCAATTGACAATGCAAATAAAATCGCAGAGCGCTGCAATGTCGAAATAACTCTTGGAAAATGGCATATGCCAATTTTCGAAGTTCCTGATGACATGACAATAACGGAATATTTAACGAAACTTGTCTATGAAGGGGCAAAAAAACGATATAATGAATTATCTCCTGCAATTAAAGAACGCATTGATTACGAGCTCTCAGTCATTATTAAAAAGAAATATGAAACCTACTTTCTTGTAGTTGCAGATTTTGTGAACTGGGCAAAAGATAACGGCATTGCAGTCGGACCGGGAAGAGGCTCTGCAGCTGGCTCAGTTGTTTCGTATGCATTAAAAATTACAGATGCTGATCCATTCTTTTTTAATTTACCATTTGAACGATTTCTCAACCCTCTTCGTCCATCTGCACCTGATATCGATTTAGATTTCGCTGACACACGCCGTGAAGAAGTTATCGAATATGTTACAAAAAAATACGGAAAAGACAAAGTTGCACAAATCATTACTTTTGGAACAATGGAAGCAAAAGGTTCTGTTCGTGACACTGGCCGAGCACTTGGTATGCCCTACGTAGGACCAGACCGTATTTCCAAAATGATCCCACCTGGTTGGCAAGGACATGGGATGACAATTGAAAATGCTCTACAACAAAGTCCTGATTTGAAACGAGCTTATGATTCAGAACCAGAAACGAAACGCTTACTCGATCTTGCAAAAAAACTAGAAGGAGTTGCACGCCACGCATCAATCCACGCAGCAGGTGTTGTAATTGCAGATAAACCACTTACAGAATATACACCATTACAAAAAGAAACTAATGGAGAAAAGATTGTCACTCAATATGATATGTATACAGTCGGTGAAGATGGTGTTGGACTATTAAAGATGGACTTTTTGGGATTGAGAAATTTAACGATTATTGAAGAATGTCTTAAATTTACTAAAGAAAACCAAGGAAAAGAAATCGATCTCAATAAAGTCGATTTGGAGGATAAGAAAACATATAAACTTCTTTCGGAAGGTGAGACAACCGGTATTTTTCAGCTTGAGTCTACTGGCATGCGCAGATATATTAAAGAACTAAAGCCAACAACTATTTTTGACCTTCAAGCTATGGTTGCATTGTATCGTCCAGGACCAATGGCAATTATCCCGGAATTTATTAAAAGAAAACATAATCCCTCCCTCATTACCTATCCTGATCCTCGATTAAAAGATATTTTAAAACAATCATATGGTGTGCTCACCTATCAAGATGATGTGTTGCTCACTGCAATTGCACTTGCTGGTTATTCCTGGCTTGAAGCAGATAAATTTAGAAAAGCGATGGGGAAAAAAATTACGTCAGAAATGAAAAAACAAAAAGAATTATTTACCAAAGGATGTGTTGAGAATGGATTGACTCCAAAACGTGCTGAAGAATTCTTTGAATTAATTGCACCATTTGCTGGATATGGTTTTAATAAAGCCCATGCTGCATGTTATGCAATCATCGCTTTTAGAACTGCATATCTCAAGGCAAATCATCCAGTTGAATTTATGACAGCACTGCTAACCGCTGAATCTAGAGGAACTTCCGGTCCAATTAAAAATGAAAAAGTTGCACAAGCAGTGCTTGAATGTAAACGATTAGATATTCCAGTTCTCTTACCTGATATTAATAAGTCACAAAGTGATTTCAGTATTGAAGATAGGACAAAAATTAGGTTTGGTATCTCTGCAATAAAAAATGTTGGTGATGCAGCAATTCAGAATATTATTGAAGCACGTAAAGAAAAAATCTTCATTAGTTTCCAAGATTTTTGTTTGCGAGTCAACTTATCTACTATAAACAAAAAAACTATGGAAAGTTTAATCAAGGCAGGTTCTATGGATAGTTTTGGCAATAGAGCATCGATGCTTGTAGCATTTCCAGAAATTGTTTTGAAAATCAATCAAATAAAAAAACAAAAAGCAGATGGACAAAAGTCTTTATTCGATGATGATCTTGTTGATAATGATGCAATAGACTTTAATCTAACAGAAATTGAAGATTTTACTGATGAAGAAAAATTGCAATTTGAAAAAGAATTTCTTGGCATTTATTTAACATCACATCCACATCTTGAAAAACTTTCTTATCTCAAATCATTTGGAGCACTCGATTTTGAAGAACTAGAAACAAAACAAGAAGGAATCCGAATCAGAATTGGAGGAATCCTTGATAATGTAAAACGCATATTTACTAAAAAAGGTAGCGAAATGGCATTTCTTTCCTTAGTAGACGAAAAAGGACTTGCGATTGAATGTGTGGTCTTTCCTAAAACGTTTGAAATATATAAAAATATACTGATAAAAGATTCTGTTGTTGTATTGGATGGCAAACTCGACACTAAAAATGATAAACCGACAATATTGGTCGATACGGTGACACAAATTGACACTCTACTCCTTGACTTACCAAGTAATTCGAATTAAAATATGAGTGCCTGATTTTCCAGGTTTTTTCTTTTTATGATTTCTCTCGCTGCAGAACCGATTACACATATTGGACCGTTACTTATCACTAATACATTAGTTGATACCCTTTTGGTAGACACAATTTTAATCGCACTTGCTTGGTACATTACTAAAAAAGCAACTCTTATCCCAGCAGTGTTCCAAGGGACAATAGAATTGATTATTGAAGAATTTTATAATTTAACAGAAACTGTAGCTGGTAAACAAGCTATGCGCATTTTTCCTTTTGTCATGACTTTCTTTCTATTTATTCTAATATCAAATTGGAGCGGTTTAATACCAGTACTTACCAGTATTGGCTTTTATCACGGTAAAGAATTTACTCCATTATTTAGAAGTGCATCAACTGATCTAAATACAACTCTAGCACTTGCATTGGTTTCGCTTGTAGCGACACACAGTATGAGTATTTATACATTAGGATTAAAACAATACATTGGACGGTTTATATCACTTAATCCCCTCGCCCTATATACAGGAATCTTAGAAGCAGTATCAGAATTGACAAAAATCATCTCATTCTCTTTCCGTCTTTTTGGTAATATATTTGTAGGAGAAGTTATACTTGGTACGCTATCGGCAGTAGCCGCTTTTTTACTACCAATTCCTGTCATCTTCTACGAATTATTTGTTGGAACTGTCCAAGCAATAATTTTTTCACTTTTGACAATGGCATTTATGGCAATTTTCACAACACCACATGGCGTTGAAGAACATTGAATTGAAACAAAATAGTTTGAGGAGGTGATTATATTATGACGATTACAATAACAGGAGGTATTATCGCAGCTGTCGGAGGTATTGGACCGGGTATCGGTGTCGGTTTAATTGGTGCGAAGGCACTTGAGGCTATTGGTCGAAACCCAGATGCATCCGGACGTATTATCCCTATCATGATTGTCGCCATGGGTTTTGCTGAAGCTATCGCTATTTACTCATTGGTGTTCGCATTCTTGAAATAATCAGGAATCTCTGAAAACTCAGTGTATCAGTAGGCAGGTATTCAGAAGATCTGAGTCTCTGTAAACCGATTTTTCTGATATTCTGAGTATTGAGAGTATTCTGAAATACTATTATGGAAATATTTAAAACATTTGGTCTTGATCCGGTTTTAACAATTGCACAAATTGTTAATTTTTTGGTCATTTTATATATTCTAAAGCGGTTTTTATATAAACCGCTATTCACTATACTCAAAAAACGTGAAGAGTTAGTCAAAGAATCAATTAAAAAAGCTGAAGATAGCAGTAAAAAATTAGAAAAGGCACAAGAGCAAGAAAGAGAAATCATTAAGAAGGCTCAAGAAACAGCTAGTCAAATCATACGAGACGCAAAAGATCAGTCAACTGAAATTTTAAAACAAGCAGAACTTTCAACAAAAGAACAGACAGATAAAATGCTTACGGATGCCAAGTCGCAAATTGAATCTGAGACATCACAGGCACAACAACAACTAAATAAATATGTTATGCAGCTTTCTCTTGAACTGCTCAAAAAATCACTTGGAAATGTCTTTACTGATAAAGAACAAAGCGAAATAATTGAAAAGGCATCAAAGGAGATGCAAAAGCAACCAAATTAATATGAATAAACACTTAGAGGAATTAGTAAAAGCAAGTTACAAAGATGGAAAGCTCGATGAAGCAACAATTAAACAAATTGCAGAGAAGCTAAACAGGAGTATGCTCAAAAATTTTATTAGTTTATTAAAAAAGGAAGAAAAGAAAAAAATGGTTCTTGTGACAACTCCAAAACCAATTACGTCAATAGATCGAATTAAATTAAAGTCACTCTTCCCTAAAAAAACTCTTGTTGAAGAAATTGATCCATCTATAATTAGCGGAATAAGAATTGTTGAAAATGATGAAGCATATGAAGTTAATCTAAAAAAAACATTTCATGATATAATAAGATTTATTAACAACAATGATTAATAACAATTCAATAATCGAAAATTTAGAAAAAAAACTCAGTACATTTACTTCAAATCCGAAGACACAAAATGTTGGAACGGTAGAAAAAAACACAGATGGAGTTATTGCCGCATCAGGACTCAGTAAAGCATTTATGGGAGAAATTGTTGAATTTGAAGAAGGAAGCAAAGGCGTAATCCTTAATCTCGATGAAGACCAAGCATCGATTATTCTTTTCAACAACGGCGCTACTGTCGTAGAAGGCATGATAGTTAAAACTACAGGAAAAAGTCTTACCATTCGCACCTCTGAAGAATTATTGGGACGTGTTGTCAACCCAATTGGAATATCCCTTGATGGGAAAGGTGAAATAAAAAAAGGAAAAGAGATGCCTCTCGAAAAAATTGCTGCAGGAGTTGTCGATCGTGAGCCAGTTAATACACCACTGAAAACGGGAATTACAGCAATTGATGCAATGTTCCCTATTGGGCGCGGACAACGAGAATTGATTATTGGTGACCGTGGATTAGGAAAGACAGCAATTGCGATTGATGCAATCATTAACCAACGCGAACAAGGAAAAGGGCTTAAACCAGTTATTAGTATTTATGTTGCAATTGGACAAAAACAAAATACAGTAGCTCGTGTTGTTGATAAGCTAAAACAGGAAAAAGCAATGGATAACACCATTGTTGTTGTAGCTGGGGCATCCGATCCTGCAACACTTCAATATCTTGCTCCATATGCCGGAGTCGCTATTGCGGAATATTTCTTAGAAAAAGGGCAAGACGTGCTGATTGTTTATGATGATTTAACAAAACATGCATGGGCATATCGCCAACTTTCTCTTGTGTTGCGAAGACCTGCGGGACGTGAAGCGTACCCTGGAGATATTTTCTATTTACATAGCCGATTGCTTGAGCGTGCAGTGAGATTAAACGAGAAGAATGGCGGAGGATCAATTACTGCATTGCCAATTATTGAGACACAAGCAAATGACATTTCAGCTTATATCCCAACAAATGTGATATCTATCACTGATGGACAGATATTTCTACAATCAGACTTATTCAATGCAGGTATCCGTCCTGCAATCAACACTGGATCATCTGTTTCTCGTGTTGGAGGAGCTGCACAAACAGGCGCAATGAAATCAGTTTCAGGAAAGATGAAATTGGAAATGTCACAGTTTCGTGAACTCGAAGCCTTTGCTCAATTTGGAAGCGACTTAGATACTGAAACAATGGCCCAACTTGAACAAGGTCGCCGTATTAATGAAGTACTCAAACAACCACAATATCATCCACTAAGTGAGGCATGGGAAGTAATTAATATAGCAATGGTAACCAATGGTTTTTTGAATAGTATTCCTGTGGCAGAGGTAACTAGATTTGAAAAAGAATTTGAACCTTTCGTCAAGAAACACCACACAAAATTACTTGATATATTCGGTAATGGTGAAAAAGTAACTCCGGAAAGTATAAAACAGTTGGAAAAAGCAGTAAGCGAATTTAGAAAAACATTTATAGTTCAAAAATAATATGGCCAGTAAATTACAATTAGCTAGAAGAATTAAAACAGCTCAAAATATTTCGAAAACAACGAAAGCAATGCAAATGATCGCTGCTTCGAAATTGAAAAAAGCACAAGATGCAGCATTATCATCACGTCCATATGTTGAAAAATTATTGACCGTAACAGGAAATCTTACAAAACGTGTTGAAAAATCAGCAAGGCCGGTATATATGCGAGATGTAAGACCGAACGGCAAGACACTATATGTAGCAATTGCACCTGACAAAGGATTATGTGGAGGTTTGGTAACAAATCTCGCTCGTGAAATTATCCATCGATCAAATACTAATGATTCGTTTATCACTGTTGGTAAAAAAATCGAATCACCTGTTGCACGATTAACGAAAAATGTCGTCGCTGCATTTCCTTTTGGCAACACATTACCTAAATATGATATTGTCTTCCCAATTTCAAAAATTATCGATGAACAATTTCTTTCGGGAAAAGTAGATAATGTAGCATTAATCTCAACTCATTTTGTAAATATTTTTGTCCAGCAACCGCACGTTATTCATCTTCTTCCAATCAAATCACAAGAAGAAAATACTCTAAACAAGAGTGCAGCAGATAACTTTGGATTATTTGAACCAAATCTTGAAAGTATTATGCCAAATCTTTTGCAACGATATATGGAAATGGCGCTCTATCAAGAAATACTCGAAAGTTATCTCGCTGAGCAGTCGGCACGAATGCTTTCAATGCAAAATGCGACAACTAATGCAAAAGAGATTATCGAAGACTTAAAATTAGAGTATAATAAGACACGTCAAGCAAAAATTACGAGCGAAATTCTTGATATTACTGGTGCAAGCGCAGGAGCTAATTAATAAAACTATGGCAGAAACAAATAACAAAAAAAATAAAGAAGGAATTGTCATAAGAGTCCAAGGACCTGTTGTTGATGTATATTTCGAAGATGCCGTACCTGCAATCTACGAAGCCCTTACCATTACTATGCCAACAAATGAAGAACTGATTCTTGAAGTTCAATTTGAAATTGGTAATCACGAAGTTAAGGCACTCGCATTTGGATCAACAGATGGCCTTGCTCGAGGTGTTACGGTAAAGAGAACATTTGCGCCAATTAGTGTTCCTGTTGGGGATAAAACACTAGGAAGAATTTTCAATGTTCTTGGAAAAGCAATCGATGGTAAAAAGTTTGAGGAAAAAACAGAGACTAGTGTGATCCATAAAGCACCCCCACCGTTGACGCAACAAGAAACTACTCCGCAAATCCTTGAAACAGGTATTAAAGTTATTGATCTCATCGCACCATTTACCAAAGGTGGGAAAATCGGCATCTTTGGAGGAGCAGGTGTAGGAAAAACTGTTATCATCCAAGAGCTTATTCGAAACATCGCTATAGAGCATAGTGGTCACTCAGTGTTTGCAGGTGTTGGAGAACGCACTCGTGAAGGTACTGACCTTTGGTTAGAAATGAAAGGTTCTGGTGTCTTAGATAAAACAGTGATGGTTTACGGACAAATGAATGAACCACCGGCAAACCGTCTCCGTGTTGCATTATCAGCGCTTACTATGGCAGAATACTTCCGTGACGAAAAAGGAGAAGATGTACTCTTTTTTATAGATAATATCTTCCGATTCGCACAAGCAGGATCTGAGGTATCAGCCTTACTCGGTCGTATGCCAAGTGCTGTAGGTTACCAACCAACCCTTGCAACAGAAATCGGTGCACTACAAGAGCGTATTACAAGTACTAAAAAAGGCTCTATTACATCACTGCAAGCTGTTTATGTCCCTGCTGACGATTATACGGATCCTGCACCGGCAACAACCTTCGCTCATATGGATGGAACAATTACCTTAGAAAGGTCAATTGCCGAACAAGGACTCTACCCAGCAGTTGATCCGTTGACATCAACATCTCGCATGCTTGACCCAAACATTGTTTCACAAGATCATTATGAGGTAGCACGTGGTGTACAACAGGTTCTACAGAAATATAAAGATCTGCAGGACATTATCGCAATTCTTGGTATAGATGAACTTTCCGATGAAGATAAAAGAACTGTCGCCCGTGCTAGAAAAATCCAAAGATTCCTAAGTCAACCAATGTTCGTCGCTGAAATCTTTACCGGGTCTCCTGGAAAATATGTCAAAATCGAAGATACTGTCAAAGGATTTAAAGAAATTCTTGAAGGTAAACACGACGAACTTCCTGAGCAAGCCTTCTACATGATTGGTAGCATCGACGAAGCAGTAGCAAAAGCTAAAAAGTCGAAATAAACACAACAATTTTCAGAATACTCTGTGAATCAAATTTACTGAATAATCTGAGTTTTCCTAAAATATGCAACTCGAAATAGTAACTCCAGAAAAGATTATTTACCAAGGTGATGTCGATGAATTATACATTAACACTTCCGGTGGTGAAATTGGGATACTTCCCCACCATGTAAATCTGTTTACCCAAATAGAACCAGGTGAATTACGATTGAAAATTTCAGAAAAAGAACAATTTATGGCAGTTACAGGAGGCTTTTTAGAAGTTAGCAATAATAAAATAACAATCCTTGCAGATTATGCGGTCCATGCTGAAGAAATTGAAGTCGAGAAAGCTATGGAAGCACGAAAACGTGCAGAAGAAATTCTCAAGAAAAAAGAATCTCAAATTACCGAACAAGAATTTGCAGCGGCGGAAGCAGCATTTAAACAAGCAATTGCTGAGCTTAAAGTTGTCAATCGAAGAAGAAATAGGCCAGTACAATAAAATGTACTATAATTATACTCATATAGTTTTCATCTAAATATAAACCTCTTTTCAATACAAATAAATAAGATATTAAAAAAATATTGTATAAAAATTGTATCTTAAGTTATTCCATCGTTATTTCCATATGTTACTTTACAAAAATAAATAATTATTGAATGTTTTAGCAACCAAATTAAAAATGTGCTAAGTTTTATGCAAAATCATTTTACACTATAATGATAGTACTAACGATCAAAACTCAATATTTATTTATAGAAAGGAACTCTCGCTAACAATTTAGATCTCACTCATAATATTCATATTTACTTGAAATTATTTTGATACTAAAATGTATACAAAATAATGCTTATTTTAATCATTATTACTGACTTCATATTGCGAAGTCTTGAACTTTTCATTACAATACTACATACGCCGATGTGGCTCAGAGGTAGAGCAATGCTTTCGTAAAGCATGGGTCGTGGGTTCGATTCCCACCATCGGCTCAAATAACATATTAAACCTCAGAAATTTTGCAAAATGATTATAATGATATACAATACAGGTATTCAATATCTATGGCAGACTCACGGCTAAATAACACAATTAAAAGAAAAGCCATTCATAATGTACTTATCGTATTATTTGGCATTATTGTAATCATTGTTATTATTGTGGTCTTCGGCTCAAAACTACTTATTGGCTTCAGCTTGCTTGTAGGGAAAATGCAGGGTAGTAATAACGATTCTTCAACTATTGCTAGTCAACAAAATGATACTTTTATTGCCCCCCCGACATTAAATCCTATATCTAAAGCAACGAATAAAAATCAAATTGATGTTTCAGGTTTTGCACAGAAGAATCAATCAGTGAACCTTTATGTTAATAATCAAATGGTGGATAAACAATCAGTTGGTAGTGATAATCGATTCCATTTTTCATCGATTGCTCTTCAACCAGGACAAAATACAATTAAATCAAGAGCTGAAACTAGTACAAACAAAGAAAGCGACTATTCAAATATCGATACAATCTCTTATCTAAAAAATCCTCCTTCGCTATCTATTACACAACCACAGGATGGACAAGGATTTAGTAAAAGTTCTTCACCCACTTTAAGTATCGAGGGACAAACTGATCCAGGTAGCAAAATAACGGTCAATAGCTCTTGGGCCATAGTCGATGATCAAGGGAAATATAGCTATCTGTACACACTCAAAGATGGAGATAATGATATTAAAGTCGTTGCGACGGATGATGCAAGTAATCAAACAACCAAAGAAATTCATATTCACACTCAATAATTAATTCTTCTTCATCATTAACCCTGCAATAATCCACATCAAAAACATAATTTCTGCGTAAAAAAGGCTATTATTAAATACTGCATTAACGAATAGTCCTACACTTGATGCTAAAAAGATAAGAGCATATGGATTTTGCTTAGCTCCTTGCTGTGCATTTTTAAATAGATTGAACCACAAATAACAATAAGCTAATAAACCAATAATACCTGTTGTAGCTAAAACAAATAATAAGCTTACATCTACACCAGATGCTGAATGAGAAGGGAATTGAGAATTTGATTGTATGAAATTATAACGCAATTGTGCATAACGATAGCTATCAAAACCTACACCAATCAAAGGATGATTCTGAATAATTCTCATTGCATGTTGCGTTGTCTCGAGACGAGCAATGCTTGAATTTATACGGAATAAATCAAGATTCTCAATATAAAAAAATGGCGAAATAATGATAACAAATAATACAATAGTACCGATGAGAAAAAAGATAAATTTTTTCCTCTGTAATAATATAAAAAAGGCTATACCAGAAACTAGCAACATCAATAATGTGCTTCTCGAATATGTCAAAAAAATAGCAAGTAATGTAGTAAATAATAAAATACTATAGAAAACTATCTTTTTACGACTAAATTTTTTAATATTAAAAAATAATATTCCAGCGATAAAGAAAAGATATATCACGAAAAATGCACCAACAAAATTCGGGTCAAGGAAACTTGAAAACATACGATAAAGATGTTCATCCCAACCCAAATAATAGAGGTTGCGCAAACTTGGATACAAAAAATATTGAACATAGCCTATTATGAGAATAATTAATCCATCTATCAAAAGGAAATTACTTATTTTCTTTTTAAATGTATCGTCGAATTGTATCACGGCAAAAAAGACGCTCAGGTATGCAATCCATCTCAATAAGTAGAGAAACGATGTAAATAATTCGTTTGGCTTTAGCCAGTAACTATTTATAACTAAAGAAATAAGACCAATAAGAGGAAATAAAAAATAATACCACTTAAGAGATTTCCTAAATACTTTATTTTTTAAATAAACTGCTGAACTACAAAAAAATAGTAAGACTGCAACAACATCAAGAGGTTTGAGATCGATATTATTCCCTAATGGGAATCTCAAAATTTCTCCAAAAGGAAATAAGACTAGTAAAATAATAATAAAAATTTTCAATAATGACATGTTTCTGTACACGTACCTTTCGGCGGTCCATATAATTGTACCATTGTTTTATCATTTACATAAAGCAACTGCCAATGCCTAAAATTTGTTGGCAAAGGTGTTCTATGCAATATAACATACGTAAAAGAATCTCTTTTCTTTACCCAGGAACTATCAATAAAAGGAAAGTCAACATAATATAAATTATGAAAACCGTAAAGCAGGACTGTATCGGTAGGTTTGATATGCTTTGCAAAATAGTTATCGGTATCATAAAAATCGCCATAGGAATAATTTAAATGGATGTTGAGAAACTGACTCTTACTTTCTTGCCCTATTAAAACAGGAATGTATTTACTATTTGCTACGAAACGATAGCAGATTGAGATTAAAGAAACAAAAATGATCACAACTATTAATAATTGGTAGATATATTTCCCAAATTTCGTTTTATTTTTATTAAAGACATGCAATACAGTTCCACAAACTAAAGAAAACGCTGGTAAGTAAGGTAAGATAAAACGTCCACCTCCAGTCTGTGGAGTAAAATACCAAATGAATAGACTTAAACCACAATACCAGACAATCATTTTTATTGTTCTTTGAAACTTTGAAAAGGTTATAAAAAGAAGTGGCATAAAAATTAAGTAAAGTGGAGAAACAGGATCTGAGGAATGCGTAAATATATCCCAAATAGTAGTTATGAATTGTAAAGGATTCGACGAACTAACATTAATTTCATACGAGTGTGTAAAAAAAGGATAAAAAAGATTACCGCTATGTATATAGGAAAAGATAAACCACGGTAAAGGTATTAATAAAGCAATAAGCAGATACATAATAAATAAGCTAATGTCTTTCTTTCTATAATTCGTATGTAATTTAGAATCTATAAAAATAAACGCCATAAGAATACAAAGAATAATGAGACTTCCTATTGCAAGTACTTTCGTCGTAATTGCTAATCCTAGCATAAGTGCTGATACTAAAAGCCATTTCCATGTATGTTGTTCTACCCAATTAATAAAACTCCATAGAGCCATAACTTCAAAAAAAGTTCTAATCAAATCAATATATGCTGTAGTGGACTCCCAGTCGACTACTAAATTGGAATAAAAGATAACTATAATCACAAATGAAATAAAAGAAGAAAAGAAATTACGTGACAGTTTATATAATGCGATAGAGGCGAGTATTCCAAAAGAAAAATGAATAACTTTTACTAAAATTTCATTACCAATTGCCAATGCACCTATATAAAGCATCTCGCCAAGTTTTGGCATATCACTATAATAAAGTAATCCTCCTGGAATATGATAAATTGCATGTTGCAACAAATACAACTTAGGTAGCGTAAGATGATACCAAAGAGCATCAAATGCCAACTCTGGCCCTAAGGCACCTATAAGATTAACTAAGGCTTGTAAGACAAATAAGATAACAAATAAATATAGTTGGTTTTTATAAAATTCTTTACCATTGAAATGTATGTTTTTAGTATTTTTATAAACTTTATTTAACATCTTTTTTTCAAATAAAATAAATATAAAAACCCATGCAATTGTAACTGCAATAATAGCTATTTTTGTCAAAATACCAAAAATACCTAATACAAACATAAGATAAGAATAGATGCCAATAAAGATTGCAAAAGTAAACATAGCTATTTACATTAATGAATTCGAGCAAATAAATAACTGAGATAGAGAGTCAAAATAAAGACTATCCAGAGGGTAAATAAAAATGAAAAAATGCGTTTTGAGGAAAACATAACTTACTTACTTTTTTGCCACATGAGCCACAATTTACCCCTGACTAAAAAAGAATGGAAAGACATCAAGACAGCAAAAACTAATCCAGGTAAACCATCCATGAATCCTCTACGGAAAAAATAATTAAGAATAAATTTTGCTTTGGGATAAACAATAATAGATAGTGAATTTGATTGCATCTTTTTTTGAAATAATTCTTCTGCACGAAGATCTGTATAAAAATTTATTTCTTTGAGAAATTCTGCAACAGTGGTATGAGGAAAATGATCAAGTGCATTTATTAACACTATAGTTTTACCCGACACTTTCCATTTTTCATGTACTTTCCCTTCCCACTTCCCTACTCCTTTTTTTGCCAAACGAAGTAGCATAATATTACCTGTCTCACCATACCGCAATATCTTCCCCCACATTGTATCCTGACGCTTTATATAAAACCCAGAATAATCTTCAAACGACTCGCTCGTATGTTGCATAATCTCATACCACAATGCTGAAGAAATTCGTTCATCTGCATCAACAAAAAGCACCCAATCGCCGTTTGCCTTTTCCAAACCATAATTTCGCTGATCTGCAAAGTCTTGCTGCAAAAATCGAGAAAATACTTTTGCACCCTTTCTCTTAGCAATTTCAACAGTTTTGTCATCAGAATGATCATCGATAACAATTCTTTCATCACACCACGCAATACTTTCAAGACATGCTTCTATATTTTTTTCCTCGTTTTTAGTTAAAACAATTGCTGATATCATTTTTTTATTCTTTTTATTACCTGAATGCTCCCCTGATCCTCACGGATAATAAATTGCAATTTTTTCTGATCACGTGAAGGCTCATGACCAAACCACCAAGCCAAATATGCATAATTCATTGTGAAACTAGTAAATTGACTACCAGCACCTTTACCAACTATATTATACTCTTGACCTTTTGATTCACCAAGGATTTGTTTGACCTTCACTATACGCTGTGAAAAAGAATAACTATAACCAGGATAGCCCACGAAAAAATTCGATTGAAATAAAGTAAAAACATTAATGAAAACAAAACATAATAACAAAGTCATTATTAGATAATAAAATTTCTGTAAACTCATTAATCGATCGAAAAATAATGCAAGCATAAAAATAACTGTTGGGTAAAAGACAAGGATGTATGCATCCGAATTTGTTCGCTCAAAAATATAACTGGTTGCCGGAATTAAAAAAAATAACAAAAGTAGTGAATAAGATTGTACAAACATATATTTTTTAAAATGTTTTTGAATTATAAAAATAAGATTAATAACACTAATTCCTAATAAACTCCAGGCAACAATCGCATTTGGAAGAAATAGCAGCCGCTGAAGCAATGTTGAAGCAAAAAAAGCCATTGATTGATAAGAAACGCTTAATTCACCGGAGTGAATTTTGGGAAGACCAAATATTGTTGCCACCTTGTATGCAATCCATACTGCAAATTTTACTGTCTGGGGATAACCATGATGAATATCATAAAGCAACATTGGAATCATGGGAATTAACAACCCAAGAAGTGATAAAAGAATAATTTTTATATTAATAATGTTTTTTATCCACTGTGTTTTCTTAACAACACCATAAATGAAAACTAAAAATACAATTGGAACAAGCATAAAAGTTGCAGTCTCAAAGTTGTAAAGTAATGCAAGCAACAAAAAAATAGCAGAAAAACTGTAAGGATACCCATTGATCCATCTATAGATAAAATACAATAAAAGTAAGGTTAACAATGGGATAGGACTTGTATGATAAGGCATCCGTGCAGAAAAAATTATTAATGGTGATGTCGCGTAAAGAAAACTTGCGATCAGCCCGACTCTTTGAGAAAACACTTCAGAGCCGAGTTTGTACATAAATCCAACAGTTAGTAACCCAATAAATGTAGAAAGGTAACCACCAGCTATTGGATTAAAATGTCCAATCCACAACGATCCAGCAAGCAAATACGTCCATAAGGGGCCCTGATGAAGCCAGATGTGACTTGATGTAATGCCAACAAGTGGAATTTTTCCAAATATAAGCATATCCCGAGCTGATAGATAAAACCACCCTTGATCACCAATAAAAGGCATCAACTCTGATAATCTATAAAATAACAAACTAGCACTCACCATCAAAATTCCAGTAAATAATACTATCTTCTTCATGATTTAAGTACCGTCAAAACTTTTTCGCTATTTATTTCTATGTCATATAATTTCCTTGCTTTTTTGTACCCATTTTCACCCAAGTACTTCCTCTTTTTAGGATTATTAATTAATTGGATAACAGCCTCGGCAATCGCTTCAGAATTTTTTGGTGGTACAAGCAGCCCTGTCACTCCATCTTCAACTATTTCCGGCACTGGTCCAAGTCTACTCGCAATAATTGGAAGTCTATAGGACATTGCTTCCGGATTTACCAATCCAAATCCTTCAAGTTCCCAAATCGTTGGGAAAATAAATATATCCATACACTCATAATATTTAGCAAGATTATTTACATAACCCGTGATTGTTATATAGTCTTCTAAATACAGCTGTTCAATTATCCGTTGATAAAAATCTTTATCTGGTCCTGAACCAACGATAAGGAGATGTGTTTGAGGATATTTTTTAATAATGGATGGCATTGCTTTGATAAGATAGTCTTGTCCTTTTTCAGTTGTTAAACGCGAGATATTGCCTATAATAAACTTGCCTTTCAGTATAGGATCTACTGAAGCTTTTGATATATTTCTTTTCTCTTTTATTGGAATCCCTAGAGGCAACAATACTAATTTACTAAGTGAAACCTGCGTTTCATCCAGTAGCCCTTCATGGGTATTTTTACTTGGTACGATTATTTTTTTAGGTATTGATTGTAATAATTTATAGAGCGTTTTTGGCAAATAAAAATTGCGGCAGAAAACAATTTCTAATCTCCCATACTCTATCCAAACAATGGGAATATTGATAAATAGTGAAAGAAATGTGACGAGCATTTTTTCTGAAAAACCACTCATCAAAATAACATCAACATTATTTTTTTTGTACGTTTTTAATAAAAAAGTGTAATATAACAAAGCATAAGGCAATCGAACAAAACTCTTTATCAACCCACGATAATTACCAATAATATCAAGTATAAATGGTATTTCAAACGTTTTAATAGGCAATTCTTTTGCCTTCGCCAAAAATTTTTCCTTGTTGCTCGCCAAAAATATTACAACATCTTCTTTAAGAAATTGTTCCAAAAGCGACAACATATATGTTTCAGCACCACCCATATCAGGTGATTGCTGAATGATACCAATAGTAAATTGTGAATTTATCTTACTCATATTTTAAAATCTAGAATTTTTAGTTAAATCAAGAACCAGTCTCTATTTTATCAAGCCAAAAGGGAAATAAATTCTTCCCTGCCATCTCTCATAGTCTTCATAACTTTATTCTTTATTATAGTATAGGTCTAATGCATAATACTACTTTTGAATATAAAATTCACCATATACTTGACTATTATGTAACAATTTATTAGACTCGTACCAATTACTGTGATTAAATTAATTAAATCAACATTTTATAAAGAAACTCAAGTAAAGACTTCACTTAAAAAATTTATTCAAGAGGCACAACAACTTAGTTTCGGTAAAGAATGTACAACTTTTGAAGAACGGTTTGCCAAATGGCATAAAAGAAAATATTGTATTCTTGTAAATAGTGGTAGTTCTGCAAACCTTGCAATCATACAAGCGTTGTTAAATCTCGGAAAAATAAAGAAAGGGGATCAAGTAGGATTTTCTGCAATTACCTGGTCTACCAATGTTATGCCGCTTATCCAGCTTGGATTAAAACCAATCCCAATCGATATTGAATTAGATACACTCAATATCTCAAAAAAACAACTAGAAAATTTTGTCAAAAAATATAACATTAAGATGCTTTTTCTCACAAATTTATTAGGATTCTGTGATGATATAGATCAAATAAAAGCATTCTGTGAAGAAAAAAAAATATTATTGATTGAGGATAATTGTGAATCACTTGGTACTGTATATAAGAAAAAACTTCTTGGTAACTATGGTTTGGCAAGTACTTTCTCTTTTTATGTAGGGCATCATATGTCCACTATTGAAGGCGGCGCTATCTGTACTGATAGCAGTAGGTTAGCAAATATGCTCCGCATTGTACGTGCACATGGATGGGATCGTAATTTAGATTTATCCAGCCAAACAAAAATAAGAGCTAAGCATAAAATCAATTCATTATTTTACTCAAGATACACATTCTATGATCTAGGATTCAATTTAAGATCAACAGAAATTAATGGATTTATTGGGAATAAACAATTACCCTATCTTAATGAAATTATTAAAAAAAGGAACAAAAATTTTTTGAAGATAGCACCTCTTCTCTATGCTCAAAAAGACAAATTTTATCCTATTCGATATAATCATATTGACCTCCTATCAAATTTCGCGATTCCAATTATTTGTAAATCTGTAAAACTTCGGGATGAATTAGTAGAAAAATGTATCAATAAAATTGAAATTAGACCAATAGTAGGAGGAATAGTTACGGAACAACCGTTTTTTAAAAAATATATAAGTACAAATAAATTCTCTCTTCCAAATGCTGAAATAGTTAATAAACAAGGATTTTATTTCGGGAACAATCCAGAACTTACCAATAATGAAATGAAACAAATAATAACACTCTTTACTTAAACAACTTCGAAACTTGACCTGAGATAAAATGTAATAATAATATTTATTACACTTAGTATGACTTCTCATTCCAAAAAAAAACTCTTCAATGTTATTCAATTAAAGAAATAATAGCAGAGATTTACAAATTAATAACAAACCATTGACAATAAAATCAATATATGAAAAACTTATATGGAATAAAATGAAGAAATTTATAACTTTTCTTTCTTCTTTAATCTTTTTTTTTGTAATATTGTCTGTTTCTAGTTCTTCTGTTTTTGCTTCAGGTAATTATGCTGTTTCTTTTCCCCCTAACGTTAAACTTGAACCAACGACCGATGCTGCTACTCTTGAGATGTGGGTAAAATTATCACAGACACAAGGATTAACATCCTTAATTACAAAAGAAGTTCCAAATAAAGAAGGCCTCGTTA
>Ga0210404_10000413_pt1 | contig 23106 bp, 23 predicted proteins | sample IncBWH28MmetaG_FD_155455 | JGI IMG/M metagenome (GOLD analysis project Ga0210404, IMG submission 155455) | Forest soil microbial communities from Barre Woods Harvard Forest LTER site, Petersham, Massachusetts, United States - Inc-BW-H-28-M | ecosystem: Environmental > Terrestrial > Soil >... | reverse complement strand
TAAGGAGATGAAGCAAGCTAAATATCAATGGATGGTATTCAAAATATCAACCCATACAGAGCTTCTTATAAGATAATGGCAACCAATTCTTATTTTAATACTCATAACCTTTTTAAGGATATGCTATTATAGAGTTCTATAAACTAATCCATAAGCTAAAAAACCTACCTATACAAAATATTTCATGAAAAAGATATACGACATTCCTCATTTTGAAAAGCACAGTAATCAACAGAAAAAAAAAGAAAAATCACTTTTAATACGATTCATCCTTTGTATTGTATGTGCAACTATTTTTTTTATATTCGGATATGGCATTTTCTTTCTACAAAAACTGCAAATGTTTATCTCAACCAACACAGGACAAAAAGTAACACTTACCCACAAACAAACAACCTTACTTCCTTCAACAGCAGAACCAACCAATCAATCAAACATTTTGCTATTAGGAAGTGATAATGATCAAAAATTTAGCGGTGGCAATCCACTAACGCAGACGATGATGGTTGTCCATATTGAAGGAACGAAGGTTGATATGTTTTCTATTCCAAGAGATTTGTGGGTAAAAATGCCTGATGGGACTTCGTATGGCAAAATTGATCAAGCAGCAGAAAAAGATGGTATTCCTTCTGCTATTACAGTTGTCGAACAAACATTTGGAATTCATATAGATCACTATGCATGGGTTGGACTCTATGGATTTATTAAAAGTATTGATACTGTCGGAGGTATTAATCTGCAAGTTGTTCATCCTGTTCTGGATTATTCATATCCGACAGATATTAATAGCTCTAATCCTTATGGCTATCAACGATTAGATATTCAGCCAGGGATGCAGCATATGAATGGTGAACAGGCGCTACAATATGTTCGTTCACGGCATGAAGATGTTGTTGGAGACTTTGGAAGAACCCAACGGCAAAGACAGTTATTGTTAACATTAAAAGAAACTATACTCGGATATCCAACTGCATTAAGTCAAATTCCACAATTATTTGATGCATTAAACGGACAGATTAAGACAGATATTACACCAATCATTGCGCTTCAATTGGGAGCACTTTTCCTAACAAATAAGACAAATCCACAACAATATACTCTTTCTATCCCTAACTATTCACGGATAGGCTGGTCAACTGATAAACAAAGTATTGTTATCGGAAATGCAACAGCCTCGGCACAGCTTATTTCAAATATTTTTGGTGAACAGGCGAGTAATACAACATATAATAGTCTAGTATCGGTCCAGGATATCGCATCCCAATCAGCACAAACACCATGAGAAAAATACGTGCATTTATCATTTTTATTCTTATTCCTCTTATCACAGGATATCTTGTAGCCTCAGCTCAAGGACATAAAGTCAAGCTCAGCTCAAATATTAACTTTGATACAAACATTGTCTTACAAACTGATAATATTTCACTCACAGAAAAAGGCACAATTATCTCTCTAACACATACTGGCACTACTTCAATTCCAACTAATCACTCTGCGCTTACTGAGACAATTCCAGTAGGAAATAACTTTATTGGTGTTGATAAGCAAACAAATTATACTTCGCTTGATGAATTTTCTACAACGGGAAAATTGATAAAAACACTGCAGGATGGTAATACGGGCAATATCGACACGATGAACTGGTTTACCGACCCATCAATTGATGCTACTCAACAAAAAATCGCTTTTGTTTCTGACAAAGATAAAGAGAACACTTATGTTCTTGATAACGCGTTATTTATCGAAAATCTAGCAACTAGCTCTATCCAAAAAATTGCAGCTCCTGATCCACATTCAGGTGGGATTACACATCCGATTTGGGATCCAGCAAATCCAGATATCATCACTTATGATTACTATCAATATGATAAAAACTATAGCCCTTACTCTATTATTGAAAAATATAATATGCAGTCCCAAACTACAACTCCACTAACTACTCAAGCTCAAAATGCCTATCAAGGAGCATTTTCTCCAGACGGAAAACAATTTATCTTTCTCGGAAGAAACAACGATATTACACCTGTTATGTATATCGCTAATGTTACTACAGAAGGATTGTCCAATATCCATATACTTGCAACAGGAAATTTTGCTTACCCTGAATTTTCCAATACAGCTAGCCATATTTATTATTTACAAGCACAAGGGAATAGCGGTTATGATTTATATGCCGCAACCATAACAAACGATAAAATTTCTGGCTCTTCTCCCATTTCAACAGGTGAACAACTAGAAGCTACCTCAGGTTTTATAGTCAGCAAAAAATAATAAATTATTCTATCGAGGCTCTTTTACTCATACTGATATTTTATCAAGTCAAGAATTTAAGCATATGATTCTTTTTTTTAAAGGAGTCATTGACTTACTTATCAATGTTATTTTAGAATAACGCTATGCAGATAGGAATTATTGGTCTTGGAAAAATGGGTAGTAGAGTAGCTCTTAAGCTTGTAAAAGAAGCACATGAAGTACTCGTTTGGAATAGATCACCTCAACCAGCTGAAGATTTAAAATCTCAAGAGCCAAAAATAAAAACGTTCCACACAATTGAAGAATTAATAAAAAATCTTCAGAAACCTCGTATAGTTTGGGTAATGCTCCCAGCAGGAGATGCAACAGCTAAAATTCTCAAAGAAGTGACAAAATATATCCAAAAGGATGATATCGTCATTGATGCTGCAAATTCAAAATATATCGATACGGAGAAACATGCTGAAATGTTCAACAAATTGAATGTCAGATTTCTAGGGATTGGTGTTTCAGGTGGAATAATTGCGGTAAAGCAAGGATATCCGATGATGGTTGGTGGCGATAAAAGTGCCTATGAGTATATAAAACCGCTTCTGACTAGTCTTGCTACACCTCACGGTGGTCATGAGTATTTTGGAACAGGTGGTGCAGGACATTTTGTTAAAATGGTACATAATGGTATTGAATACCCTTTTATGCAAGCGCTTGGTGAAGGATTTGGTATTCTTGAAAATTCTTCCTACAATTTTGACCTTGTAAAGATTGCCAAATTATACCAACAAGGTACGTTGGTTTCCGGTTTTATGCTCGATCGGGTAGTTGAAGCATTAACGAATGATCATAAACTCAAAACAATCCAGGGAGTTATCGGTTCTGCTTCAAAAGAAGCTGTTTGGACAATTGAAGAAGGAAAAAAGCATAGTCTTCCTGTCGAATCAATAGAACAAGCTCATGATTTTCGTATCCGTTCAGAAACAGATAAACAAATTCAACTATCTTTTGCAGCACGTATGGTAGGGGCCCTTCGTATTGCATTCGGCGGCCACCCAGTAAAAAGAAAACAATAATTTACATCTTTGAAATTACGAGATTGACGAAGGAGATAAATAAACTAAATAGCAGAGCCCACCAAAAACCGTCCACAGTAAATCCTGACACAATATGACCTGCTAAAAGCACTAAGAAAGCATTTATCACAAATAAAAATAAACCAAAGGTAACGACCGTAATAGGCAAAGTCAAAACAAGCAACAATGGTTTAATAAAAATATTAAGAATACCCAAGACAAGAGAAACAAGCAATGCTGTCCACAAATTATCCACATGAACTCCAGGCAGAATATATGCTGCAATCATGATAATTAACGAATTTGCAAACCAATTTAATAGCTTTTCCATACCCCATCAATATAACACAACCATTTAAGAATAATGTAATATTTATTGCTATTGAACAAATCACCTATACTTTATAATAAACTCATCTGCAATGCCTACAAACATTCTTTTTGAATAATGTCTTGACTAAATTACTACACCCTCTTGCTGACGATATGGATAAGTTTCTAGAAAAAAGTGAACCTAAAGATGTACAGCCTGAAAAGCAAAAATATTCAAATTTAACAACTTTTCAATTCTCTAATTAGCCTCTTCACATCCTTTACAGAATGTGCAGGAAAATTGGCAATACGAATTTGTGCAGTTTTATACTCTCCATAACCGCTTCCAACAAGTAATCCTTTTTCTGCCAAAGATTTTTTTACGTCATTTCTCGCTTTTGTAATATCTGCAACGATAACTGTCTGCGATCGAAACTCGGGCTCTTTGACAAATGCTGCGAAGGAATCACTCATGTCAAGAAAATCATACAACAGCTGCGCCTTTTTCTCTATTTCTTTACGCATTTTTACAATTCCAATTTGCAACATATCTTCAATTACCCTTCCCAGGATATACATTTCTAAAACTGGTGGAGTCTCAGGTGTTTGAAATTTTTTTGCCGATTGTAACAATGTAAGAAAACTATGATAGGATCCGACGCTAATCCCCTTCTGCAATAACCTTTTTGTTTTCTGTATAGCTCGGGGACTGACAATCATTACACCCAATCCCGCAGGCAATCCAAAACCTTTTTGCACTGAAAAAAAGACTACATCAAGAACTGAATAATCCAAATCTACATATGGAACTGATGAAACAATATCAACAGCAACAAGCATGTCTGGATACTTTTTTGCAACTGCAGCAATTTCTTTCGCAGATATCATTACTCCAGTGCTCGTTTCATTATGAGTAAAACAAATTAACTCTGTCTCTTTTGGAATAGCAACGTTTTTGATTTGAAAACCTTTTCCAAATTTAACTTCAAAACTTTCCGGATTCTTATTAAATTCCTGCGCAGATATAAAAAAACGTTTTGAAAATGAACCATTAATAAAATGGAAACTCTTTTGTTCAACACAATTTTGGATGGTTCGTTCCATCGCTTCTGTCCCTGACCCAACAATAAAAATGTGATAATCAGGAGGAATGTCTAAAAGCTTTTTTAGCCCTTTCGTGAGCGATTGGTAGATTTCTTGAAATTGTTTACTCCGATGAGAAATCGATCCTAGATTTTCATCAAAACCCTGTTGAAAATGAGAAATGACAGTAGGATATAATGCTGTCGGTCCTGGTGTAAAAAAAATCTTTTTCATCAATAAAGTACTCTTACTCTAATCGTCCCTTTAATTTGTGTTAATTTTTTCAAAACATCACCATCATGCGTCGTACTAGTATCAGTAATCACATAGCCAATCTGTTCACTGGTCTTCAAATATTGTCCTTCGATATTCACGTTGCTTTTGGCAAAAATTGTATTAATTTGAGCCAATACCCCTGGAGTATTATCATGGATATGGATATACCGATGGGTATCCCTTTGAGCAGGCAACGACAGAGTTGGAAAGTTAACAGACAAAACAGTATTCCCGGTGTTAATATATTTTGTTAGCCTGTCACTCACAAATTTGCCAATATTTCTTTGGGCCTCTTCAGTGCTACCACCAATATGAGGTGTTAAAATAACATTGGAAAGTCCCTGCAAGGGTGAAGAAAATGGCTCTGCATTACTTTTTGGCTCGACTGGAAAAACATCAACGGCAGCCCCTGCAACTTTTCCGCTTTTAATTGCAGATGCAAGAGCTTCAATATCAACAACATGTCCTCGACTTAAATTCAAAAACAGTACTCCGTCTTTCATTTTTTCGAACTCTTTTACGCCAATTAAATTCTTATTTGTTTTTGCCCCATCGACATGTAACGTAATCACATCACACAGCAACAATAGCTCCTGAAGCGTCTGGCATTGAATAGCATTCCCAAGTGCAAGTTTTTCCAAAACATCGTAAAAATATACCTGCATGCCGATACTCTCCGCAAGAATAGAAAGTTGCGTACCAATGTTGCCATAGCCTATAATGCCAAGCTTTTTCCCGCGAATCTCAAAATTACCTTTTGAAAATTTATGCCATTTTCCATGATGCATCCCACTACTCAAATCTCCTATATTCCGATAGAGCATAATAATGTCACCAATAACCAATTCAACAACGCTTCGGGTATTACTGTACGGAGCGTTAAAAACAGCAATTCCTTTCTGTGCTGCAATAGATAAATCGATATTATTTGTCCCAATACAAAAAGCACCGATCACCTGCAATTTTTTTGCTTTTTCAAATACTTTTTTCGTTATCTCAGTTTTTGAACGAATGCAAAGGATTGATATATCAGAAATTTTTTCAAGAAGCTCATCTTCAGAAAGAGAACGGGTTACTATTTCAACAAGATACCCTTCTTCTTGAAATTTTACTACTGCTTCCTGACTAATATTTTCAAGTAGAAGTACTTTCATCTTTGATGTCGGATATGACTGTGAACGAGGTAATTTATAAGCAAATAACAGCTCATCAAAACTTCTGATTATTTTATCTGCCTTTGCTGCAACACCTTTTCGATAGACATTCTCAGTAAATGCAAAAAAAATATCAGCTTTCCCCTGCTCTTTAATTTGATAATCCGTGATACCATCACCAATGACGCAAATCTTTCCAGGATGATTGAGCGATGCAACTACTTTTACTTTTCCATTTACCTGCGCTAACAGATTGGTTTTATCAAATCCGGTGATTGTTCCATTTGCGTCATAGGTAAAATTATTTGCAAGGATATGATCCTCTGTAATACCAAATTCTTTAATAACAGGCATAATACACTCTTGAAAACCTCCGGAAATAATATAAATTTGCTTATGGTATTTTTGAAAAAACGCTTTATTGCGTCTGAAAGAAGGAGTGATATTCTCTTTCAATAATTTCACCGTTTTCTCCAGATCGTCTTTCGTCGGCTGAAAAAGCGCTAAACGTTGCTCCAAAGAGGTAGGAAAATCAAGAATACCCTCCATCGCTTGATTAGTGATATCGGAAATTTGTCGTGCCACTCTTTCTTTGTTGGGATTATCTTCCAACGCAATACGAGCAAGCTCATCAATAGATTCTACAGTTACAATAGTACTATCAAAATCAACAATAAATATAGGCAACATAAGCTAAATTTATAAAAATACTAAAAAAGAAAAATGTGGCAGAATAAAAGAGAGAACAATAGAAACAAAACTTTTCTTAATCACTCATCTATTATTCTATAAGATTTAACTATAGATTACAAATGATTACGATCATTACACAGAGATAAAATAAGAAATATGTATATATTAGCATTCCTTACACATGTTTTAAAATGTTACTATCATATCCTTTGAAGATCGTAGACGATATTTAACCTACTACGAGATGCTACTATATTAATGGAAGCTATACCAAAAGAAAAAATGATTTTTATAAAGAACTGATATAATTATCTCATGTTTATTATAATGGCAATCGCCTGTGGTTTATTATCGATGATCACATATGGACTCGCAAATGTCTATTCACAACCGCTCGCAAAAAAACTAGGTCCTGCACAAATGTTATTCTTACGTGGTATTGTTATATCCTTATCCTAGCAATAGGTGCAGCAACAAATTACAGTAAGTTTACTCATTATACTGAAATACTCATTACGCTCGGGCTTGGCATTGTAGGGTATTTGCCAGTCTTAGCATTTACCCATGGTCTAAAAATAAGCCGAATAGGCATCATCGCCCCGATTTCGGGAACATCGCCATTCATTACAGTTTTACTCTCCTCCATTATCTTGCATAGTAATATTCACCCCATTCAATGGTTAGCAATTGTAGTAGTGATAGGTGCAAATATAGTCATGTCAGTTGAGCTAAAAAATTGGCGTAATTCAAACATGTTACAATTATCAAGTGGGATACCATATGCACTCATGGCAACAATCGGTTGGGGTTATTTTTATTTTTTTCTAGTATACTCTACGAATTGGCTCGGACCCTGGTTATCAGCATTTCTTGTCGAAGCAGGAGTGACGCTTGCAGCAGGTATGCATTTACTACTAACAAACAAACGAATTCCATATAGAGAAATTGTTTCTCGATCTATTATCTCTAACAGCCTACTTCTTTGTTTAGGAACAGTGGCATTTACGATTGGAGTACGCTACTTTAACGTTGGTATCGTTGCGGCCTTAAGTAACTCAACAGCAATTGTATCAGCAGTTGTTGCCACATATCTATTCCATGAACATCTCACAAAAAAAGAAAAACTGGCTACATCTGTTATGATTGTAGGGATTGTAACTCTTACACTTTTTTAAATAAAAATGTGCGGAGGAGATGAGATTCGAACTCATGAACCCTTTGACAGGTTGGCGGTTTAGTAAACCGCTGCACTCGACCACTATGCGACTCCTCCATTTGAAGAAAACTGATGATATTTAAGTCTGGCGGAGAGGGTGGGATTCGAACCCACGGAAGGCTTGCACCCTCAGATGTTTTCAAGACATCCGCACTCGACCACTATGCGACCTCTCCGTACTGATCAAGAACCATTAACTAATACGCTAGAAAGCAATTATATCATTTCTTGACTTCTCTTTTCCAATCAGTTAGAGTGAAATTATGGATGAATACCAAAACAAAGCAGATTATGCTATAGAAAATGATTCATCTGATGAAAACGCTACATACAATGAAAAGCAAGATGACATCAAAACATATCTCTCATGGCATGCACCAGGAAGACCATATCAATCTCATTCGCTAGAATACTATACTAATAGCTTTCTGATAACTCTTGCCATTGAAATAATTCTTTTTTTATTTTCACAATATCTGTTGATGGCACTAGTCATTTCACTTGCATTTTTGGTTTTTGCATTAGCAGTCGTACCTCCACATAAACTCTATTATCGCGTCAGTAGTGAAGGAATCAGGATTGAGGATCATTATTTTATCTGGGATGAGCTTTATGATTTCTATTTTTTGAAAAGTCATGGGCAGGATGTATTACATATTCGTACAAAAGCATATCTTCCTGGTGAACTTACTATTATCCTTGGAGATGTTCCAACACAACAAGTCAAAACAGTACTTTTATCTTTCCTACCTTTTCGTGAGTATGTTAAACCAAGTTTTGTGGATAAAGCAGGGTCTTGGCTTGAAAAAAATTTCCCGTTAGAAAAACCAATCAGTTAACCATTCCTCTATTTGCTTGTCTCTTTCCTATGAGGTAAAATACACCTATTCGCACCCGTAGCTCAGTTGGATAGAGCGCAACGTTGCGGACGTTGAGGTCGGAGGTTCAAATCCTCTCGGGTGTACTTTATATGGAGGAGTCGCATAGTGGTCCAGTGCACACGCTTGGAAAGCGTGCGAGCGAAAGCTCTCATGGGTTCGAATCCCATCTCCTCCGCACATAAATCAAAATTCAAAAATAACATTTTTATTATTTGGAGGAGTCCCATAGTGGCCCATTGGAGTGGTTTGCTAAATCACCGAGGGTATAAAACCCCTCACGCAGGTTCGAATCCTGTCTCCTCCGCCAAACTGAAATATCACGGGTTTTGTTCAAATCTTTGAAGTAAGCATAAGGCAGTTTATATTCAACAGTTGCTATTTTTTGCTCTTTAATCCCAAAGTTCCAAAGTACAGAATTGAGTAAATCACTTCTCACTTGATAATCTTTACATTCAAACATTTCACTAAGGCTACAGGCTCGATTTTTAATCTCATATAAAAGTTCCAAAGTTCTATCGAGGTTTTCTTCTTTCACTTGTGATAAGGATACTTCCATCTCTACTAATTCGTTTTTTAATGCTTTCTGTTTTTCTTTATATGTAGTCTCATCAATGCTTTCTTCCAAACGAAGATTTAGGAGATTATCAAGTTTTTTCTTAATCGTATTGATTTGTTTTTGGATTACCTCTCTTGTTGAAACTTTATCAGTGAATTGTTTCTTGTAATCCTCAATATAAAGACTCAAAGATAAATCGGCTAATTCTTTATTTAAAGTAAATTTAATAAGATGTTTTTTTACTAATGTTTCGATATCTTTTTCTGTAAGATATTTTTTATGCTCCAGACATTTCTTTTTTCCGTTAGTACAGTAGTAATAATTATATTTGCCTTTTTTTATAGATGCAGTAAGTTGACAGTTGCAAACAGCACAGGAGAGAAATGGTCTATAAAGAAATCGGTGAGTATAGTGTTTAGAGCGATTTTTACCATTTAGACGATCATTTACTCGATCAAAGAGGGATTTGCTGATTAACGGCTTATGTACGCCTTTGTAGAGTGCTCCATTTCTACTAATGACACCATAATAAAAAGGGCTTCTGAGTGCTCTTTGGATAAGTGATCTATGATTTTTTTTGTGAGCACGTCTTGTCCGTAATCCTTCTTTATATAAAATCTCTGCAATTTCTATCAATGAGTGTTCTCCTTGGTTATATAGCTTAAATGCTTTTTGAATATATTTTGCTCGTGTCGGATCAGGATAAATCTTTGCATTTTTATTGATATATCCAAGTGGAGCCATCCCAGGATATTCTCCTTTTTCAAGTTTTGTTTTATTGCCCTCTTTAACTCGGATAGATAGATTTCTTGAATAATGCGCAGCGAATACAAAATCAAAATCGATATAGAGCATGTCTGAAATGCTGTTATAAATTTTGTTAGGAGTACGAATTTCTTGCAAGAAACCTTCTTCAAACAGTTTAACGATCTTTCCTGATTCAATACCATTCCTGCTAAGTCTATCTGTATGAAGTACGAGAATTCCTGTAGCTTCTTTGTTGCTGATACGCTCTAACATCGAAGAGAAAAGTGGTCGATTTCCGTCTGTTTTTGCGCTTCTACTTTCCCTGATGATTTCGACTACTTCAAGATTATTTTTTGTTGCATATTCAAGAAGATTTTTTTGTTGTGTTTCAAGCGATTGGACTTGTTTGTTTTCTTCTTCTGATGATTTCCTGCAATAGATGAAGTATTTCATGTTTTTTGATCCTCCTCTTGAAACTTTATGATAATATCATTTTCTTTAAGATTGTAAAGTGTCTTATATACCCACTCCAAATTCATCTCTTCAAACATTCTTATTTTTTCTATAAAAGTAAGTTTACTATACGAAGTAATTTTAGTTTTCTCTGGACGTTTGCAGGACCTACTTATCGAGTAGCGTCTTTCAAAATAATTAAATCCATAGGGCTTTTCCTCCCGTTCTCCTTTTATTCCTTTTACAATATAATCACTAATGTAGTTACTCATTCCTTCAAGTGTTTTAATAGGTAAAATTTTCATTTGAATACCTCCGCCTACATGCATCCACAGTTTTCTTACTACAGTGATTGGCAAATATTTATTTAATAATATATGCATGTGTGCATTTCCATTTTTTTGAAATTCAATAACCCAAACATACTTTAAAATATCTAGGGATTGATTTGCTTTATCACGTTTAAGAATAGTAATAAAGTGATTAAAGATTTTTGTAATATATTTATGCGTATTGTTTGCATATTCAGATGGGATTTTTTTAGGATCAAGAGTAAGTGTTAAAAAATATGCTAAATTATTTAGTTGAATAACTTCACGAAAATAGTATTTTATATATAATGCTTTATGTAAATAACAATCTGGACAAGTCCAAGAATTACACGGAACTCTTGTAAATTTAGCATTTTTAATTACTCCTTTTTCAGCATGCAAAAAAGCAACTTTACCATTTTTGCAAAAGTATGGTTTTGTTTTTCTTATTCTAAATTTTTTGCCTCTTAATTTTTCTTTTGCATTGTTAATTTTTATATTATTCTGTTGAAATGATCTAATATTAGTCAAGAATAGGGTTTGTTTTTCCTGATTTTGGATTTTGTTGTTATAAGGGGGATTTATTATCACTTCGGAGTTTGGCTTACCGGCGGGGCTAGCGCCACCGCCGGAAATACCACCAAGAGAAGAGTTATTTTTCACTTTTTATTTCCCCTCTCTGTATGAGACGATACCTATGGATTGCTCTTGCTAAAAAGAAAAGGCTTAAATGTATTTCTTCAATTTCGGGATCTGATAATGATTTGCTGTAATATTTTTTGAAAAATGCTCGTACTTTTTCGTTTTGTTTTGTAGTTGCCATACAATGGCAATACTAGAGAGAATTAGCCTTGAAGTCAGATACTTAAAATGTATAGGAAATTAGTAACTAAGCCTTTTTTGCCAACTGAGGTGCAGCTAGAAGTAATTTCATAGAGTAATAATTTTTCTTAACCCATTCTTCATTTAATACTCTTTCATCATCAGGGTATTTTTTATATAGATGTGATGTAATTTTAGAAAATGACATTTTCTTTTTTTCTTTTAACTCAATAATTTCTAATGAGAGATCAATGTTTTTAAAACTTCCTAATTGATATGGATTTGTTGTAAGATTATCATCCATTTGTTTTTGAATCTTTGACCAATTTTGTTTCACCCATTTTATAAACTGAGTCTGATTTATGTCATAAGGTATAAAAATTGCTCCTATTTCACTTGGATAATTGTGGGTTGCAGCAGCGATATTAGCTTTCCCTAATACAAATTCAACTGGTTTAGTAATAAATCCTTCAAAGTAGTCTAAATCAATAAATGCGTTAAAGAATACAAGTAATGCTATTTGTATCTTAAAATCTCCAGTAATTCCTAACTGAGTGCAAAACATATCTGAAAACATTTGGATTGGAATTAAGATAACCTCATTAAGTAAAGAAATTTCAGAAAAGTTCACTCCTACAAATTCCTTTAAAACCGTGCCTTCTGGGAATTTAGTATGTTGACGCATTGTCTCGATAAAGGTTAACATTTGAGGCTCTTGCAATATCATAGCAAGAAGTAAAGTAGTTTTTTTACTTGGTGGCGTATCCAATATTATAATGGGATCGACTGATTTAAGAATTGTTATATCTTTTACACTCATTAATGAGGAATTGTACCACAAGTAGAGATTTTATGAGAATAACTCTTGAAGAGAAACTTTTAGTGCAAGAGCAATTTTATGAATAGTCTTTAATGAAGGATTGCGAAGACCACTTTCTATTTCACTAACTGAGGTTAAGTCTATCTTCGCTTTTTCTGCCAGCTCTTCTTGTGATAAATCAGCTTTTTTCCTGAGTGATTTAATTCGATTACCAAGTTTTTCGTAAATGCTTGCCATACTTGCTAAAAGTATGGCTTTTATGCCATATTGTATCTATGGCATGGATGCCAAATTATAGCTTTGGGTTATGGATAAAAAATATACAGAAGATTTAATCAAAGGGAAAATAACTGAAGTTATTTTTGAAGAGATGTTCCGAGTTTCTGAGGAATTTACCATTATCCCTCTAGGTTATGAACATACAACTCCAATTCTTGCCCAATATCAACGTCATCTAGAGATACAGCAAGTACTAGAAAATATAAGAAACGCTCCAGATTTTGCTCTTATATCAGAAGATAAAAAAAGAGTATTTCTTGTTGAAGTAAAGTATCGAAATACATTTACAACTAGTGAAATTTTGGAAATCGCAAGAGATATCTCTGCACGGTTTAATCCTTGCTTTCTTTTTCTAGTCTCTAAGGATAATTTCTATTTTTCTCCTTGTAGTTCAATCATAAATAAAAATGGGAAAATTGAATCATTACGAGAGAGTTGGATTAAAAGAGAAATACAGATTAATTATTTAAATTTGTTAAAAGAGTTTATAAAGCAGTAAGAGAAATAACTAAGTCCTTGCTTACTAAAATTTTTTTTGTCAAACTCAAGTCTCAAGCCTGTTTCGAAATCATTGTAATATTCCGAATTTGCACTATAATGTACATATGGCAGAATCCATTGCAGGTAAAGCAAATACTATTAACGATTGGGCTTCAGAAGTAAGAAAAATAGACCCTAAGTTTGCCACACAAATAGATGTAGAACGTCGCGTCAGAGATGATGGTATAGAACGTTTAAATCTTCCAAGGTATAGAAAAGAGACGCAGCCGTTGACCAGTTTTTTACAGGACCCTGTGAGAGGATTTCACTCTATTGGTACGCCTCAATTCTATATAAATCTTTCACCAACTGAAGAAGGAAGGGATAATGGACTACAAAGGAAACGTGCATATAATTTAACAGAAGAACAAGTTTTACAATATATTAATGATAATATTCCTAAAGGTGAAGAAGGCAAATTTTCTTTTACTCTTTCTGAATATTTTAAAAATGAATTGAGTGGAAACATTGTTGTCAATCCAGATGGAAGAGTTTTTTTAGAAGCGGCAGAAGGTGAACATTTACCTATTGCAATAGGGACGAAGACACCTGATTATATTCTTAAAAGAGATGAATTTACTCATGTATTTCAAATCTTCCATAGGACTAAGGAAGGAGAAGAAGAACGGTTACGAGATGAAAGAGTAGCAAATGCATTACTTAGTACATTACAGGCAATTCCGCATGAGGGTTTCGGGAAAAATGTTAAATTTACACCTGGATACTATGAATTTACTTGCGTTAAAAGGGCAGAAGACAAACCGCTTGAACCTATTTTTATTGAATATCAAGATAATCCTGCTTATTATCTACCTTAGATTTGTTAGCTATAGAAAATTAATGAACATTTAAACTATTTTTCTAAAAAAGCATATTCATTCGGGAACCGATATAATACGTCAAATGATCAAAAACAGATTTCATCTTGTAGCTGCTGTATGTATTATCCTGAAAAAGGACAACAAAATTTTTCTTACGCGAAGAATTAATACTGGATGGGAAGATGGAAAATATGCTTTGGTAGGCGGACATCTGGACGGAAATGAAACCGCATCACAAACTGCTATTAGAGAAGCTAAAGAAGAAATTGGCGTCATTATTGATCCTAAAGATATAAAATTTGTAAATGTTAGTCATCTTATAACAAATAGTGAAAGAATCCATTTCACTTTTTTAGCTGAAAAATGGAAAGGAAAACCTAAAAATAATGAACCTGAAAAAGCAGATGATGCAAAATGGTTTTCTATAGATGCACTGCCCAAAAATATAACGGATAATTCTAAAGAGACAATTGAGTGGCACAAAAAAGGTAATGTCTATACCGAATTTGGTTGGGATAAAAAATAAGTTCCAATATCGTCCCATCTGGCCCGCATAATAAAGATAGCTTCGATTTTCGAAATATCACAATACGCTTTGGGACTTTGTTATAATTTTAGTATGGAAAAGTAAAATTCAAATCCTCTCAGGCGCACTTATTACTGCCTTTTCCCTGCTGCTTTATTTATTATGTTCAACTCAGCAATAGCAAGGAGAAAGGCAATCATCAGAGTCCAATACAAAGTCTTTCCTAATTTTCTTGTCCAGGTTCTCCCAGGTTCTCCCGGAGCAAACAGATCCTTAATGCCCCTAACTTTGCTCATCAAAGCACTAACTCTTACTTTATTTGCAACCAATTCATCTTTTTTTGCTGGTAAAATATTTCCGTCTTCAATCTCATGATCAATAGCATCGTTTATTTGTTCACCCGTTGCTTCAACTATTTGACCCAATGCTCCTGCCTGCGCAACCATACTATCTGCATCATCATCCTCAATAGAGCCTCTAAGTGTTTTTTCTTCTTCAGTGATCTCGGGCAACTGTTCAATAATTTTAGCCCGTTGCTCCGGTGTCAATTTAGAATAGCCTCTTTCTAATATCTCTACATCTCCTTCCGTTCCTCTTTTAAAACCTAGCACTGCAAACTTTTTAGCAAATTCCATTAATGCAACTTCTTCATTTTCAATAGGTGTTGTTTCATCTATTAATGCATTATATATTTCTGAAAGTGCTGAAATGCACTCTACTCTATTTGTATCATCAATTTCAGGAATTATTTTTTTTGACGCATCTAATAGATCTTGCTTGAGTTGCTCATCAACAACTTCTTGGATATCAGGATTTTGCTCCATTCTGTCTGCGCGAGCCTCGCCGGCAGTCTGCATGATACTCACTGCTTGCGTCAACTGTTCTTTCAGATCAGGAGGCAACTGTGATAAAATCGCAGCTCGTTGATCAGGAGGCAGATTTGCTAGCACATCTAACATCTGATGAGCTTCTGGAATTTGCTTTTCTGCATCTCCAACTTGCCCCTCTGGCGTGGTACCTTCAGATTCGGTCATAGTTCATATCCTCCCTTAAATACCCGCAAATGTCAAGCAGATATACGGTATGAGTACTTAACATTATACACTTATAATCATTATCAAATTGACAGTACCATTATAAAATTCTTTTAAGATTTAGCAAGTGACAACAATCCAGACTGGCAATCACTCCTCTAATTTATTATAGTTATATAATGTCCACCGCTAATAAACAATTCTTCGCTCTTCTAAATCTTCTCGTTTTTTCTCTCATATTTCTTATCGCTTCCTCTCAGAGCCTTGCACAATCTACCTTGAGCAATTCAGATGCAAAAGTTGAAGGAGCTGCAACAATGGGGGTTGCCAAACTTGTTGAGACCTCAACAAATAATATGAAGGATGGAGATCTTGTCTCAAGTTCACAAAATGGTGCAATACTTTCAAATACTCCGTATGACTCACAAATTTTAGGTGTTGTTTCTCAGAATGCAGCTATTCAAATTAGTTCTAACGATAATACAAACGCCATACCTGTAATTTCTGATGGAACAGTATATGTTCTCGTTTCCAGTCAGCAAGGTGCTATTAAAAAAGGTGACTCACTTACTTCCTCAACGATTCCTGGAGTTGCTGTTAAGGCAACTAAGTCAGGTTATGTTATCGGTTCAGCACTTGAAGAATATAGCAATCCTAATACTTCACAAACAGAAAAAATTGCAGTAAATTTGAATTTACACTATTTCAACTCTAAATCTACCTTCCCAGGCACTCTCACCGATATTTTCAAATATGCATTGCTTCCAACTAAAGATTCTCCTAATGCAATTTATAAATATATTGTGGCGGCAATTATTGTTCTTGCCTCGTTTATCTTGGCATTTATGACCTTTGGAAGGACAGCAGCAAAAGGTGTTGAGGCATTGGGTCGTAATCCATCTGCAAGCAGAATTATCCATCTAGGTATTATTTTTAATGTCTCGATTGTCCTTATTATTGTGCTTGCTGGTCTCACTGTTGCATTCCTTATTTTACGGTTATAATCAACCATGCACCTTATATCTAGTAAAATGCTTCCAACTAAACTAAAATAGAAAGTACTATGCTGCCCACATCTCTTTTTCAAATTCTTACTATTGCTGCGGATCTTGTCATTTTCATCTTTGTCTGGTATTACCTCTGGGGACTACATTCAAAAGAGAAAGCAATAGAAAAAGAACGATTAAAAATTGACGACAATTATCATCACATCGTCGATGAAGCACTTGCTAAAGAACGAAAAATTCTTGATGACGCAACACGGGAAGCAACACAAATTATCTCAAAGACAGAATTTGTTACTGAGACTTCGCAAGAATCAGTCGGTCAGGCATTAACAAAAATGGAAGGAGCTATCGAACAAAACGCAGAAAACGCTACTGATGTATTTACAAAGACATATTCTGCTTCTCTACAAAAAATAGCAGGACAATCGCTCATAAACCTTCAGGCAATTACAAAAACCATGGAGGCAGAATTGGACAAACAGTCTAAAGAATATCGTGCATCTCTTCTGCCGCGTCTTGAAAAAGAATTGGAAGAATATAAAAAGATACGGTTACAACAAGCAGAAAGAACTATCAATCAAGTCATTCAAGAAGTGTCACAAGAGGTATTAAATAAATCGCTTTCCCTTGATGACCACCATCGCCTATTGATTGAATCATTAGAAAAAGCAAAAAAGGAAGGTGTGTTCGGATAATGGGAAATTTAGATTTATCAGAGTTTTTTACTACAAAAACAGAAGCGAACATTTTTTTGTCACGAATTACTACAATCTCAGAAATGGCATTTCAAACAAATTTTAATTTAGAAAAAGCGCTCCAAGAACAACTTGGAATAAATAAGAGTGACAGACTTCTTGTACTTATGCAAAATAATAATATTAATACCGAATCACTTTCTGCAGTCAAGGATTTTTTTCGTTTACTGTCCGAAAAACTGACTATGCTCCCCATGCTTACCCTCACAATTGCATTTGAACCGCAAGTACAAACACTTAAAGCGCTTTCTGAATGGTGTTTAGTAAATTTGCATAAACAAATGCTTTTTGAAATCACAGTTGATACAAGTCTTGTCGGAGGAGCGTTGATCAGTAATAATGGCAAATTCTTTGATTTTTCGATACGCCCTACAGTAACACGAATTCTTAAAAAAGAACTTTCAAAACCAGCAACAAATTTAAGCCAGCAAAACAAACCTGTCGAAAACTATCAAAATATCAATGATATCACCATTGGAAGATAAACTACTATGGATACGTATTTTCAGCAACTATTACAACAATCAGGAGAATATGGAACTGTCTATCAAGTTAGTCATCCAATTGTTTTTATTGAAGGTTTACCGACAGTCAAAACGCATGAGGTAATCTTATTCGCTACAGGACAACGAGGTGAAGTTTTTGCAATTAATCGGGGGAAAATTGAAGCGAGAATTTTTTCTCATGAACCAGTAACAGTGGGCACAATGGTCACCAAAACAAACCAACTTGTGTCAATCCCTGTTGGTCCTGAACTCTTGGGACATACTATTGATCCGCTTGGTGACCCATTAGATCCAGCAGCAGCATTTATCAAACCTCAAAGCATGCGTGATTTAGATGCAACTCCAGTCGGCATTGCAGGCAGGCAAAAAATTACTAGTCATTTAGTCACCGGCATTGCCCTATTAGATCTTCTTATCCCTCTTGGGCGTGGGCAACGGGAATTGATTATTGGCGATCGAAAAACAGGTAAAACCTCATTATTGATGACAATTATTAAAAATCAAGTGAATGAAGGTGTTATTGCCATTTACGCAGCAATTGCCAAAAGAAAAAGTGACATTAAAAAATTACAAGAATTTTTTATCCAGGAAAAATTAATGGATAAATCAATCATTGTTGCTACATCTTCCTATGATTCCCCAAGTCTTATCTACCAAACACCCTATGCCGCCATGTCAATCGCTGAATATTATAGAGACCAAGGGATACATACATTACTAATCCTTGACGATCTTTCGACTCACGCTAAATTTTACCGCGAACTGTCCTTGCTTGCTCGACGTTTCCCAGGTCGTGACTCGTATCCCGGTGATATTTTCTATGTCCATTCAAAACTCCTTGAGCGCGCGGGCAATTTCAAACACCCAACAAAAAAAGAAGTATCCATTACCTGTTTACCAGTTATTGAAATCGTCGAAGGCGATTTGACTGGCTATGTCTCAACGAACGTTATGGGCATTACTGATGGCCATATCTATCTTGATAGTAATATTTATTATCAAGGAATGCGTCCGGCAGTAAATATCCCGCTTTCAGTCACTCGTGTTGGGAGACAAACCGTAGATAAACTAACGCGTGATGTCAATAAAAATTTAACAGCATTTTTAGCAAATTATGAAAAACTACAAAATCTCTCACATTTTGGGCAGGAACTAACTGACGATGTTAAAAAAAATCTTAAAATCGGAGAGCTAGTTTATAAATTTTTTAATCAACCCTATCAACTCACTATTCCACTCACTATTCAATTAATTATTCTTTCTATGATATGGCAAAGTATTATTGATAGCAAAGAAGCACTTGATAAAGCGAAGCAAGGTCTACTTGACACTTTTCATACCGAACAACCACAAACGTTTCTCATGGAATTAGCAATTGCGGACGACCTAAAAACGTTTAATGAAAACATTTTAAAAAATCAAGATAAACTTAGGAAAATTTGCGGTATTACCGCGACACCGCAACAAGAACCATCTGCAGTGCCAAACCCAATGACAGCACCACAACCTGTTCAAGAACATATAGAAAAATCGACAAAATAATATAATAAGTATCATAAAAGACTATGGCACAAAGAAAAGTAATCTACGAAGAATTAGAAGCGTTGAATAGCTTGAAAGATTTAGCTGAAAGTTATGAAGAAATTGCTGTTGTTCGTATGCAAAAAATCAGGGATTCAGTACTCAAAACACGTGACTTCTTAGCTGATATCTCAGATGTTTTTGTCGACTTAAAATCTTCCTACGCCCACGAAATAGTTGATTTAATGAAAAAAATTAAAAAAGGAGGGCATGGCTTACTTCCAGGCCTACAAAAAAACAATAAAACACTCTTAGTGTACTTATCTTCAAATGGTGGATTATATGGCGCAGTAACGCAAAAAACATATAAGCTTTTCATGGAGGCTTTGAAAAAAACTGATCCTGCACAAACCGATATTGTTGTAATCGGTAATGCAGGAAGAACGATGCTTGAAGGTGCAAAAACAGGAAGACCTTTTAAGTATTTTGCGCTTCCAGATGCCAGTATAGAAATAACACACATTAGAAATTTTATGCAAACATTTTTACTATATGAAAAAGTACATGTATTTTATGGAAAATTTGGCAATGTGGTAAAACAGAGCCCTATTGAAACTAGTATTTCAGGAGAAAATATTTTTGAAACAGAAAAGCTTGAAGAAACCCTGAGAGAAGACAGATTTATTTTTGAACCTACATTACAAAAAATTTTCCATTTTTTTGAAACCCAAATTATGGCAAATCTCTTCAGTCAAACACTCCTTGAAAATCAATTGGCACGACATGCATCCCGAGTAAACGCAATGGAAGAGGCACTCGGACATATCGAGGAGGAAACAAAAAAGCTACATCAACAGCGTGCTCGTCTAAAACATCTTTTAGATAATAAAAAGCAGCTTGAAACTATTTCAGGCGTCGTTGTATTGCTTGATGAAACGGGAGGGATATAATTTTTATGATTACTGGAAAAGTTGTCAGTGTTAAAGGACAAATTATTGAAGTCGAATTTTTAGAAGAAAAACCAAGGTTTAATGACGTTCTAATTTCTAAAAATGATCCATCAGTGAAAATGGAAGTCTATCGTTCTGCCTCGCCGAATTCATTCTTTTGCCTCGCTCTCACCAGTATAACCAAACTTCACCATGGATCTCCTATTATTAGCACTGAACAACCTATCAAAATTCCTGTCGGCCCTGAGATGCTTGGACGAGTCATTAATACCCTGGGAGAACCTCAAGACGGTTTAGGAGAAATCCATACAAAAGAACAAAAAGCAATTATTTCAAAAGGGGTTACTTTTGCTAATGTCACAATTCCTAAAACGATTCTAGAAACAGGCATTAAAACAGTAGACTTTTTTACCCCTATCGTAAAAGGTGGAAAAGTTGGATTGTTTGGAGGTGCTGGTGTTGGGAAAACAGTTATTATTTCAGAAATTATCCACAATTTAGTTATCTTAAATCCTGAAAAAAATGTGTCAGTTTTTACTGGTGTTGGTGAACGAACCCGTGAAGGAGAAGAACTTTTTCAAACACTAATAGAAAGTAAAGTTATGCAAGGTGTTAGTCTGATTTATGGAAGTATGGGAGAAAATCCTGCACTTAGATTTCGTACCGCATTTACTGGAGTAACTCTTGCTGAATACTACAGGGATATCATGAAAAGAGACGTGTTATTTTTTATTGATAATATATTCCGTTTTGCACAATCTGGGTATGAATTGTCCACACTTATGAATGCCATTCCTTCTGAAGGTGGATATCAGGCTACTCTCGGATCAGAGATGGCATCATTCCATGAACGACTTGTTTCAACTGAGCAAAATGCTATTACGACCTTTGAAGCAATTTATGTTCCTGCTGATGATCTTACTGATAGCGGTGTTCAAGCAATCTTTCCTTATTTGGATTCAGGGCTCATCCTCTCACGTCAGGTATATCAAGAAGGTCGCTTTCCGGCTATTGATATACTTTCATCAAATTCTTCTTCACTCAATATAGAAACAGTGGGTGAACTACATTATCAAACCGCAATTGATGCACAAACAATATTAAAAAAAGCAAAATCATTAGAAAGAATTGTGTCACTTATTGGTGAATCTGAATTATCAGCGGATGACCAAATTACCTATAAACGCGCAAAAATGCTTATGAATTATATGACACAAAATTTTACCGTTGTAGAAGCGCAAACTGAAAAAAAAGGAGTACATGTTTCTATTAAAGAAACAGTAAATGATGTAAAAGCAATCCTTGAAGGAAAGGTTGATTTGCTAAAACCTGAAAAGTTACTTTACATCGGAACACTAAAAGATATTGAACAAGAATTAGCTACAACTCATACACTTAATGCTGATAAATCTGAGCAAAACAATACGCAAAATAACCAACAATCTCCTCCTTCTCAATCCACTCAATCAGATCCAACGAATAGTGTAACATCTCAAACGGAAACTGTAACAACACAAACAAATAAGCAATAGACTAGTACAATAACTATATGGGTGAACAAAAAGTACTGCAGGTAAAGATACGGGATACCGAAAATATTCTTTTTGAAGGGGAAGCAGATCGCATTAATTCATACAATGAGGTAGGCGCGTTTGACATCTACCCTATGCACGCAAATTTTATTTCTATTATTAAAGCAAAATTAAGCATTTATCTTAAAAGAGAAAAAATAAAAGAAATTGAATTTGAACAGGCAGTATTAAAAGTAAAAAAAGATATGGCACACATTTATCTGGGCATTGAAGTTTTCCTTATTGAGGATGACACAAAAGAGAATTCTTCAACATCAGAAGATTCAAAAAAACACCTCTAACTCATCGAGTAATAAATAACATCAAATATCTATCTGTACAATATTTTCTGGAACAGATTTTATTTAATTAACAGCAACTTTAAGAGATTGTGAAAAGTTATTACTATAATTATTGAAATAATACATATCAACAACTTATCAACAATAATGTTCATAACTAAGCCCTTATTATTTTTGTCATTCAAATAATAATGAATATCTATTTACAAAACTCATGATATTCCTATATAAAAGTATAAACATTCAGATTTAGGCACAATATAATAATATAGGACAGTAGATGTATTTCTACAGGACGGTGACAATCGACATGTATTTCTCTCCATATTATTAATTTGAAAGTTATCTCTTTGCCAATGCAATAGGTTATAAAGAATATTTAATCCTGTAGAATTATCCAAAAACAACTAGAATGCTTCTATTATCCTCTTTAATATTTTATATTTAAAACATATTATATGGACATGGCATGAATAATCATATTTAATATTCAAATTATTTATCTCGATAATTTATCTTAATTTAGTCCTGTATAAATATGTCCTGATAAAATTCTCTCCCTATATTTTCATGTATTTAACCCCTATTTTTTTTCTATTTCATTAAAGGAAAACCTACTAAATCTATACTTAGTTTTCATTGCAATATCA
>Ga0210404_10000412_pt1 | contig 23136 bp, 21 predicted proteins | sample IncBWH28MmetaG_FD_155455 | JGI IMG/M metagenome (GOLD analysis project Ga0210404, IMG submission 155455) | Forest soil microbial communities from Barre Woods Harvard Forest LTER site, Petersham, Massachusetts, United States - Inc-BW-H-28-M | ecosystem: Environmental > Terrestrial > Soil >... | reverse complement strand
CAGTTCACCTACGTTCCCGAGGAGAACTGTTATATCTGCCCGGAAGGCAAAGTCCTGAAATACACCGGAATCAATAAGCGCAACCACACACATGTTTACTTCTCGACGCCGAAGCGCTGTCGCGAGTGCTCCCAGAAGAGCCGCTGCACGCGAGGCAAGTATCGGACTATCGCCATCCACACTTGTGAAGAGGCACGGCAGCACGCGCACGCCCGGGCCGAGACACCGGAGTTCGCAATCTCGCAACGGGCTCGTCGGAAAGTGGAAGCACTGTTCGCAGAGCTGAAGAATTACATCGGACTACGCCGACTGAGGCTGCGCAGGATGCGCTTCGTACGCGAACAGTTCTATCTGGCGGCCACGGCGCAGAACCTGAAACGCCTGGTGCGATTCCTCAGCTGTAAGCCAACCCCGCAGATTGCAACTGCATGAGCCTGGCCTAGAGAAACAAAGAAAGTGAATAACCAGGAGACTGGCAGGGACAAACAAGTGCGTCGTGAACTGAGATTTTTCAACAGACACGCCTGATTTCAACAACCATAACAGCCACGGTTGATTTGCTGGCCTCTCAGCGCGTAGACTCGGCACCGATTTTTTGGGTGATCATTGCTTTCCACCGGAGGAAACTATGGATCCTAAGCGCCTTGGCACCGCAGCGATGACCATCTTGGTCGCCTTTGCCATAAGTGCAGGGCCGGCCTTCGCCGCCGAGAAGGACGACGTGGTAGCCACCGTGCATCAGTATCTCGACAGTCTCGACAAGCCAGAGACTGCGTCGGCGATGTGTGACTCTGATGTGTCCATTCTGGACGAATTTCCACCGCATGAATGGCATGGCCCGACAGCGTGCGCAGAATGGTGGAAGGCGTACAACGCCTACAATGAAAAGAGCGGGATTACGGATGGGGACGCCCCGCTCGGCACGCCATGGACTGTCGACGTAACGGGTGATCGAGCCTATTTTGTAGCCCCCATGACCTACACCTACAAGCACCATGGGAAGCCGGTCAAGGAAACGGCCTCTTTTGCTGTGTCGCTGAGGCGCACGCAAGCAGGATGGCGCATTACCGGCTGGGCATTCTCCAAACAGAAGGTCGAGTAGTCTTTTACGCCTGTCTGCCCGGCGCGCGTGTTTCCGAGCCGCACTCTTGCAAGACGCTAGTGAACGACTAAAGCAAGACTGACGGGGTTTTGAGTGTAATGGCCTGATAGTGTCAACTAACGACTCGCAGCGGCTTTGCAACGAAGAAAACTACAAGCCGCCTGCATGTCTATGGCGCTCAACTTCAGATAAACGGATTCTGTTTTGAAGCCAGCTTGACACGAGAACATCCACAGTAATCAGCGGGAGGACAACAAGGAGGAATATTCCTTTTGACCAGCCATGCAGCACGCTATACCAAACAATAAGTATTAAGGCAGCAATTTCGACCAGCAGGTGAACAAAATAGAATGCAATGGAGCGGCGAGGCCATTCGCCCGTTTGATGCCGATACTTCCTCCAATCGTCAAGCGTTGCACGAATCCTTCTGAGGCTTGGAAAAAGCGGATACGCAGCTTGTGGGTTGTATTTCCCGTCCCCCTTGCGCCTGCTCCGGTCTTGGCTATATTCATGGATTTTGCCGCGACCAATTCCCCGCCTTGAGAGTTCGCTGTCGAGCGAGTTTCTGGCTTCGGGATTCAGTTGCTCAGAGTCCATCGCTAGATTCAGCAGCTCCTCATTTGTCATCGCCTCGTACTGCTTGCGGAAATCCAGCGTTTCCATAGTGAACACGAATGTTAGGCTACGTCGCGGTGGGGACGCAATGCTCAGTTGGCGTTAAATCTCGATAACACTCGTAACCAAAAAGTTACAAGTGTAAACGCCTGGTCTACATCAACTATCCGCTTTCCTAGGATGTCGCGTGCCTAGGGGTGACCCGCCCGATGCTAAAATCCTTCGCATCAATGTGAACACCGCCAAACATTGGCGCGGCGCTGCTCTGCCCAGCTTTGCCATCCAACAACTTGTTTCAACTGTGGGAGCGATGGTAGTGGGGATTCTTGCGGCCACCATTCCGGCGGTTTTGGTTGCGGCTGCAATGAAAAATACGTCTGGTGGCAACTGGGCCGATCACATAGCAGAGCAGCACATTCTGAACGCAGCAGGGGAGCCGTACTTTGTCTTCCCCGTTCTTGCGGCTTTCGCATTCGGCGTGCTGAGCCACCGCTATTCTCGGTCGCTTAGTGCAATGTGGGTTTGGGTGCTACCTGCGATCATTCTCATCTGGAACGTGGTGACCTGGAAAACTGGTGGTTTCCGCCCCTATTGGGCAGACGTTTGGAACAACTTTTTTGGATCCGATTGCGGGAGTTCCGAGTGCGTTTATGAACTTTTCGTCACTGCCCCGTTTTACACTTCGTTGGCGTACACCTTGGGCTGGGCCGCGAAGCGAGCCGTGCAAATAAATTACTTGAGATGCAGTAGCCATCGGTCAAACGATCCCGACATGCTGTCATAACTGTTGCAAAATCCCCGTTACACTCAAAACCCCTCGGTGAGCGCTATCGCCTGTTTGCGTCAGTTGACTGGCACAGGCACGATGACAGCGGCTAATCTCTGTACCGAATTAGTTCTGGATGAAGGGACTCAGGGAATGACCGACCGGAACCCGACTGCTCGAGCCGGGCTCCAGTCCAGTGTTTTCACGCTATCCGTGTCAGGCAATTTGCCGAACGCGGTCTGTGTCGCTTTTTTCGGAAGTAGCTTCGGCTGTGGAGGAGACATCCTGCGCACCGGTGCGCTCCAAAACCTCCTTGGCCTTCTTCGTCCACTGCGAATCGTCAGAATGGACCGACAGCAGAATCCCGCCATCTTTCACTCGGCCTTCATATCGCTTGGCTTCGTACTCGGGAATTCCCATGCCGATCAGAGCACCCGTTAGCCCACCGACTGCTCCACCCACCCCAGCGCCTGCGAGGGCGGCCATAATAGGTCCGGCAGCTATGAAAGGTCCCAGTCCCGGAATTGCGAGGGCACCGATGCCCGCCAGCCATCCCAATCCGCCACCCAACAATGCGCCTGTGCCGGCACCGGTTGTGGCGCCTTCGGGAGCCTTGGTATTTTTTTCGTGGGCAAAATCCTTCGTGCCTTCATTTTCGGGGAACAACACAGAGATGTCTGTGTTCTTGAATCCCGCTGCCTTAAGATCGTTTACGGCGCTGTCAACGTTTGTGCGATTCGGATAAATACCAAATACTGCTGTATTTTTGCCTGTCATTTAATTCTCCTTTTTGATGTTTATTGCTGTTTGATGTTCAGTTCGCTGGTCACCTTGTTTTCGCCCGCCACCTCAGTAGCTTTGGCTTCAATGGCTTTCTTCTCGTCTTCTGAGCGGACGGGGCCCTTTAGCCTGACCTGGCCATTTTGAGTAATGACCTTGACGTTGTGCCCGTAGGAGGAGAGCGATTTGTCTTTAACCAGAGACTGTCGTATCTGCTGGGTAATCTCACGGTCCGACCGATTGTCTTTCTGTTGATCGGCCGTTGGAGATGCCTTATCGCGGTCCTGAGCATTCATCTTGGTGTTGTCAGGGCTTGTACCCTGTTGTTCAGTAGTCTGCGCTTGGCTGCGCGTCATTGACCCGGCGACCATGAATGCCATCAGGATCAACACGGACACAACAACACGTTTGGCTTGGTACATTTTGGTTCTCCTATCAAAAATAGAATGTGCTTTTGGAGTCGAAGTCGTCGCAAGAGGCTTACAGCGTCGTACACTCTGCTACGTAGTGGAACCGCCTCGTTGACGAGTTTTCTAAGAGGGGGGGAACTTCAGATGAGCTGACTTAGTCCAGAGAATCTGAAAGGAAGCGAAATACGATATCGCTATCTACAACCGTAGCCCTCGACAGCACTATTGTCAATCGGGGGAAACCTCAGGCCAACGATCCAGATTTGTCACTGCCGGGTGCTATGCCGGCGAAGCGGTGTGTGTTTTATCACTACTATTCTTGGGGTTGTAGCCTCTGCCTCAGCCTCGACGGTGACTTCCACGTGCGCACCCGGTTTGAGGCTTACTTCCGCACCCTCTTCATTCGTCAGGGTGTTTTCGATGCGTATTTCTCGATACAAATGATCCCCGCCTTCAACGGTTATCTGCGCTTTTTCTGGCTCGCTTGGAAATGGGGACTTTATGATCTTCTCAACCGTCCCCGGCAGGATGGCACCGGGTTTTTCGCTCATTGGCTCTCACAAAGCGGGGTTACCGCTACATTGAGAGTAGCAGGCAATCTGGTTCGGCGCCGGAATTCAGATGAAAGAGGGCGTGATCCGTCCTTTTCGTCGGCATGGCTACTCGATCGAAGGCGGTTCGCTTGTCGAGTTGAGGAGCAAATCACCCGGTGCCGACACTCAGTCCGACATCCTAATTCGTTGCGTTCACACGAGTTCACTGGAAACAGGGGTATAAGAAACGACTAACTGGCGAAAAATCGCCTCTCTAACAATGTCGGCGGTGTCAAGACGTTTTCGAGCACACTACGGCATTTGCTCCGAGCCGAGCGCTATTTTCGCCCTAGTTGAGATTTGCCAGGCCAACCTTAGGCTCGCTTCTAATCGTTGCGGGTCAGGAACTCAGTCCGACCCAACCATCTCTTCGATCGCAACCTCGATCATGATTACTACTTCGAACTCCCCGGTGAAGGGGAGCGGGATGCCCAATCATTACGGCGGTGATTTACTGCACACCATGGCGATTTCCGGGCGCTCCCGCGTGCGAACCGAGTTGCTGCATTTCGTGGTAGTCCCAGCCGTTCCGCCACATCCAGTACAACTCGACCGCTAGTTTCCGGGCCGTCGCGACTTTCGCGATCTTGCGCCCGCGCCGCATGGCCAGGTGAAAGAACTGGCTGCGCCATTGCGCATCGCTGCGCACCGTGACCTGCGCCGCTTCCACCAGCAGGAAGCGCAATAAAGCGTTGCCTTGTTTGCTGATGTGCCCCAGCCGTCGGCGATCTCCGCTGGATTCCTCCGCCGGCACCAGCCCGACGTAGCTGGCAATCTGCTTCGCGCAGGCAAAACGTTCCGGCGTTCCAATCACTAACTCGAACGCCAGTGCGGTCAGCGGGCCGACGCCGGGATGCGTGCTCAGTTGTCGGGTCACCGGCCGTCGCGCCACGATCTGTTCCAGCTTTTCGTTCAGTTCATGGATCTTGGGCGTGAGCCGGTCGAGTAGGTCGAGCAGGTCTTGCCGGCGTCGGCTTGCCCAAGGTGCCAGCGACAAAGCTTCCAGTTCCCTCCGCCCCGCCGGACGCCACAGCGCTTTCTTACGGCGCAGCCCCTCGTTGAGCGCCACTACGTGCAACTGGTTCATGACGCGCGTGCGCATCTGCACCAGACGGTGACGATGCCACAGCAGTTGCCGCAGATCCCGATTCTCTGCATCCGCTACCCAGATTCTTGGGAATCGGTCCTCGATCATCAGTCGCAGCAATAGCTGCGCATCCTGACGATCCGTCTTCTGCTTGCGCACCCGTTTCGTGCGAATCTCCGCTGCGTCCCCGATCCACAACTCAAATTGCAACTCGGCAAGCAAGCGCTCGAACCAGCGGGCATGCCCGCTGGCTTCCATCCCCACCCGCACGGGCACGCCATGTGTTTTTAGATCGTAGTAGAACTGCTCGGCCTGTTCCTTGTGTCCCAGGCGCGCTTCGCTGAGTTCGCCTGTATCGGTGTTGACGTACGCAATTTGCTGGAAGCCCGGATGATAATCACACCCTATAATCAGCATGTTCGGCTCCTTTCTCCCGAGCCTGTTGGTTGGCTCTAGCACCACCAACTTTACTCGGGCCGGGGAGCCGACATTGTTATGGAAGCCATTTCACTCATAACCAATCGCTTTTGAGCGTAAACGCTTGGTAAAGCATTCAGACGGTACTGTTCTGATATTCAATGGTGCGTGGCACAAAAGTCGGGGCAAACCGGCAATTTCGGCTCCTCGGCTGCTCTCCCTAACTAATTGTGCGAGAATGGGTCAGATCGGTTCGAGGGCCCGTAGCTCAGCGGTTAGAGCAGGGGACTCATAATCCCTTGGTCCGGGGTTCGAATCCCTGCGGGCCCACTAAGCTCAGAAGGGTCCAACCCTTTCCCCATGCGTCAGTTAGGCAGGACGGCCGCTCTTGGGCGAGCCGTGGAATTGGCAGTTTGCTGCGATTGTTGTTTCGGTCATTTTCTGCTCGAACTCTGCTAATTGGGTTTCGGAGGTCTCAGCAGTCGCTATAGTTGCGAGATCCCGCTGCTCCGATCTTCAGCCGAGATTACCGTCCTCCTGGGTGTGCCTGAAACGAAGCCCGGGCGGTAGGTTTAACCGAAAATCCAGAACGCTTCATCTCTCGCCAAACGAGATCTCCCCTCAGATACTGCCAGATGCCCTGCAATCTCCAAAGTAGAGTCATTTGTCGATAAGGAAAGTGTTCGAACAGGCAAAACAGCAGTAAGCGGGCAACTTCCCGCCAGCTACTATAGCGGCGGTAAGTCATTTCTTCCAGTAAGACGGATCCGATGGAGATCAGTGTGGCGAACGCGTAGCCAAAGAGCAGGAAAAGAATGAAGAACTGCCGTCCCAGTACGCCGAGGAGGGCGGCGGCAAGAATCGTGGAGTATCCGGCCAGTTCGATCACGGGAGCGAAGAATTCAAAGATCCACATGTAGGGCAAGATCAGGCAGCCGAGGCGGCCGTATCGTGATCGAGCAAGCGTGTCGCGATTTGGCCACAAAGTGTCGAGCAGCCCCTTATGCCAGCGAGCGCGCTGTCGCGCCAGGGAGCGCAGGTCGGCAGGCGCTTCGGTCCAGCAGGTTGGATCGGGAACAAAGTTGATCTGGTATTCCCTCCGCTGCTCCTGTAAATATCGATGCATGCGGACGACCAGGTCGAAATCCTCTCCAATCGCATGGCGACGGAATCCGCCGATCTGTCGCACTAAATCGGTGCGAAAGACTCCGAATGCTCCTGAAATAATCGGCAGGGCATTGAAATAGGCCCAGCCTTCGCGTCCGATCAGGAAAGCACGCAGATACTCAATCACCTGCATGATTTCTAGCCTGCGCTGCGGAAGTCTGACTCGGCACAAACGGCCCTCCGCAACCTCGCAGCCATTCAGAATGCGAACGATGCCTCCGGCTGCCACGATCTTTTGCGGATCGGAGAGCACTACGGCCATGATGCGGAGCAACGCATCTGGCTCCAGAATGGAATCTGCGTCGATCACGCAGAGATAGGGGCTCCCGGCCGCGTTGATGCCTGCATTCACGGCATCCGCTTTGCTTCCCCCTGAATCCTTGTCGACGACCAGCAGGCGAGGTTCCACGGCGCTTCTGTAGAGCGCGCGAACCCGCGCCGAAGCAATCTGGGGAATGTAGAGGAGACTCGCGGTTCGAAGCTGAAATTCGTGCTGCAGTTCGCTCAACGTGTGATCGTCGGATCCATCATTCACAATCATGAGCTCAAGGGCTGGATAGTCGAGCTTCAAGAGCGAGCGCACGCTGTCGATGATGCACTTCTCCTCGTTGTGGGCTGGAACAATCAGCGAAATGGGCGGTGTGAATGGAGAGGACTTCAATCGCTCCAGCCGGAGCCCGGTGAGACGGTGCTGGTGCCAGTTATTGCGAAAGATCGCCGTGATCAGCAAGATCAGATAGATGAAGTTGGAACTCAGGTAGTAAACGAAGAGCGTGTCATTCGAGAGTTGCAGCAGTCCTCTCATCATCGTCCTCCGGCGGCTGCTGCGGAGCGTTCGACAGATTTGCTAAGTTCCTTGCGGCTGTTGGCGATCGCCTGCAAGAGAATCTGGGCCGCGGCAGCAGAGTAGCCGTTTTTGTGCAGCACCTCCAGCAGACGTTCGGTTGCTCCCATGCGCTCCAGTTCCGAAACGAATGCCTGCAAGGCGTAGCTATCTTGGGTATCCACGACTCGATAGAGAATCTGTTCGAGATCCGATCCCATTTGCGAAAGGGCCCAGGCAGCTCGCTGACGAACATAGCGATTTGAGTCGCACAGCGCGTGTAACAGCGGACGAATGCGCCCCGGCTCCTGGATCGACGACAACGCGACCACCGCGCGCAGCCGGACGAACCATTCCTGGTCTCTGACCAACACCGACAACACCGGCAATGCGAATGATGCCTGGGACGCGCCCATGGCTCTGGCCGCGGATGCGCGAACTTCCGCATCGCCATCGGTGGCCAGAACGATGAGATCCTCACCCAGCGCAGGAGTTGCCAGTTCGGCCAGGACGCGCGCCACGATTGTCCGCGCCGGGCCGCCGGCGTCCTTTAAGTAGGGCAACAGCGTCTGGGGAGAATGACGGCAGCAATTGGCCAAGGCATTCTTGACCGTATATTCGGGAATCGGCAGACCGTCGGACAACAAATGATCGAGGATAGCAACGGCCGCTTGCGGAAGTCCGGTGCGTCCCAGGCCCCGCGCCGCAGCGATTCGCGTTTCCGTGGCAGGAGAGTCGAGCGCCTCCTCCAGCGCCGCTACCGCCTCCACTGCGCGGGTGCGGCCCAGAGCGACCAGAGCACTGCGTTGTCTCCAGCCCACGCCGTTGCGAGCCTGGTGAATGCGAAGATCGAGTAGTCCGCTGGAACGCAGACAGGCCAGAAGCCCAGGCAATTGCTCGGCGTTGGCGGCCTCCATGCTGTCGAGCAGCATCGCTTCGACCAACTCGCAATCCAAACGGTTGAGCCGCCATGTGCGCGGGCACACCGTTCCGTCAATAATGCCGTTCCATTGCGAGCGGAGGGCGAGTGTGCGTTCACTCAGCCTGCGAAAATACCGGGCGCGATGCCAGCGGCGTGCCGCAATGAAAGCGATGAGATGGAAAATTCCTAACAACGACAGCAGGATTGCTTTCAAGATCAGCCGTGCAGTTGCGAACTCCTGCCCGGGGTTAAAAGCGAAATCCATAGCTCACCCCGTAGCTGTTCTGGGTCTGGCCTCCCGAGCGTCGCTGCGCTGCGACGTATCCGGTAACGTCTTGATTGCGGCCGAAGGCATATTTGAGGCCGCCGCCAAATGTGCGCGCCGAAAAGTGTCCGACCTGATCGACGGTGGCATAATTTTCTGTGCCGCTGGCGAACACCACATTCCCGGAGAGCCGGGAAACGATCGGGAATCCCAGCCGTGAAAAACCCGAGGGCACCCACTCGACGCCCGAGCCCGCGAATCCGCTGCGTGCCCCGGTGACGCTGAACGACCACGTCCAGCTTCGAGGGACGTGCAGATGGGTGAAAGCAGGGGCGCGGTAATGGATGAGCGCTTCAATGGCGGGGGTGCCGAAGCAGAGTACGTGGTTGATTATTTGCGGCTGCTGCTGCCTACTGTTCCTTCTCTTTCGCTCTGGCGTGGCGCCGCAGCATGGCCACCTCAATGACAGACTGCAGTTCGTGTCGATGAAATGGCTTCAGGATGAAGCCGTCGTGGTCGGTTCGCTTGGCGCGCTCCACGGTCAAAAGGTCGGAATGGGCACTCACATACACGATGGACACATCGACCTGTTCGCGGATCTCCTGTGCGGCTTGCACGCCGTCTTTCTCACCCCTCAAGCGGATGTCCATGAGCACGAGGTCAGGGGCCTCTCGGGTAGCAATCGCAATCCCTTCGTCGGCAGAGTCCACCGCTCCGATTACGGAAAAACCGAGGCGCGACAGCCGCTCCCGGAGTTCCTCTGCAATCAGGACCTCGTCTTCCACGATCAGAGCACGCAGGCCGGAAGAAATGGGATCAAGCTGCATAAGGATTCACCGTGAATTGCAGTCGGGCGCAGGTTCCCGGATCGATTCTGACTAGCTCGAAGGAACCGCGAATCTGATGAGTCAGGGATCGCACCAGCCGCAATCCCAGCGATTTGTTGGTGTTCAACTCCAGGTCGACGGGAATTCCGATTCCGGTGTCCTCGACCGAGAGGAGACAGGTGCCCTCGGAACCGCTGCGCAGCGTCAGCTTGATATCGCCGCTCGCGCCTTCGGGGAAGCCGTGCTTGAAGGCATTCGAAATCAATTCATTCAGGATCAGAGCGCAGGGGACGGCCAGATCCGCGCTCATGATGACGGGTTCGAGATCGCTTTTCAGGCTGACTGGGAAACTGGGGTTCTCGTGGGCCGACAGTATGTCGGTGGCGAGCGCTTGCGCGTACTCCGCAAAATTGATGCGCGCGAGGTTCTCGGATCGGTACAAGCTCTCGTGCACGAGGGCCATCGAGTGTACGCGGTTTTCCATGTCACGAAAGATCTGGACAGTTTCCTCGTCGTGGGTATGGGTGGACTGAAGATAGAAAAGGCTGCAGATCACCGCCAGGTTGTTCTTGACGCGATGATGAACTTCACGAAGAAGAGCTTCCTTTCTTTCTTCGCTGGCGCGCAACTTAGTGGTCACTTGTTCGGAGATTTTCGCCTGTTGAACCAGCCTAAAGACCCGAGGAATCGTGAACGGGAGAACGAGGGCGGTGGTGAGCGATACAACTGCCGTGAAAAGCTTGACTGCGGCCGAGAAGACGTATAGCGGAATCCAAATGGTCACCACTTCCATGAAGTGGGTGCCGCCGCAGGCAACAATGAAAAGCCCGAACGCCAAGAACATCCAGGAGAAGGGAATGTCGCGCCTGGCCTTGTGAACCAGGTAGCCCAGCGTCACTGAAATCGCAAGGTAGGCGACTCCGATGATGGCGTCCGCAACTACATGCGTCCAGACCAAGGCCGGGTTTTTCAAATAACAGTACAGATGTGGAAGGAAGTTGGTCGCGAGCAGGCGTTCCGCCAAGCGAGGCCAAATCAGGAGAGGAGCCGCAGCGAAAGCTGACACCATCAAAATCGCGTAGAGCTGGCGCCTGCTTGAATAAGAACCTTCGAACGGACCGGGACTAAGGGGAGATGTAGACATGGAACCTCCTTTCCAGGAAGTTCGACAAACTGGATTCCGCCAGCGTGGTCCCCAACCGCATTCCGCGATTGCACTCTGGAGGTTAAAGCTCTGCCCCGTGGCTGATGGAAGTTGATTCTACTCTTCCGGTTCGACATCGCTCAGGTAAAATCGGCAATCACATGGATGCCGTCCAATGAGGCAGCTAACTCGGGGGTTGCAGTAACTCAAGCCAGAAATTCATCCTGCAGAACGCAGCATTTTTCCCTCGAAGTTAAATCCCCAGGCCCACCCAGTAAAATCCTCCCACTCTTATCTAAAATCAATCGATGGACCACCACACCGTTGCTGCCGTGAGTATTGCGGGTACCTGCCTGGATGTGCTTGGCAGCCTTTATCTGGCCTATGACCTGTTAGGTGGACAGCACGGTCCGCTGCGGGTGCTCACGCGCGCGGTCACCTACTCCGTCGTATTCGGCATCGGCTACGGCCTTGGGCTGGGGCTTTTCTTCGGCTTGGCGTCTGGCGTTGCCACCGGAGTTACGTTGGCTATCGAACTCAATCGAGCAGCTCGCGGTCTGGATCACTACTCCTTGCCATGGGAAGCGCTGTTCGCCGCCATCCGCGGTTTGGCGTTCGGAGCTGGACTCTACCGGATGCTGGGGTTCGGCTTTGCCGCGGCGTTCGCGGTGCTCATCACCATCGGCCAGGTGATCGCGTATTCCCGCGGAATGCGTCCCGCGATCGACTATCAGGCGTCTCGGCGATCGCGGTTCACGCCCCGTCAGTTTTGGGGAACAGTCGTGCGGACGATTGGGTACACCGCGGCGGCGCTGATCTGCAGCGCATTCGTCCATCATATCGATCACGCCTGGTTGTTTGCTCTTCGAGTTGGACTGGTGACCGGCATCGTCACCGGCGTTGGGATCACTGTGAATCCTTATATCGAATACTACGCAGATAACCTTCCGGAACGCCGCATGGGAGTCTTCGGCATCGCACTTATTCTTTGCGGCTTTGCCTTGCAATCTGTGCAGTACTGGCTGGCATTGTTGGATGTGCGGCTAACGTAGGATCGTTTGTCAGACGAGCAAATCCATCGCGAATTTGATGGATTGCTGCGCATTGAGCGCGAGCCGAGGGGAAGAAACTCACTTGCCGACAACGTCCAGTCCCCTGCGACCGTGGGCGCGATACCACACTCCACCGCCGAGCAGCACTCCCCAGGAAACAATCGCCGCAAACAACAGCAAGCGGGGCCACTTCAGGTTCGCGAACAAAAAGATGAGATAGATTTCTCCCAGCACCAAAGCAATTCCATACAAGACGAGGCGCTTCTTGATGAAGCCTGGAGTGTTCCCGCTTCTTGTGCTCCAGCGCCAGCCCAGAAGCATGAAGAACAACGTGAATGCGGTGGCGACGATGAAGTTGCTGAACAAGAGAATGGACCTCCCGCCGTTGGCCTGAGTGTACTCGATTTGAGGGAACAGAGAATCCACGAATCGTCCCGCGGGGAGACCTATTTCCAGAGCGCAGCCCGCAGCGGCGAAGGTGTAGTCGCGCGCGCCTAGCGCGCTTTCGAGCGTGCCGGCATGGCGGCTTTAGTTGTCGCTTTCAGAGGAGAAGTGACGGGCCGCGTGGCGTTTCTGGCGTTGGCTGGGGCGCGCATACGCATGGCGGCCGGCGCCGGTCGGCGAAGGCTTTCCTCGCGTTCTGAGAGCGCCAGTAGTTGCTTCATGATCTGGGCCTTTTCCCATTTTTCCGCCCGCTTGGGTTTGCGCGGAAACAGCATCGCTGCCAGTGCAAGCACGACCACCGCGAGCGCCGCCAGCACCAGCACAACTCCCGTGGATGAAATGTCCATCATGGACCCGTTCCTCGCGACGAGTGGTCGAATTCGGACTGCAGAGTAGATATTGTGCGCTGACCGGCGGGCGGGGAGACAGGTTACCAAGGTTGTTGAACCAGCTTCGTTACTCGCCGCGACGAAAGCCACCTTGGGGCGGCGTGCAAACTCAATTATTCCCTATCAACCTGCAGATCATAAGTGGTCAGAAACAGTTCGCTGATAACTGGATCCCTTCACTTAGTTCCAATTCGGTCACAATATTATTTTCTTGACTGCCTTTTGTAACCCGGGCAATATCCCGAGTTCAATCAACCGTGTATTCTGCACCGTTATAGCTTTTGAACAACCAGCCCGGGGAGCAGTCCCCCGAGCATTTCCGAGCAAGTTATCGAGGTAGTATGCGCGCAGGCCCTTCGTCCCTCTTGTGTGCCGTCCTCTGTTTATCTTTTTCCCTTGGCAGCACTGCCCAGCAGCCTGCGGTGCAGCCACGCATCACGCAGGCTATCGATGAATCGACTCTGACGGTCTTGCGCGGGAATACTCATCCGCTCGCGCTCGCGCACTACGACCGGGGAACAGCGCTGCCTTCGCTGCCCATGCAGCGGATGCTGCTCGTTCTGAAGCGCAGCTCCGAGCAGGACGCCGCCCTGGTGCGTCTGCTCGACGAGCAGCAGGACAAGTCTTCGCCTAACTACCACAAGTGGCTTACGCCCGAACAATTTGGCAAGCAATTCGGCCCCGCCGACGCCGACATACAGACGGTCACCTCCTGGCTTGCATCGCACGGTTTTCAAGTCGCACGGGTCAGCAAAGGACGCTCCGTCATCGAGTTCTCCGGCACAGCCGCCATGGTGCAAGAGGCCTTTCACACCGCGATTCATAACTACGTCGTCGGGGGAGAGCGACACCAGGCCAATGCCGGCGACCCTCAGATTCCGATCGCACTAGCTCCCGTAGTGGCCGGAGTGGCCAGCCTGCACAACTTCCACAGCAAACCGCAAATTCGCGTTGTCGAGCAAAGTATCCCGGCACGCTACAAACCGGGATCTCCGCCGGAAGTCAATTTTGGAGGAACGCCGCCACTGCATGCCCTTGGCCCGGCCGACTTTTACACGATCTATAACGCCTTGCCACTCATTACGGTAGGAAAGATGGGCACGGGAGTGAAGATCGCGGTACTCGGGCGCACCGACATCAACATCAATGACGTGTTCGATTTCTTTGGTATTTTCCTTTCAAGTTTCAGCCCTGGTCCAGTCCTCGTCACTCAGTACAATGACGGCCCCGATCCTGGAGACTTGGGCGGCGGCGAAGAAGCCGAGGCCGTGCTTGACACAAGCTGGTCGCTGGCCCTCGCTCCGAATGCCGCTATCACGCTAGTCGTGTCTGCTTCCACCGATACCACTGACGGGGTCGAGCTCTCCGAGCTTTACATCGTGGACAACGACCTTGCCGACATCATGACGGACAGCTTTGGCTCCTGCGAAGCACAAAGCACCCTGGCCCACGCGCAGAGCCTGTGGGCAATGGGGCAACAGGCCGCTGCCGAGGGCATTACGCATCTGGTGGCAACGGGCGACACCGGCGCTTCCGGTTGCGACAACCTCGGTGAAACGGTCGCCACCGGACCAGTTTCCGTCAACGTCCTGGCCTCCACCGCCTACAACGTCGCGGTCGGCGGAACCGTGTTCAATGAAAATGGACAGGACAGTACGTATTGGAGTGCCAACAATCAACCGAACAGCTTCGCCTCCGCGCTGAAGTACATTCCGGAAAACGTCTGGAACGACAGCTGCACGTCCGCCAGTTGCGGGAACAATGCCAACATCGCTGCTGGAGGTGGTGGTGCCAGCGGAACGAACGCATTGTTTCAGGTGCCCAAACCGTCCTGGCAGGTGGGTGTCGCAGGCATTCCCGCTGACGGCGCGCGGGACCTCCCGGATGTGTCGCTCACTGCGGCCGTGCATGATCCATACCTGATCTGTTTGCAAAGCTCCTGTGTACCGGATGCCCAGGGCTTCATTCACTTCGCGGGAATCGGGGGTACGTCCGCATCGACGCCTTCCTTTGCCGGCATTATGGCGCTGGTCGATCAAAGTGTCGGTGGCCGCGTCGGGTTGGCAAATTACGTCCTCTATAAGCTCGCCGGAAACCAGAGCCAGTACCCTGGACAGTGCAACGGGTCAAACACCTCGGCTACACCCAATGCCGCCTGCATCTTCAACGACATCACCAAGGGCACCAACGCCGTGCCGGGTCAGAGTTCGATGAGCCAGTACACCAGCGCGGCCGGCTACGATCTGGCGAGCGGCCTGGGCTCGGTCAACGTCAACAACCTGGTCACTGGCTGGGCGGCCGCAACGTTTACCGGAACGCACACCACGCTCACACTTAATCCGCAGACTGGCATCCTGCACGGGTCAAAGGTGACGGTCGATGTAACCGTGAATCCGACCAGCGGGAGCGCCAAGCCGACCGGCAGCGTCTCATTGCTTGCGAACGCCGGTTCGCCACCGAACGGCGGCGTCGCAGTCGATCAGTTCTCGCTCAATGCCGGTATCGCTTCGTGGATGACGCAGCTTCTTCCCGGCGGAACGACCATGATCACCGCGCATTACCCGGGAGACGGCACATTCGGCGCCAGTGATTCGACGCCCATTTCAGTCACCGTCAACCCCGAGCCGAGCACTACTACCCTCAAGGTGCTCACTACTGATTCGGTCGGGAACCCCCTCCCCTTCACCGGCGGACCGTACGGCAGCTTTATTTATGTACGCGCGGACGTTTCCGGCAGCTCGGGATTTGGAACTCCCACCGGCACGGTCAACTTCTCGGACCAAGGCACTAATTTCGCCACCCCTTCGCTGAACAGCCAGGGGAATACCAACACTTCCCCGAGTGGCAATTCAGCGTTCACGCCAGGCTCGCACTCGATTACCGCCACCTACAATGGAGATGCCAGCTTCCATGCGAGCAGTCCATCTTCAGCGGTGAGCTTCAGTATCACGAAGGCCGCCACCATAACCTCGGTTCAATCAAACCCGACAACGGCTCCGTCCGGTTCGACGGTTACTTTGACGGCTACGGTCAATACCGCAAGCGTAGGAAATTCACCCACGGGTAACGTCGTGTTCTTCAACGGAAACACCCAGCTCCCGGGGAATGCGTCTTTGAGTGGGGGATTGAATTCCACGACGGGATATACGCAGGGCATCGCGACCTACCAAACCAGTGCCTTGCCTAATGGCCAGAACACCATTACGGCCCAGTACACCGACGACAGCAACTACACCGGCTCCACTTCCAGTGCGGTTACAGTCAACGTCGCCATCGATTTTTCCATGGCCTTCACCGGAAGCACGGGTACTGTGATGACGATTTCCGCTCCAGGGGGCAGTGGCAGTCTGACGCTCTCCGTTACAGGCCAGCCTGGATACAACGGCACCGTCACGTTTGCTGCGAACGCGTGCCAAGGTCTGCCGGCAACCGCGACCTGCAGTTTCAATCCTCCTTCAGTCACCGGCAGCGGCAATACCACGGTGACAGTCAGGACCGTGGCATCGCATTCGAACCTGTTTCCGCGAGGCACGGTCCTCAACGCCTGGGCCGCCGGCGGCGGGCTCACGCTGGCCGGCATCTTTGTCGTAGGGGTTGGTCCGCGCAAGCGACGCTGGAGCTCATTGGCTTGTCTGCTGCTGGTGGCGTGGTTGATGACGGTTGTCGGATGCAGTGGAGGCGGGGGAGGCGGAGGCGGCGCCACGATCGGTACGCCCCCCGGCTCGTATCCGATCGTCGTCTCGGGATCGGATGGCAACTTCACTCATCCCGTGAATTTCACTCTGCTGCTTCAGTGATGCGAAACAATCCTCAGCTTGCGGGTGAGAGGCTGATTACAGCCGCGGGTTCTGAATCGGCAGCCGCACCCGAAAGCAGGTGTTCCCCGGACTCGATACCACACTCACGTTCCCACGGTGCTTGCGCACGATACGGTACACGGTATCCAGTCCCAGTCCCGTGCCTTCCCCGATCGGCTTGGTCGTAAAGAACGGGTCGAAAATCTTGGTCTGAATCTCCGGCGGAATCCCCGGCCCGTTGTCAACGAACTCCACCAGCACGTCGTCGCCTTCGCGCATGGTGCGGATGCGCAACTTGCCCTGTCCTTTCATCGCATCCGCCGCGTTGTCGATGAGGTTTGTCCATACCTGATTCAACTCGCTTCCGTAGGAGAAAATGCGCGGCAGATTGGGGTCGAAGTTTTTCACCACCGTAATCCCATGCTTGAGCTTGTGATTGAGCATGATCAGCGTGCTCTCGATCCCCTTCGCCACGTCCACTTCCTGGCGCGGCGCTTCATCCATGAAGGAATATTCCTTAATCGCCTTTACGAGCTCCGAGATGCGGCAGGAGCTGTGCTCGATATCGGTGAGCAACCGCGAAATTTCCAGCGTCGCCCCGAAGCGCGTAATCACTGCACCCATTACCGGCGCGGAGAATTTTTGCGCCAGCCGCTCGAGATGCTCGACTCGCACACCCGCCTCGGCCAGCACCGGAGCCACTTCCCATCCGTCGTTGACTCCGTGCTCGTCCAGCCACGACTGCAGTTCCGACTGAATATCGCTCAGATCCAGTGCGTTCATCGGCTTGCCATCGTGCTGTATCTCACGCGCTTTCCCCTCGATCAGGCGCAGGGTCGCGCGCGCTTCTGGGGGAAGATTCTGCTGGTCGATCTCGAGGCTGGCCTGCTCGCGTTTTTCGAAAATGGCGCGGAGTGTGCTTGCGGCACGGGCCGCCGCCGCAGCCGGATTGTTCAACTCATGCGCCAGCCCGGCGGAAAGCTTGCCGAGCGACGCGAGCTTTTCGCGCGCCAGATCCTGCTTGGTCGCTTCGCGTACCCGGTCCGAAAGAATCCCCACCAGCCGTGGCCCCAGCGACGGAATCTTATTCAGCATTTCGGGAAACAACGTCTTCGAAATGCGCGCAATGCGCAACGGAGTCACGGCCCGCATGGTGATCGTGTAGTGCGTCATGCGCGAGAAGGGCAGCATGCCGGTCACCATGCCTGCCCGCGCGGTGTAGACAGGAGTGTCCGGCCCGGCACTCTCACGCCGGCCGTCGCTCTCGCCCTCCAGGTAAATGATCATGGAGTCGGCCGGATCGTTTTCGTGGATGATGAGCTCACCCGCCTCGGCTGTCGCAATCTCGGAGTGGTCGGCGAGCCAGCCGAGTTCCTCGTCGGTCAAATCCGCGAGGATGGGAATGTTCCGGAATTCTTTAACCAGGTCCGCGTTCATTTCTGAAGATCAGATTGCCCCAGGAGATCGCCGGATTCGGAAATTCGGCGCGCCGCTATTCTAGTCCTTGGTCGTCGATCCCTTACCGGAACCGGAGGTTCGCGAGAGCCCTCCGCCAACACCCCTCTCCCATTGTGAGATAATTTTGTGTTGATCTTCTAGCGAGGAAGTGACAATGGCGCACGAAGTTTTTTGCGTAAAGCTGAAAAAACAGCTCCCGGGCCTCGACGAGCCCCCCTTTGACACCGAACTGGGTCAAAAAATCTACGATAACGTCTCGCAGGAAGCCTGGCGGCAGTGGACCGAAACCTGCAAGATGATTCTCAACGAGTACCGCCTCAACCCCGCCCGCCGCGAAGACCAGGAAGTCATCGTCCGCCACATGGAGCAATTCTTCTTCGGCGAAGGCGCCGTAGCCCCCAAGGAATACGTCCCGCCGACGCACTAATCCCCGAGAAAACCGACATTCGATGGAGCGATGGGCAGCCTGCGCTGAGCCAGTAACAGGCCGGCAAGATGCCGGCGCTACGTACAACAGCGCTTTCACTCGTGCTTCGCGTAATCTCCCGCGCCCATGAAATGCAGCGACACGTAAGGCTCCTCGCCCACAACCCAGCTATCGTGCCCGGGCGCTATGTAAAACAAATCCCCAGCCTTCATCTCGACCACCCGCCCGTCCGTCATCGCCGCCACGGCCTTCCCGGCCACCACCAGTCCGACGTGTTCGACCATGCAATGGCTCAGCCCGGCTGGCCCGCCCACATCCACCGACCACCGCCAGCCCGGATCGTAAGTCGCGCGCCCAACCGTCATGCCGCCAATGTGCACTAACTCAAATTTCCCCCTCGAAAATGAACGCGTTTCATCCGGCTCATCAAAGCGCTTCAAAATGACATCCACCATGTGCCACCTCCACCTGCTCCACAGCGTAGTGGAATGGACGAATCTGGTCTTGCGTAATCTTGCTGCGGCACAGGCGCGCCAAGGGAGCTGTCGCCTTCGCACACTTCGCACCCTTCGCGCGCCCCCCCTGATACACGGCGGGGTAGGTGCGATCTTCGCTCCCGGAGGACGCCTCGAACGAGTGGTCCGCTTCGCGATCAAGAACGACAAGATCCACCACGTCGAGATCATTGCCGACCCAGCCAGCCTGGAAGCACTGGACCTGGCTGTGGTTGACTTGCCGTCGTAAACTCGCCTCGAACCACGCAGGCTCGTCTGGGCAACCGGGCAAAGCGCGGCAGGACTTTAGCAATTAATCTGAACAGGGCTGACCACAGAGCTACATTACGACGAAAGCTGCCTAAGGCAGGTTGGTGTCGTCGGCTACAGCCCCAGGAGAGGCTTTCAGCAGAGCGTTCAGCTCTTCCTCGAGACTTACGCGCATCGCATCCTCGAGATCCTTGAAGCGGAAAGGTTGCAGACAGCCCTTGGTGGCCCACATTGGAAACAGCATCTGGGCTTGGCTGCGGACAGTCGTCGACCCGACGTGAAACAACACCTCGACCACAATGCCCTCGTCGAGCGGCTTTTCCAGCTGCAGCAGGCCTCCGTTGGCCGAGAGCTGGCTTAGGCGGGTGCGAATCTGACGGCGGTTTTGTAGTTGCAGCAAGGCCAGCACCGAGCCGCCGAGCTTCACGCGGGCGCCGCGTTTTTCCCGTTGCATCTGTGGTGCCTGGGACATAGCAACTCCTTAACTATCGCACCCTCGCCCGGCGCTGAGGAGGTTACGAAAGCCGCAGTCCCACCCGTCTATGCCTGATCGTAAGCTTGCTGCAGGCGCGCGATGTCAATCTTGTCCATTTCGAGCATCGCCTTCATCACGCTCTGTGCTTTGGCAGCGTTGTTGTCTCCCATGAGCCTGCCTAATGCGCTCGGAATGATCTGCCACGACAGCCCGTACTTGTCCTTCAGCCATCCGCAGCGTTCCGTTTTTCCGCCGGCCGAAAGCTTTTTCCACAGCTCGTCCACTTCCTCTTGCGTTTCGCAGTTCACGAAGAACGAAATCGCCGGCGTGAAGCTGAAGTGCGGGCCGCCATTCAGCGCCATGAACTCTTGCCCTTCGAGTTGGAAAGTGGCCGACATGACAGAGCCCTTCGCACCCGGGCCCGCTTCTCCATAGCGCGTCACCCGGCCCACCTTGGAATTCTTAAAGATGGAAACGTAGAAGTTCATGGCCTCTTCGGCTTGATCGTCGAACCACAAAAAGGGCGTGATCCTTTGCATGCTGCTCTCCCGATTTTCTATTTCGTTACGCTCGGCACGTCGAGCGAGTTCGCAAGTATTTCCAGGCGGTCATAACTCGCAGCCAGGCCGTGCTCCATGGGGCTCTTGATCACGAGATCGCGTGCCTCCTGCGATTCGTAGACGATGGTCTGCGTGAGCATGGTTTTACCGCCCTGCTCGGTGAGCGCGACCGTCCCCACGGCCTCGCCTGGATACCACGGCTGGTCGAATGTTTCCGTGGCCACGATTCGTTCGGGCGCGACAATCTCCCGGTACACGCCCCCCATGCCCATTTCGTTTCCGTTGGCATGGCGCCACACATAGCGATAGCGGCCACCCACGCGGAAGTCTATTTGGCAGACCGGCATCGCCCAGTCCGGCGGACCCAGCAGCCATTGCCGCACCAGTTCAGGCTTGCTGTAAGCCTCGAACACCAGGCGGCGGGGCGCCGCGAAGGTGCGGGTGATGACAATCTCGCGGTCGCCGCGAGCCTCTACATTGAGTACGTTCTTCATCGTGTTTCCCCAGACTTGAAGTTTGAGGTTTCGAGTTTCAGTACTCCTGGTTTCAAGCTTCCAAGGTCCACGCTTGAAACTCGAAACTCGAAACCTGCTATCGTTGGCCGCGTCGTGCTTTCTTCTCGCTCGCTTTCATCCCCTCGAGCAGCGCATCGAGCCGCTGGAACCGCTTTCCCCAGAACTGGCGGTAGTGCTCGAGCCAACTGCTGGCTTCCGCGAGCGGCTGAGCCTCCAACCGGCGCGGACGACGTTGCGCGTCCCGTCCACGCGAGATCAGCCCGGCCCGCTCCAGAACCCTGAGATGCTTCGAAATAGCGGGCTGGCTTATCCGGAAGGGCTTGGCCAGCTCCATCACCGATGCTTCTCCGGAAGCCAGGCGCGCCAGGATTGCGCGGCGGGTAGGGTCGGCCAGCGCGGCGAACGTAGCATCGAGACGCTCGGAAGATTCATAACCTGACGGTTTCATAACTTTATGGTTATATACAGAAAGAGAAGCACCCTGTCAAGGCCGTGCGACGATTTCCTTCCCAGATGTCTACTCGCGCACGTCTCTCAGGTACAATGGGCGCGCTGAAATATCTGGAAATCAAGCTATTCAAACGTCACACTAAGCAAGGAGCGTGACTGTGTCGTCGATTTCGAAGTGTGCCTTTTCGTTCTTGCAAGCGAGAATCTCAAACTGCAGCCGTCTATGGCGCCTGCTCGCGTGTCTCGGCCTGGCGGGAGCAGCGCTCAACTTGCACGCGCAAACCATCCGGGTCGATATCACGCCCGACCATGTCGCCAACACGATCACTCCGAACCAGGCGCTGGGAGCAGGAATCGATCGTATGGCTGGGGCGGCCATCGATAAGCTTTTCACCGAACCGGCCATCCAGCGCGTGTTGAGCGCCGGTTGGCAGCCGGTCACGTATCGACAGAACACGGAATTGCACATTGAGGCATGGCACTGGAATCCGAAAGGAACCTGGAGCGATCCCAGCGGCAAAGGCTATTTCATCGGGAGCAGCGAGCCCGGCGAGATGCTCCGCCACACCTACGGCTACCCACTTCCGCATCGAGGCGCGACCCGCAACGATGGCACCGACGCGACCGGCTACGGGCGCTTGACCGATGGCGATCTCAGTACCTATTGGAAAAGCAATCCCTATCTGACGAAGGGGTTCACCGGCGAAGAGGACGCGGCGCATCCGCAGTGGGTGGTCATCGATCTTGCGAACCCGCTGGCGATCAATGCCATTCGCATTGCCTGGGCCGACCCCTACGCCAGGCGCTACCTGGTGCAGTACTGGACCGGCGAACAACCCATCACGCAGCCCACCAAGGGAGCGTGGATTACGTTTTCCGGGGGCGCAATCGAGAACGGCCAGGGCGGAACGGTGACACACTCCCTCAGCCCTGTTCCCATGCCGGTTCGCTACCTGCGCATCTGGATGGCGGAATCATCGAACACGTGTGACACGCACGGCTCAGCTGACAAACGCAATTGCGTTGGATTCGCCATCCGGGAACTGTACGTGGGCACAGTCAGCGCCTCGGGAGAATTTCACGATGCCGTGCTGCACACACCCGATCAAGGACAGACAACCACCTGGTCGTCTTCCGTCGACCCGTGGCATGAACCCGCCAACTTCGACCCGCACCTCGGCGATCAGGTGGGGTTCGATTTGTTCTACACCAGCGGTGTAACGCGCGGGCTGCCGGCCATGATTCCCATCGCCATGGTGTTCAACATCCCGGAAGATGCGGCCGCGGAGATCGCCTACCTCAAAAAACGCAACTATCCGATTTCGTACGTGGAAATGGGTGAGGAGCCGGACGGACAATTCATGTTGCCTGAGGATTACGCAGCACTCTATGTCCAGTTCGCCGACGCGCTCCACAAGGTCGATCCCACACTCAAACTGGGAGGTCCCGTCTACACCGGGCAGAACGAAGACATCGTGGTGTGGCCGGACGCGCAAGGCCGAACCTCGTGGACGCGGCGCTTCGTCGACTATCTGCGCGATCACGGCCACCTGAAGGACCTGGCATTTTTCCCCTTCGAGCACTATCCCTACGTGCCCTGCACGGTGACCTGGAACAGCCTCTACGATGAGCCTCGGCTGGTCAGCCACATCATGGATGTGTGGCACGACGACGGCGTGCCCGCCGACGTCCCCATGTTCATCACCGAGTCGAACATCTCCTGGCAGACCGACGAATCTTTCGTGGATATCTTCGGAGCGCTCTGGCTGGCCGACTATGCGGGCGCCTTTCTTACCTCGGGCGGCAAGGCGCTCTACTACTTTCACTATCTGCCGATGGGAGTCCATCACGGCTGCAACAATTCCATGGGCACCTTCGGAATGTTCA
>Ga0210404_10000411_pt1 | contig 23188 bp, 18 predicted proteins | sample IncBWH28MmetaG_FD_155455 | JGI IMG/M metagenome (GOLD analysis project Ga0210404, IMG submission 155455) | Forest soil microbial communities from Barre Woods Harvard Forest LTER site, Petersham, Massachusetts, United States - Inc-BW-H-28-M | ecosystem: Environmental > Terrestrial > Soil >... | reverse complement strand
TGAACTCCAAGCCATACGCCTTCTGCCCCCGGGGGCCATCGTAGTGAACACCGCTCGCGGCGGATTGGTGGTCGACGAGGATCTCATCGCTGCTCTCAAGAGCGGGCGAGTGGCCGCTGCCGGACTCGACGTATTTGAAGGCGAGCCAAAACTTCACCCGGAATATATTTCGCTAAAAAATGCATTCTTATTGCCGCATATCGGCAGCGCCACGATCGAAACCCGTACGGCAATGGGCATGCTGGCTCTGGACAACGTGGACGCCGTGCTGAATAGCGGGCGCGCGCCGACTCTCGTCGGGCCCTGATCACGGTTCGAGGTCTCGTAAGCGTGTCCGAGCGATCCGGCGTCAGTCCACACTGGTGAGCGGTAACGAAGAAGGCGTTTTGTACACCACACCCGAATCTAGGAACCAGAAGCGATTTGCTCGATGAATCCATCACCGGATTCAGCGTCAGGAATTTGATCGTTTCCTCACCTTGCTGCGGTCGCGGCTGCGGGCTCGTCTTGTCAGCATCTTCGCGAGTGGCGGAATGTTGACACCCACTCTCAATGCCACGGGATTCTTTCGGCGACAACGCGCTCCTTTCCATAAGATTGACGCCCTGGCAGCTTGGAACCCGGAATGCTCCATGCGGGACATGGAGAACGGAAGAGTGATTCGATCATCGCCTCGACCGGGATGACGACCCCTGGGTTGAGCATAGGACCTGGAGTTACGAGAAAGGTGATCAGGCCGGGAAAGAGAACTCTTATGTCGAGAACAGTCGCAGACCTCTTATGGCAGATGTTGGCGAACGCTGGAGTCAAGCGGTGTTACGGCATTGTTGGGGACGCTTTGAACCCTGTCGTGGACGCTTTGCGCCGGAATGGCAATATCGAATTTATTCTTGTTCGTCATGAAGAGTATGGAGCACTCGCTGCGGTCGCGGAGGCCTATTTCACTGGGAACCCCGTGGTCGTGTGCGGAACTTGCGGTCCTGGAGTCACCCACCTATTCAATGGGTTGATGGATGCGCGCAAAGAAGCCGCTCCCATTATCGCGATTGCAGGAGATGTGGAGTCGAGCATCATCGATACATCGACAATCGAAGAACTGAACCCTTACAAGTTTTTCGAGGCCGCCTCACTCTATACCGCGCGGCTGGTTAACCCGGGACAGGCGCGCGCGGTCATTACTACCGCAATTCTCACGGCTGTTCTGGAGAAGGGCCCTACGGTCCTCTCAATTCCAGGCGATGTCGCCTCGGCCCCAGTGCCGGACCAGTCAGCGGACTTTAACATTGCGGCCCCGGCCGTCCTCCGGCCGTCCGATACGGACCTGGATAGATTGGTCAGAATGATCGATGAGGCAAAGACCGTCGCAATTCTCGGAGGAGACGGTTGTCGAGAGGGCCGCGACGAGGTGGTTGAACTCGCGCGCAAGCTGAAAGCCCCTGTTGGCTATGCTTTTCGCGGGAAGCAATGGCTGGAGCACGAAAACCCGAACGCGGTCGGCATGACTGGGCTCCTGGGCTATGGTGGAGCATACAACGCGATTCAGGAGGCCGAACTACTGCTGATGCTGGGCACAGATTTTCCGTTCTCAGAGTTTCTTCCAGGCTCCAACGTAAGAAAGGTCCAGATCGACAAGAATCCGAAACACATCGGCCGTCGCACGAGGGTGGATCTCGGGCTCGTGGGCGATATTAAATCGACGGTCAGGGCCTTACTTCCAGCCGTCCATGAAAAAACGGACACCGATTTTCTGGAAAGGCAGATTGAGCGCACGAGATCCTTTCACCATCTCCTGCAACACTACGTCGAGAGTGGGCCTGAGATTAAACCCATACGCCCTGAATTTCTGGCCGCGACGCTTAGCGAGCTCGCTTCAGATGACGCGATGTTTTTTGCGGATACGGGTACTGCATGCATCTGGCTGGCTAGGCACATCAATGGCGGAAGAAATCGCAGGCTCTTTGGCTCATTTTCCTGGGCATCGATGGCAAATGCTGCTCCAAACGCGTTCGGCAGCGCCCTCGCGTATCCAGGGAGGCAATGTATCGCGCTGTGCGGGGACGGAGGCTTCACGATGTTGGGAATGGGTGATCTGCTGACCCAGATCGAACGAAAAACTCCGGTGGTTCAGGTCATTTTGAACAACGAGAAGTTCGACTTCGTCCATATCGAACAGCAGGAGGCCGGGATCATCCCGTTCGGCGTGGAGTTCAAGAATCCTAATTTTGCGAAGGTTGCCGAGGCCATGGGTGCGAAAGGGATTCGTATCGAGGAACCCAGCGATGTTCGAGACGGTCTCGCGGAAGCTCTCGCGCACAAGGCTGGTCCCGTGGTTGTCGATGCGGTGGTAGATCCTTTCGCGCTTGCCATGCCGTCGCACGCTCCTTTCCACACCGCCAAGGGTTTCACTCTCAGCTTCGCGAGGCAGGTGCTGGACGGCAGGCTCGATTCCGTCATCAAGACGATTGAACGAAATGTAGGGATCGCCTGAACCACTCGACCGTGGTCGATCCTCCGTCAAGAATCCGATCTGAGGAAGGGTCAAAACGGGTCGCAAAGCAGATTCATGAAAGGAGTATCTAGGATGGCCGCAGGCAGTACACCCGCCCCCACGACGGGACCAGAGCAAAAGCCAGAGCCGCAGCAGTCTTCGGCCCGGTCCAGCGTGAATCTACAGAAGTTCGGGACACCTGTATTGGTCGTGCTGCTCGCTGTTGTGATTCTCGTCACCATCACTCGGAACTGGAACTCCTGGGAGGGCGGTCGCACTGAACAGGTTACGGACGACGCTTACGTCCGCGGCGATATCACTCCGCTCGGTACAAAAGGCGCCGGCGTCGTCAAGGAAGTTATGGTTTCCGACTATCAATCGGTTCACAAGGGAGACCTCCTCGTTCAGCTTGATGATGACGATTTCAACGCTCAAGTGGCCCAAGCGAGCGCCGCAGTTGAGGCCGCAAAGGCTGGCATAGAAGACAATCGACGGCAACGAGATCTCGAAGACGCACGTATTGAGCGTGCCTTAGCAGGAGTCGACCAAGCGAACGCCCAAATCGCGGCGGCCCAAGCTGGCAAAGAGGCCGTGCAAGCGGATGTTGTGCGCACCGCATTGGAACGCAAGCGGCAGGAAGCACTTCTCCAAACGGGCTCCACCACGCAGCAGACCGTAGAGCAGGCCGTAGCAGACGAGCGACGACTCAGTTCTCAGTTGGCGAGCCGTGACGCTGACTTAGCACAAGCGAAGACATTGCTACGCAGCAACGAACTTGCCGTTGAGGCCGAGCGCCGGACCAAGAGTGTATTGGCGTCACAGGAGACACAACTCACGGCGGACTTGCATGCCAAGGAAGCCGCGCTGGTAGTTGCAAAGGTGAATCTAGGATACACGCGCATCACAGCACCGGAGGATGGCACGGTCGGCGAGAGGCAGGTCCGACCCGGGCAATTGGTATCTCCAGGAACGCAAGTGATCTCTTTCGTCAGCCGGATCAAATGGGTGGTGGCGAATTATCGCGAAACGCAGCTCACCAACATGAAGATTGGAGACCCTACCGAGATTCGCATCGACGAATACCCTGGAAAAATCTTGAAAGGCAAAGTCCTCGAGATCGCTCCGGCAAGCGGTTCGCAGTTCGCTTTACTCCCACCGGACAATGCGACAGGTAACTTCACGAAAGTTGTCCAGCGTATTCCCGTAAAGATCGCCCTCGACGACGAAAGCGTCGCCGCGGTGTTGCAGCCTGGACTCTCCGTGATCGCCACTGTCCGGACGAGACGGTGATCGGAGCTTTCGGTGTCCGCTTCAACGCTAGCCTTGCCTCAACCCACTCCAGCGCAACTCGCGCGTGGAATTGCGGGAGCAGTGCCAGCCGACCTTTCCAAGAGCCCATTGCTCGGCATCCTGGGTGTAATCATCGGCGCGGGAGTCGTCACTCTAACAGGCCGCATGATCTCGCTCGGACTCCCCGACTTCAAGGGCCACCGCGGATTCGGGTACGACGAGAGCGCTTGGATCGGCACCGCGTTCGACGTCGGCTTGATGTTCATCGGTCCGTTCACTGTGTACCTTGGCGGCTTGATTGGCCCACGGCGAATCCTCTTAACGGCCGCAGCGATGTTTACGATAATTCTGGTTTTCGTACCCTTTATTCATAACTACGCCCTGGTCATCGTGGCTGTGGGTTTGGCTGGCTTGACTTCCGGTACCTTCTACCCCCTGACGCTCACCTTTGCTCTGCGCAATATCCCTCTTCGCTATCTTCCTTTCACGATTGCCCTGTACGCCTCATTCGTGGATGGCGCAGTGAACATTGCCCCGTCGCTTTACGGTTGGTACAGGGATCATCTGTCCTGGCATTGGATGTTTTGGAATTCGGCGCTCATCACGCCGGTCATGATGTTGTGCATTCACTTCGGGATACCGAAATCGGCTCCCACGAAAGAACCGGGCGAGGCGCCAAGCTTCGCGGGATTTCTGTACGCGAGTGCTGGTTTTGCATTGGTTTTGGCTGCTTGCGAACAAGGTGAAAGGCTCGATTGGTGGCGGTCTGGGGTTTTCACTGCGCTATTCGCCAGCGGCGCATTCCTGTTATTGAGCGCTCTCGTTCGTCGCCTGCGCGGTCCAAACCCTCTTGTTGATATGCCATACCTGGGCCAGTGGAATACGATTCTACTGGGCATCGGCCTGTTCTTCTTTCGCTTCTTTCTGGTGACAACAATCATCTTGGTCCCGCAGTCCCTGGCCATCCATGGGTTCGAACCGGATCAAATCGGGCCGGCGGTGATTTGGACAGCTGCTTCTTTCGCGCCGCTCGCGCTTGTGGCTGGCTTCCTGCTGCTTTCGAACGTGGACTCTCGCTTACTCCTCGCAGCAGGTTTTGCCAGCATGGCGTTTGCATCACTCCTGAACGCCGAAATGACCAGTGCCTGGGCGGCAGGGAACTACTACCGCACCGAATTTCTGATGGGATTTGGTCAATGCTTTGCGTTCATCGGTCTAGTCTCAGCGATCATACTGCAGGGACTTTTCTCGGGAGGGTTAGCGAAGCCCCAGCGCATCCTGACATTTTCCGCCTTCTTTCATACCGTCCGACTTTTCGGAGGAACTCTGGGAGCGGTCCTCATGGGGCGGTTCATTGCTGAGCGGGAGAAGTTTCACTCGAACCTGCTCGGGCTGCATGTGCAACAGGGAAACTGGATCACCGACGCAAGCATTCGGCAACTGACAACAGGTGACTTTGCCAAGTCATCGGGCTTGGCTCAAGCCGCAGGCCGTGCCGTAGATATCGTGGGTGGACGCCTTCGTCTTCAAGCATACACGCTGAGTCTGAACGACGGATTCTACCTGGTCGCGTGGACCTGCGTGATTGCCTTGTTCTTCGTAGCCTGCTTGCGAGAACCGCCGCTGAAGTATGGGGACCTCAGCGCTATGCAACAACATCCCGCTGCGGCGAAGGGAGAGAAGTGATGAATTTCTTGGGGAGAGCTCTTGCTGTAATAGTATTTCTATCTTGTTTCGCAGTTTCCGTCCGAGCGCAAACCACCGAACCCGCGCCACGACAAATCACACTCCCTGAGGCGGTGCGACTGGCCCTGAAGCACAATCACATGGTGCGCATCGCCGAATTCCAAGTTGAGGAAAAGCAGCACGCGAAAGAAGTCACGAAAAGCGATTACCTTCCCAGCATACAGAACGAGAGCAAAATCTTGAGGCTGACGGACACGCAGTTTGTCGGTTTTCCTGTGGGAAGCCTTGGCAGTGTGGGCGGCACTCCCATCCCTACTGTGCCGGTAACGATCAGCCAAGGTGGAAAAACGGTCGTGACGAGCGGAACCACACTTACCCAACCTCTGACGCAACTGTTTACCCGAGTCAAACCCGCCAATGATGCTGCGCAAGCTGATCTGAACGCTTCACGCGCCGATGCTCAGGAAACGCAGAACGAAGTCGCATTGAAAGTACATCAAGTCTACTACCAGCTATTGATCGCTCAACTACGCCGCAGTGCAACCTCGGCCAAAATCCGGGCCAATCAGGACCTCGAGGGTGAACGCGTTGAACAGGTGAAGTATGGCAGTGCACTGAACGAACAGCTCATTGAGAGCAAGGCCCAAGTACTTGAGGCTAAACAAGACTTACTGACAACGGAGTTGCAAATTTCCGACCTGACCATGCAACTCGATGATGTGATGGGATTGCCAGTTACGACTCAACTCACACTAGATGCCGACGTGCCCACGGTCGAGGAGACATGTGCAAGGGAAGAATGCCTAAAAATCGCTCTGGCCTCGCACCCCGAAGTCTTGGCCGCCCGGGCAGAAGTGGAAAAAGCTTCCGCCGGTGTTCGCTTGGCGAAGGCCGACTACTTCCCAGATATCTCTGCTTTCGCACGGTATAGCTATCAGAGCAACGTTCCGTTTCTCGCCCACAACTTCGGGACCTTCGGAGCTGCACTCACGTATGACCTGTTTGACGGAGGTAAGAGGCGCGGGAATCTTAAAGAAAGTGGTGCTGAGCTGGCCCAAGCCAAGGAAAATCTTGCGCGCGTCACCGACGATGTGGAACTTGGCGTCGAAACCGCCTTGAACAGACTCGATCGGACGAAAGAAATGGTAAATGTTTCGCAACAGGTTGTAGCCCTGCGAGCCGAATCCAGTCGTGTAACCGGTGACCAACTCTTGAGAGGCGAAGCGCTCCAGTCGCAAGCTGACGCCGCCGCCGCTCAAGAGCTTGACGCAAAGACGCTCCTTCTCCAGTCACAGCTTGGCTACCTTCAGGCGCACGACGAACTGCTTGAAGCGATGGGAATCGCACCTCCATGATCTCCAAGATGCACAACACACGCGGAGCAATCGGAAGGAAGGCATTGTGACCGATCGACTTCAGATTGTGAACGATTCAACCGATCGGCAGAGATCCTTCGCTCGGATCAAGGAGGCGATTGCGGGGATACGCGCCGGTCGGATGGTCATCGTTGCCGATGATAGAGAGCGCGAAAACGAAGGCGACCTGACCATAGCCGCCGAAAAAGTCACGCCCGAAGCTATCAACTTCATGGCGCGCTATGGTCGTGGACTTATTTGCCTTGCGATGATGCCCGAGCGGCTCGATGAGCTCGAGATTCCGCTGATGGTGTCACAGAATAACTCCCGATTCGAGACGGCATTCTGCGTAAGCATCGAGGCGAGGGCGGGCACGACAACTGGCATTTCGGCTGCCGATCGAGCGGCAACAGTGCTCGCAGCGATTGACCCGGCGACAAAGCCCTCAGATCTGGTTCGTCCGGGCCACGTTTTCCCATTACGTGCGCGGAGCGCGGGGGTGCTGGCACGCGCTGGGCAAACCGAGGCAGCTGTGGACCTGGCGCGCATGGCCGGTCTGCGCGGGGCTGGAGTGATCTGTGAAATCATGAATGAGGACGGCACAATGGCGCGCGTGCCGGAACTCCGTCGCTTCGCCCGCCGCCACGACATCCCGCTGATTACCGTGGCAGATTTAATTGCCTACCGCATGCGCACCGAAACTATCGTTCATCGCGTGGCGTCCGCGAAACTGCCGACCGAGTACGGCGAGTTTTATCTGCACGCGTTCGAAAATCACATCGACAAACAGGTACACATCGCTCTGGTATGTGGAGACATCGGAGATGGCCAGGATGTGCTCGTTCGGGTGCATTCGCAGTGCCTTACTGGGGATGTCCTTCATTCCGTGCGATGTGACTGCGGGGCCCAGCTCGATAAGGCATTGTGCCGCATCGCTGCGGAAGGACGAGGTGTGTTGCTTTACCTGAACCAAGAAGGCCGCGGAATCGGTTTGGCAAACAAAATTCGCGCGTATGCCCTTCAAGACCAAGGGCTCGACACCGTGGAGGCCAACGAGCGGCTGGGGTTCAAGGCGGATCAGCGGGATTATGGCGTCGGCGTACAAATCTTGCGGGAACTCGGAGTTGTTTCGATGAAACTTCTCAGCAACAATCCCCGAAAACTCGTCGCCATTGAAGGCTACGGCCTTTCCGTGAGGCAGTGGTTGCCGCTTGAGATTCCAGCGTCACCGTCGAATCTTCGCTATTTGACCACCAAGCGAAACAAGCTCGGTCACGCCTTGCGGGCACTATAGTCCTCAACCTTCCTCTTCCGTCGGTTCCAGACGATTTGAAGACCACCAGGCTGTGTCACCGACCGGACCCTCATGAATTCGACTCGCGCTGGGGTTGCTCTGGAGTGCCCTCCTAGGGAAACTGTGCCTGCGCGCCTCGCCGAGACGGTACTTGGCCCCGCATTACTTCCGTTGAAAGGCCCCGATGTCAGTATCTGCGCAGCTGCGAAGATGCTGTCACCGCCCCCAACGGATCGGGTCAGGGAGAATACCGTAAAGCACATATTTTCAACGTCCAAGGTTTTGGTTCTGCAGATGCCTATCAGTGCTTGGACGCACCCGCACAGGTCGCATTCGACGCCGGCAGGCTGCCCAGCCTCCTCGCCGCTGCACAGCCTGTGGTGCCACTGATCTTGCTCGTGATCGTGCGAATTTCATCGAGCGAGATCGGAGGTGAGCGGACAGATGAGATGCAACGAGCAAACTCGGATTCTAGTGAGCAAAGCAGCGGGCGTCCTCGTGTTGCTGACGGGGTTTCTGCTCGCGGTCCGGCTGTGTTTCGGTGCGCCGCTGGATTCCACACGGACGCCCAACATCTTCAGACCGGAGTCGACCCCTGCGGACTCGATCTTCCATTTGTCATTGTTGGTACTCGCAATCACGGGTCTGATCTTTGTGGTGGTCTTTAGCCTGATCGTATATTCCATCGTGCGATACCGCAGGGGTCGCAGCGAGGACCACCGCGAACCTCCCCAAGTTTACGGTAGCAATCAGATCGAACTCGCTTGGACTGTGATTCCCGTGCTGATCGTTCTTGTGCTGTTTCTTGCCACCGCTCGCGTGATCCACTCCGTTCAAGACGCTCCTGAACCTCACGGATCGATCGAAGTCACAGTCATCGGGCATCAGTTCTGGTGGGAGCTTCACTATCCCAGACTTGGCATTGTCACAGCAAATGAACTCCATGTTCCAGTCAGCGACTCGTTGCATCCCACCCCCACGTTTCTCACTTTGCTGTCCGCCGATACCGATCACAGCTTCTGGGTGCCGCGGTTGGCTGGAAAAACGGACTTAATTCCCAACCGCGTGAATGACACGTGGGTCGATCCGCACGAGACCGGAATTTATCTCGGGCAGTGCGCGCAGTACTGCGGCGTGGAGCACGCCAAAATGTTGCTGCGCGTTTACGTCGACTCGCAGGAGCAGTTTGACAATTGGGTTCATTCCCAAGAAAGGGCAGCGGCCAACGATGGCTCGACCGAGGCCGGCCGCCGTGTCTTTGAATCGACCGGTTGCATTAACTGTCATGCCGTCCGGGGAACTGTGGCTAATGGGCGCTTTGGGCCCGATCTCACTCACCTGATGAGTCGCGACACAATCGCTTCGGGGGTCGCACCCAATACTCCTGAGAACCTCCGCAATTGGATTCAGAATCCTGATTCGATAAAAGAAGGCTCCTTGATGCCTGCAATGAAGCTGAGCGATGAGGAGCTCGACGCGCTCGTGGCATACCTCGGCACGCTTCGATGAAAGCAAGGGCATAGACATGGCTTCCGACTCCATCGCGATAAATCCAGCCGCCGTTGCCACAAGATCGATCGGCGAGAGGCTACACGACTGGGTCGTGACGGTCGATCACAAGAAGCTCGGGATCCTATACATCGTCTACGCACTTTGCTTCCTCGTGATCGGCGGGATCGAAGCGACGGTGATGCGGATACAGCTCATGGTTCCAAACAATCATTTCGTCTCGCCAGAGGTTTTCAACCGCCTGTTCACAATGCATGGCACAACCATGATCTTCTTCGTGGCGATGCCCATTCTGTTTGGCTTCGGGACATATCTGATTCCGTTGATGATTGGCACGCGGGATATGGCCTTTCCCCGATTGAATGCTCTGAGCTTTTGGCTGACCGCCTTCGGAGGATTGCTTCTGTATTTCAGTTTGATCGGCGGAAATGGACTCTACGGCGCCGGCAACGCCCCGGACGTCGGATGGTTCGCGTATGCCCCACTTACATCGCGCCCGTTCTCGCTCGGTCACAGCACTGATTTCTGGACACTGGGCCTGCTCGTATCCGGCATCGGCAGTATTGGGGCGGCCGTGAACTTCATCACTACGATCCTCTGCATGCGTTGCCCCGGGATGACTCTCGGAAAGATGCCCTTACTGGCTTGGATGAACCTCGTGATGGCTGGCATGGTCATCCTCGCGGTTTCTCCTCTTACGGCAGCTCAAATCATGCTGTCCGTTGACCGCTACCTCGGCGGCCACTTCTTTGACACCCAAGCCGGAGGGTCGGCCGTCCTGTGGATGCACTTTTTCTGGATCTTCGGCCACCCGGAGGTATATGTGTTGATCATTCCGGCCTTCGCCTTTGTTTCGGAGATTATCCCGGTCTTCTCGCGCAAGCCGATTTTTGGATATCCGGTCATGGTCGCGGCGACCGTGTGCATCGGCTTCGTAAGCCTCAGTGTTTGGGCCCACCATATGTTTACGGTCGGCATGAGTTCGTATGCGAACAGTTTTTTCACGATCACCACCATGGCCGTCGGAGTTCCGACAGGAATCAAGATCTTCAACTGGATTGGGACAATGTGGGGCGGAAAGATCCAGTTCAAAGCCCCCATGATGTTTTGCATCGGGTTCTTGTTCCAGTTCCTGATTGCCGGTCTGACTGGGATCATGCTGGCCGCCTCGCCGTTCGACTGGCAGCTCGGAAATTCCTATTTCGTCGTCGCACATTTCCATTACGTGATCGTCGGAGGAATTCTTTTCGCCCTATTCGGTGCCTTTTACTACTGGTTTCCGAAAATGAGCGGGCGAATGTACAACGAGACGCTTGCGAAATGGCACTTCTGGCTGTTCTTGATCGGATTTCATCTCACATTTGACTTCATGCATGTTCCGGGCTTGCTGGGCATGCCTCGCCGTATCTACACGTATGAACCAGGTCGCGGATGGGAAATCTGGAACCTGATCGTAACGGTCGGAGTGCTGTTCCAAATTGCGGGTGTCCTCGTTTTTGTCGGGAATCTCTTATGGTCACTCGCTAAAGGGGAAGTTGCGGGAAATGATCCATGGGATGCGTGGACGCTGGAGTGGTCTACCAACTCACCGCCTCCCGAATATAACTTCGCCAGGATTCCCGTGGTTCAGAGCCGTCGGCCGCTCTGGGACGTTAAGCATCCCGAAGACCCGGACTGGAAATATGAATAAAGAGGAGAACTCGTTTGAGTAGCGCATCTGTGTCAGGCTCGTCGTTTGAACCCCAGTGGATTCTTCCTTCGCGGGGGCGCGTCGGCATGGTTTCCCTGATTGCCGCCGAGTCGGCCATCTTTACGATTTTCGTTGTGGCCTATATTTTCTACGTCGGAAAGAGCCTGTCAGGACCCACCCCGAGGGATTTGCTGACGATCCCGGTTTTCGCCACCATCTGCTTGCTCTCAAGTAGTCTGACGATTCACTTGGCCGTTCGAGCGCTGCGAAGTACAAAGATTGGTTCGTTCGGATTCTGGTGGTTCGTAACACTGACACTGGGCACGATTTTTCTAATCGGAACAGCCCGCGAGTGGCACAGGTTCATTTTTCATGACGGCCTAACCGTCAGCACGAACCTTTTTGGAACTACTTATTACTCGCTTGTCGGCCTGCACGCGTTTCACGTCACGTTCGGCCTGATCGTAATCGCGATCGTCATGACGTTCACTCTTCTGGGCAAGGTGACCAGCACGTACAGCGAGCGGCTGGATGTATTTTCGCTTTATTGGCATTTCGTTGATGCCGTGTGGGTAGTCGTCTTCACCGTGGTTTATATCATCGGTCGTTGAGGAAGAACGCATCTCATGAATCCCACACCCTTAGAGACGGATCAAAGCAAGGCTCCTAAAGGAATCGTTTGCCTCCCGGCATCCACGGCCTGGCCAATCGCCCTGGCGTTTGGCGTCACACTCGTGTTTGCAGGCCTAGTTACGAGCGCTCCAATCAGTCTCGTGGGAGCAGCCTTGTCCGTCATTGCCGGAGTCGGTTGGTTTCGCGACGTGCTGCCCCAGGAGAAGGAAGAGACGGTCGAAGTTAAAGAACTGCCCGCCGCTGCTACCAGTACCCGACGTGATGTCGAAAGGCTGCCGGTGGCACCAGACCTCCCGCGTGCCCTACTGCCACTTGAGACATATCCCGTCTCGGCGGGAATCAAAGGCGGGCTGGCTGGCAGCGCGGCTATGGCGGTGCTGGCGTGCCTCTACGGTCTTCTCAAGCAGGGTAGCATCTGGTACCCCATCAATCTGCTCGCCGCAACGGCTTACGCTCAGTCGCTTGCGTTAGGCAGCACGTCCCTCCGTGCTTTTCATTTGGGAAGTTTTCTGCTCGCTGTGGTCATCCATGTTGTTACCTCTCTGCTTGTCGGATTGCTCTACGGGGCGATGTTGCCCATGTTTTCTCGCCGTCCAATTCTCCTCGGCGGCTTGATCGCGCCGATTCTCTGGACGGGATTGCTTCACAGCATTCTGGGGCTCATAGACCCGTTGCTCAATCAACTGATTAGTTGGCCATGGTTCATTGCTTCGCAGTTTGCGTTTGGTATTGTGGCGGGGCTTGTCGTAGTCCAGCAGGCGCGCGTGCGCGTTCACCAGTTCTTGCCTTTCTTAATGCGTGCTGGGTTTGAAGCTCCTGGCATCACCGACCAAAAGAGCAGCGGAAGTGGATCTCGATGAGACTTACTGTTACGGTTTTCGGCCTGGTGATTTTCGCGAGTCTCGGTGTGAGCGGGTGTGGCGATGCCCCTGGGCGCTCCGTCGCGGAGGACATGCCAATAACTCCGAGCGCGATTTCCGACTTCAACGTCCTGTACGGCGCAAACTGTGCGGGATGTCACGGAGCGGACGGAAAGGGCGGAGCGGCGATTGCTCTTGCGAATCCCGTGTACTTGGCGATGGTGGATGATGCCACTCTGCGCCGCGTCGCAAGCAATGGAATTCAAGGCACGGCGATGCCTGCGTTTGCTCAAAGCGCCGGCGGCATGCTCACCGAAAAACAGATTGATTGGATAGTCCGTGGTATGCGCGAGCACTGGTCGAAGCCCGACGCCTTACAGGGCGCGGTTCCACCGCCATATTCCTCAGCTGAATCGGGAGACAGTTCGCGCGGTGCGGAGGTCTATGCCACCCATTGTCAGTCGTGCCACGGCATCGGGGGACGTGGCGGAGAAAAGGCAAGCTCCATGGTCGACGGGTCATTTCTTGCACTGCTGAGCGATCAAGAGCTTCGAACAATCGTGATCGTCGGTCGCCCTGAACTTGGCGCACCAGACTGGCGGGGCGACCTGCCCGGAAAACCACTCTCTGCGGAGGATGTGTCCGACGTCGTGGCCTGGATTGCCGCTCAGCGACCGCAATTCCCGGGCCAGCCGTATGCCGGTTCCGGCAAATCGACAGGAGATACTCCATGACTGTGCCAACGGACCTAACGCGGCGTGAACTTTTCGTGAAAGTCGGAATCGTGCTCAACGGCATCGTTGGTCTGATTCTGGCCGCCCCGATCTTGCGTTATCTCCTCTCTCCCATTGCGCGCGAGAGGAGCGAGAGCCATGACTCGTGGGTTGCTCTCGGGGATCTTCACCAATTTCCTTTTGGCGAGACGCGCCTCGCCACGTACCGAAATCCCGTCGTGACCACTTCGGATGGCCAGACAGCGGACATCGCCTGCTGGGTTCGAAACGTCGACGGGAAAACATTCCAGGTTTTTGCTGTCAATTGCGCGCACCTCGGGTGTCCGGTTCGCTGGTTCCCGCAATCTGGTCTCTTCATGTGCCCGTGCCATGGCGGGGTGTACTACCAGGATGGCTCCCGTGCCTCCGGGCCTCCGGAACGCGGATTGTTCCAATATGACTACAAGATTGACGGGGCGCTGCTGTTAATCAAAGCCGGCCAACTACCGACGCCGGGACAGCCGAGCCAGGCCTCGAATCTCGCCCGAGAAATACGACCATGCGCCTAATCATGCCACTCGCGAAATGGCTCGATGCACGCCTACAGCTTGGCAGCTCTATTCGCGAAACTGCACAGCATGCGGTTCCCCGCGAAACTGCGAGCTGGTTTTATGTTTTCGGTAGTGCAGCCTTTGTCGTTTTTTTGTTCCAGATTGTCACCGGGATTCTACTCGCGCTGATCTACGTCCCTTCTGCCGGAGAAGCCTGGAGCAGCCTGCAGACGCTGAATCACAACGTTCCCCTGGGCTGGTACATTCGCGCCCTTCACGGATGGGGCTCGAATTTCATGGTGGCGATCGTTCTCATTCACATGGTTCAGGTCTTTCTATTTGGGGCATACAAATACCCGCGTGAGCTTACCTGGATTGTGGGCGTGTTCCTCTTGCTTGTGACCCTTGGTATGGCCTTCACGGGTCAGGTCCTGAGATTTGATCAGGACGCCTATTGGGGGCTCGGAATCGGAGCATCGATTGCCAGTCGTGTGCCCCTTTTCGGGCCTTCCATCGTGCACTTAATGCTCGGTGGCCCGATCATTGCGGGAACAACGCTCTCGCGCTTTTTCGCTTTGCATGTCTTCGTCATACCTGGGCTTCTGATTGCGTTCGTGGCGGTCCATCTCCTGATGGTTGTAAAGCTGGGAATCAATGAGTGGCCTATGCCCGGACGCTTGGTGCGGAAGGCGACATACATAAAGGAATACCACGAACTCACTAAGAAGGACGGTTTGCCGTTTGTTCCTGGGGCAATTTGGAAGGACCTCTTCTTTTCCGCGTTTGTCTTGCTTTCGATTGGCGCGTGCGCCTATTACTTTGGTCCCTTCGGGCCTTCGGGACCTCCCGATCCCACGATTATCCAAACAGCTCCTCGGCCGGACTTCTTTTTCCTGTGGCTTTATGCCGTGCTTTCGTTTTTGCCGCCCTCTATGGAAACTCCTGTTTTGCTGATTGGTCCGGTTCTGGGAATCCTTGCTCTGCTGCTGTTGCCATTTATCTTTGGCGAAGGAGAGAAGAGTTGGCGGCGCAGACCTATCGCAGTACTCACGATTCTGTTGGTGGCGGTTTCGCTGGCAGCTTTTACGCATCTAGGCCAGCACACGCCGTGGAGTCCAGTAATGGATGCGTGGAGCGGGATTCCAATTCCAAAGGATTTCCTGCACAACCGAACTGCGCTGGAACGGCAAGGAGCCTTAGTCTTCCAGGTCAAGCAGTGTCACAACTGTCACTCGCTCGGCAACGAAGGCGGAAAGCGCGGGCCGGCACTCGATACAGTGGCATTGCGCCTCACACAAGATCAATTGATTCGGCAAGTCATCCAGGGCGGCGGGAACATGCCTGCTTATGGCAAGAACCTCAGCCCTGCAGAGACAACGGCCCTCGTTGCATTTTTGGAGACGCTGCATCCTCGAGGGCAACGGCCTGCCCAGGACGCCTCGCGTTCGGTCCTAGTCGAGGAGAATACGACCGTGGGCGCATCGAACCCCCGGTAGATTGCGATGATCACAAGCACTCAAGCTCTGCTGCAATCCTGGTCACCTCCTATAGTGGTGAATGTGTCGTTGTGTTTTGCAATTGTGGTTTATGCGAGGGGCTGGATTCGGCTCCACGCTACTTTTCCTAAGCTGATTTCCGCATGGCGGCTCGCTGCATTCCTCGCCGGTGTGGCAGGCATATGGCTCGCTATCGGATCGCCACTAGAAGCCTTCGATGATGTCTCGCTTACGGTACATATGGTGCAGCACTTGCTGCTCATGAGCTTCTCGCCACCGCTGATCTTGCTTGGTTGGCCCGCTCTGCCACTCCTGCGCGGGCTGCCACAATGGATGGTTCGCCTCATCGTGGGCCCCGTTTCCCGTTCCGAGTTCTTCAAATGGCTGGCAGGTGCCGTTACGCACCCCGTTGTTTGCTGGCTTGCTGCCGCGCTTGCTCTGATCGGATGGCACATACCCGGCGTGTTTGGGGCAGCGTTGCGCCGGGAGTGGCTGCACGAATTGGAGCATGCATCGTTCCTTGCCACTGGCCTTCTCTTTTGGTGGCCGGTGGTTCAACCGTGGCCGAGTACCAACCGATGGCCGCGATGGTTGATTCCGCTGTATCTTTTCTGCGCCACTTTACCGTGTGACGTGCTCTCTGCGTTTCTCGCGTTTTGCGACCGAGTCGTCTACGTGTCTTATCTGTCTCGACCGTCCATGTTCACAATTTCAGCGTTGCAGGATCAGGAGTGCGCGGCCGCGCTCATGTGGGTTTCTGTGACGCTGGTCTTTTTGGTTCCGGCAATCGTGGTCACGATGGAGATCCTTTCTCCGACGAAAGCACATTGGGCGGAGGAACCGTGGACCGGCTCACCAGGAGTCGCCGACAAATATCTCCACGTATCTAAGCTGGAGGTTCTCTGAACGTGGCAACCGACCCGACGACTGCCTTCATGGAGAGGGCACCGGTTGCAGCACCAAATAGGGCAGCGGCAGTGTATGCAACTGCGCTCGACTATTGGGCTCTCACGAAGCCCGAAGTGAATTTCCTAATTCTTATCACAACGTTTGTAGCCTTCCACTTAGCCTCAAGTTCCGGTGCTGCTCGCGTTCTGACTGCCATTCATGCGCTCGTCGGCACGTTGCTCGTAGCCAGCGGCGCCGCGACGCTGAACCAGTTTTTAGAGCGCTCTTTCGATAGGAAGATGCGACGAACTGCGCGACGGCCTCTAGCTGCTGGAAGGCTCAATCCTTTGGACGTCCTCTGGTTCGGAATTTCCTTGTCCATCGCAGGAGTCTTGTACCTTGCAGCTTTGAATGTGCTGACGGCTCTGCTAGCCGTGCTAACCCTGCTGGGCTATTTGCTTTTGTACACGCCGCTGAAACGCAAGACGCCGCTGTGCACTCTGGTTGGAGCTTTTCCCGGAGCTGTGCCTCCATTGATTGGTTGGGCGGCAGCGCGAGGCCGAATCGACGCAGAAGCATGGGTGCTCTACCTCATAGTCTTTCTTTGGCAGTTTCCCCATTTCATGGCCATCGCCTGGATGTACCGCGGGGACTACTCTCGGGCCGGCTATCGAGTGCTACCAACGCCGCGATTGCGAGACCGTTTCCTGACCTGGCAGAGCTTCGTTTGTTCACTCGCTCTCGTCCCAGTTGCCCTACTCGCGAGTATCAGGGGAGGCTCGGGCGTAGTCTACTCGGTCGGCGCGGCGGTGCTCAGTTTGGCCTTACTTTACTTCAGCGGCCGATTTGCTTTTCACAGATCGAACATCACGGCCAGGCAGCTCCTGGCCTTCTCGATCTTTTACCTTCCCCTGCTGTTTAGTCTGCTGGTGCTCGATAAGAAATGACGCGAATGCAGCTTGCGACAATGAGTCCAGCCATGGCCGCGCTTTTCGGTTCGTTTGTAGGAGCGCTGGGCTCCAGTGTTAGCACCTGGATTACGCAGCGACATACAGACCAGCGTGACTTGCTCGCGAGAAAGGTTTTCTATCGCGTACAGTTGTATTCCGAATTCATCACCGAAAGCACACGCGTTTTGGTCGACGCATTGGAGAACAATTTCAAGGATCCCGACAAACTTATACCTGCTTACGCTCTATTGAGCCGCATTCGACTTACATCTTCTAAAGAGGTATTCGCGAGCGCAGAGGGGCTGGTAAGGGAGATCGTCAAAAGCTACAGCGAGCCGAACCTGACACCAGAGCAAATCCGATCCAGAGCCTTGAACGGCAACGATCCGCTGAGACAGTTCAGCGAGACCTGTCGCGCGGAACTCGATTCTATGCGAGGCCACCTGTGAGTGCGACGGGCGGTGTGATCTGCGGACCTTCAAGGGCGATCTCGGGCTGACGATGACCCGCTTGCGGCAATCAAGCACGGCAGACGAAAGTAGATAGGGCCATCGAGACTGCCGAAGAGGCTTTTTTCGAGCTCTCGACATCCGCTCCTGAATGCGACGAGGCCTGTGCACGCCCGACGTCTGGTTCGTTCTTGACTCAACTCACTTGACCCCCTGGCGGTGATTTCAAGCCAATCAATTCTTTCCTGCCGCGGACAACTCCGAGGTTACCACTCGCCGTTTTTCTACTCCGCACGAAGGTCCCGGACCAGTGTCAATACCTAACCAATTGTGAGCAAGTTAACAGCAACATCGGACCTGAACTTCGCGCGAGCGACGTAAACGGCGCTTATTCATCACTCTGAACGAATGGCCAATTGGGCGATGAAGTGCCTTGTCTGTGTGTCTTGCTTCTTCGCCGCCCTCATTGCTAGACGACGGGGAGGGGAAGGATTTCGCCGCCGGATGGGAGATTGATCTCTTCTTACTGCGGAGCAAAGGTTCAGAGACCCATGAGCACACTTGCGATAGAGCGAAATCAGACTGAGACCCAAACACATGCGTTTGTCGTTGCTTGGGCTTTCACGGTTGTTTTCTACTTTCTTGAGTATGCAGTGAGGTCTTGCCCAGCCGTGATGATTCCAGAGTTGGAATCGTCATTTCATACCACGGCGCTCGGCATCAGTGCGATTCTCGGGGCCTACTACTACACCTATTCCACGATGAGCTTGGTCGCCGGAGCGGCCCTTGATCATTTGGGAGCGAAGCGTACAGTGCCTGTTGGCGCCGCCATTTTGGGCGTCGGATGCCTCTTCTTTAGCGCAGCCGCCGTATCGGCAGGTGAAGTAGGGCGACTGCTCCAGGGAGCCGGCTCAGCTTTTGCATTTACGGGCGCCGTTTACCTCGCCGCGCACGGATTCTCCGCACGCTACCTCGCAACGGCAATCGGTTTCACGCAATGTGTTGGAATGCTGGGCGGTTCGGCCGGCCAGTTTGTAGTCGGGCCAATGATCGAGCATGGAGTGGGTGTCCATACACTCTGGGTCGGGTTGGGGGTGATTGTTCTTGCGATCGCGCTGCTCTTGTACGTGGCAACGCCTCGGGAACAGTTTGGACCTCACGCCCAAGAAGGAGGCTTCCGCTCGCTCCTGAAGCCGTACAAGATAGTTTTTTCGAATCCTCAGTCATATCTCTGCGGAATAGTCGCGGGACTGCTGTTCGCTCCGACCACGATTGGAGACATGATTTGGGGCGTAGCATCGTTTCAAAAAGACTTGCAATTTTCCTATCACAACGCAGTGGTCATCGCTTCGATGGTTCCCCTCGGCTGGGTCTTGGGATGCCCACTACTGGGATGGTTTTCGGACCGCGTTGGAAGGCGGAAACCGGTAATTATTGGAAGCGCGTTGTTCATGATTGCGGCGGCCCTCCAAATCGCGTTGAAACCCCTTCCCATTCCGCCGCATGTCGCAATGTTTCTGTTCGGCGTCGGGTCGGGCGCCGCGATGATTCCTTACAGTGTGATCAAGGAGGTCAACCCCGACAGTGTGAAGGGCAGTGCCACGGGTGGCATTAATTTCGTCGTTTTCGCCATCACCGCCTTTCTGGGTCCGATTTATGCAAAGCACGTCGGCAAAGGCATCGGAAACTCGATGAACCTGCACTTGCATTTTCAGAAGGGCGCATTTTTTTGGATTGCATGCTGTGCCACCGCAGTGGTCGTTACGTTTTTTGTTCGGGAGACAGGACCTGCGGCGCATGCGCCAGCGGCAGCAAAGTAGGAATAGATTGCAGCACAGACTGAAATCGACTTTGCCGCTCGCATTTTGGATCCACTCGGCTTCAAGTCATAGAAGCGTATAAGGAGGCAAACAATGCCACACAGAGTCGCAGATGAATTAATTCGCAGACTTGCTGAAGCGGGCGTGGAAAGGATTTACGGTGTAGTGGGCGACAGCCTGAATCCGGTGACGGATGCACTACGCCTGAACAATAAAGTTAAGTGGATCCATGTGCGCAACGAAGAAGCCGGCGCGTTTGCGGCCGGCGCGGAGGCACAGCTCACCGGCAAGCTCACTGCCTGCGCGGGGAGCTGCGGCCCCGGCAACCTCCACCTGATCAACGGCCTGTTCGACGCTCATCGCAGCAATGCTCCGGTGCTGGCGATCGCATCGCACATTCCCAGCAGTGAGATCGGCACGGGATATTTTCAGGAAACGCATCCACAAAATCTGTTTCAGGAATGCAGCCACTATTGCGAGATGATCTCGAATCCAGCTCAGTTTGAGCGGGTTCTGCACATCGCCATGCAGAATGCCATTGGAAAAGGCGGAGTAGGCGTGATCGTACTGCCTGGCGACGTGGCTGCAACGGAAGTGCCGGCCGAGACCTCCTCGCGTTCCCTGGTAACCAAACGGCCGAGCATCCGTCCCAGCGAAAAGGACCTGGCAAAGCTGGCCGATCTGATCAATTCCACGAAGAAAGTTGCGCTCTTCTGCGGAATTGGATGCGAGAACGCGCACGATGAGGTGGTCGCTCTTGCGGAGAAAGTGAAAGCTCCAGTTGGGCATAGCTACCGGGGAAAGCCGTTCGTCGAATACAACAATCCTTATGACATCGGAATGACCGGCATGATTGGTTTCGGGATGTGTTACGAGGCGATCCACGAATGCGATCTTCTTCTGCTCCTGGGCACCGATTTTCCGTACGACAAGTTCCTGCCGACAAGCACTCAGATCGCGCAAATTGACATCCGGGTTGAGCGCCTGGGACGGCGAAGCAAACTCGATCTTGGAATTTGGGGCGATGTGCGCGAGACGCTACAAGCGCTGCTGCCAATGCTGGATGCAAAGCCGGGCCGGGAATACCTGGATAGCACGCTCCGCAAACACCAAGAGAAGCTTCGAAAAATGAATGTGTACGTGGACCACGTGGGAAAACGCCTGCCCATGCACCCGGAGCCCGTGGCAGCGGCTCTGAGTGAAATTGCGGCGCCCAACGCGATCTTTACGGCTGACACTGGCATGTGCAACGTCTGGTCTGCCCGGTATATCAAGGCGACCAAGGACCGGCGGCTCATCGGTTCCTTTAACCACGGGTCCATGGCGAACGCGCTTCCTCAGGCTATCGGCGCTCAATGCGCCTATCCCGGAAGACAGGTAATCTCAATGTCGGGAGATGGCGGTTTCGCGATGCTTATGGGTGACTTGCTGACACTGACGCAATACAACCTCCCTATTAAGGTACTGGTGTTCGACAACAGCGCTCTCGGGATGGTGAAACTCGAGATGGAGACCGGGGGTTTTCCGGACTATCAAACGGACCTGAAGAATCCAAATTTCGCGAAGCTTGCTGAAGCCGTCGGCATGATGGGTGTAAGAATCGAAAACCCCGCTGATTTGACCTCGGGCCTCAAGAAGGCGCTGCAGTATCCGGGGCCCGCGCTCATCGATGTAGTGACCGATCCCAATGCGCTTTCGATACCTTCTCATGCCGACCGGTCGCAAGCCGTGGGCTTCGCGCTGGCCCTGGGAAAGATGGTACTCGCCGGGAACCTCGAAGAAGTTGTGGACACCATCGAGGGCAATATTCGACATACCGGCGAGTCACTGGAGTCGATCTAGACCGATATTCGAGATCGTTGAGGCCGCTTTTGCCGAGGCAATCTTCATCGGGATGCAATTACCGTCGGATTGCCATACGCCCAGGTAGGAGCGTGGCAATTCCCGGCGACTCCTGTGGGTGACGACTTTGGGCGAGTGTCACGCAATTAATGAGACTGAGGTTTACGATGCGAAACCTTGTACGAAGTGTTTGGCTCCTGTTGATGGTGTCTGGCCTGGCGTATGGTCAGACTGCCACCCAGGCTGATTTGTCGCCCAACACCTCGGATGTCGGGGCTGAGGTGAAGGCTCTCCGCGAAGCACTTTTGCGAACTCAACAGCAAGTGGCCGCACAACAACAGGAAATCGAAATCTTGAAGGCGCAATCGAAAACCCAAGCCGCCGCTCCTGACTCCGCACCAATATCCGCGGCGTCGGAAGCAGTTTCTCCAGGCGCGGAGGCGCGCAGCGGGAATCCGTCGGACCCTGGGTCGCGGATGCAGAACGACAGTGCAAATACCTCGAGCCAGTCTGCGGATGGTCAACCACAACAAGCGGGACAGACAATTCCGTCATCGTCTATCAAACTTGGCGATGCTGTTCTGACCCCCGGCGGATTCGTCGATTTCGAAAATATATTTCGTACGACGAACACGCAGAGCAACATCGCCACCAATTTCGCGGGCATACCTTTCAGCAACACTGCTCTAGGAAGCGTTTCTGAATTCCGCACGACGGCGCAGTTTTCCCGCCTCAACTTCAAGATCGAAGACACTTTCCGGGGCAGTGAGTTCTTGGGCTACGTCGAAGGCGACTTCAGCGGGAACAGCGCTCCCGGCGTCTATCAAAGCGTAAACGGTCTTAGCAACCGATTACGGCTTTACTTTGGGTATGTAAGGCGTGGCAAGTGGGAGATTTTGGGTGGGCAAACGTGGAGCTGGCTGACGCCGAACCGTGATGGCATCGGCCCACTCCCCTCCGACTTGGCCGTTACCTACAACGAGGATCAAAACCTTGGCGTCGGAGTGCCTTATACGCGGGCGGCCGAGTTCCGCGTCGCTTACCACCCCAATGAGCATTGGGCCATTGGGGCAGGTATTGAAAATTCCAATCAATTTATCGGCAACTATATCGCGCTCCCAGCACAGTTCATTACAGTTGGTTCTCAGTTCGATAACAACGCCAACGCGGGAGCGGCGAACCTCATGCCAGACATCATCGCCAAGACTACCTACGACACCAATCTCGGCGCCAGACACCTTCACGCGGAACTCACCGGTTTTCTTACTGGAGCCCACGCCTCGGTGATGCCCGTTGGATCGAATGTGTTCAAGACGCACACGTCATTCGGCGGTGGTGGCCAATTCGCCACAAACTACGAATTGTCACCCAATAAGCTCGTTCTCCTCGCGAACGTGTTTTGGAGCGACGGTGGTGCTCACTACCTCGTAGGAACGGGACCGGAACTTGTGGTTCGCCCTAACCCTGCTGGTACCGACGTCAACCTTTCGATGCTACACGCCGGAGCGGGCTCTGCCGGTTTCGAGTGGAGAGCGAGCCAAAAAGAGGCTTTCGCCGTTTATTACGGCGCGGATTATTACGGACGCAATTTCTTCGCTGATACCACGAACACCGCACACCCTGGAACGATTATCGGTTACGGTGGGCCTGGTTCACCGAGCACAAATAATCGCG
>Ga0210404_10000410_pt1 | contig 23195 bp, 16 predicted proteins | sample IncBWH28MmetaG_FD_155455 | JGI IMG/M metagenome (GOLD analysis project Ga0210404, IMG submission 155455) | Forest soil microbial communities from Barre Woods Harvard Forest LTER site, Petersham, Massachusetts, United States - Inc-BW-H-28-M | ecosystem: Environmental > Terrestrial > Soil >... | reverse complement strand
ATGCGTTCGGCAAAATCCTGACCCTCGACCCAGCGCAAAGAAATCGCCTGTGCCTGACCATCGGACTCTCGGCGATAGCTCTCTTCCTCGTGCTGCGCGGATTCAACTTATACGGAGACCCGCGTCCGTGGCACGCCGCCGCGCAGGGACGAAACGGAGCGCCGCCAATGCCAGCGCTGTTAGGGTTCCTGAACACCACGAAGTACCCGGCGTCGCTGTCTTTCTTATTGATGACCCTGGGTCCCATCATCGCGCTAATCCCGCTGCTTGAGGGCTTCAGCGGTGCTGTCGCCCGTGGAATCACCGTTTTCGGACGTGTGCCGTTCTTCTTCTACATGCTTCACATTCCTTTGATCCATGCACTCGCGCTCGTGGTGTCGAAGGTGCGGCTTGGGTTCGTAAGCCCGTGGCTCTTTGCCAACCATCCCATGGGCAATCCCGAGCCGCCGGAAGGTTACGTCTGGAGTCTTCCGCTTCTGTACCTGATATGGGGGATCGCGATCGTGCTGCTCTATCCCGCATGCCGGTGGTTTGCTGCGCTCAAGGCGAGGAAGAGCGATTGGTGGATGCAATACCTCTAGAAGAGTGAGTTGAATATCCTAGCGGGTAAGCCAGTGCGATGCCGATGGAGCCAGAACCGACCGCAGGCACGTTGCAGGCGCGTTCCACTCCCGCACCATCGAGAAGAGGATGGCGGCGGCGAAGAGCGCGAGGGTGAATCGGTTCCTTTTCATTAGGTCAATTCTAGCATTCAAGAGTTTCAGGGATGGGGGCTAAACCCTTTCACCACGGGGGACACAGGGTTTCACGGGGTAGAGCACCGAGGTGTCAGAACCCCATGATGTTGTAGCCGCAGTCTACATAAATGACTTCGCCGGTGATGCCGCTGCTGGCGTCGGAGGCGAGGAAGACTCCCGTACTTCCGACTTCACTGACTTCCACGTTGCGTCCCAAGGGAGCGCGCTCGGCGTGACTCTTGTGCATATCGCTAAAGCCGGCAATGCCTCGGGCGGCTAGCGTCTTGATCGGGCCCGCGGAGATTGCGTTTACGCGGATATTCTTCTTACCCAATTCATAGGCTAGATAGCGCACCGTGCATTCGAGGCCGGCCTTGGCCACGGCCATCACGTTGTAACGTGGGACGACTTTTTCTGAGGCGTAGTACGTCATGGTGAGGATCGAGCCGCCGTCTTCCATGAGCGGTGCGGCGGCGCGGGCGACTGCTACCAGCGAATACACGCTTACATCCATCGCTATGCGGAAGCCTTCGCGCGTGGTGTTGATGAAGTCCCCTTTGAGTTCGTCGGCGGGGGCGTATGCCACCGAATGCACCAGGGTGTGCAGCTTGCCGTGGCGCTCTTTGAGGGTGGCGAAGAGGCGGGCGATTTCTTCGTCTTTGCTGACGTCGCACATGTAGCCTTCGGCGCCGGGCAGGGAGAGGATGAGGTCTTTGGCTTCCTGCTCCAGGCGCTCGTTCTGGTAGGTGATGGCGAGCTTCATGCCCGCGGCGTGCAGTCCCTGGGCGATTGACCAGGCGATCGAGCGCTTGTTGGCGACTCCGAAGACGACGGCGTTACGGCCCTGCAGGTCAGCGGACATGCGTGCTCCTTGGAATGGGAAAGAATAACAGCGTGAGGCGTTGATTTACCACAGAGTCACAGAGACACAGAGAAAACCAAGGAGTAAATGTTCTTTGATTTCCTCGTTTTTCTCTGTGTCTCTGTGACTCTGTGGTGAATTGATTTCAATCCACTGCGGCAACTTCTTCGACCCCCACAGTTCCCACTGGCCAACTTGCGGCCACGAACGACAACCCGTAGACGCAGGCCAGGATTGCGAACGCTGCTACCAGGCTAACTTTGTGCGCCACCGCGCCAACAGCAAGTGCGAGCACAAGCTGGAGGAACGTACCGAAGAAATAGAACGTATTCTGCACTCGTCCCATTAGGTGTGGCGGGACCATTTCCATGAGGCTGGTATTCATGGCGATGCCGCCTACGCCGCGTGCCGAGCCCATTACTGCATACAGCAGGATGGCGGCGGCCAACCAGTGCGAGACCGGAGCGCAAGCTACGCTTGCGGCTATGAGCGCCATGGAGAACGCTACCGACCGTCGTCCGCCCAGGCTGGCGATGATGGCGGGAGCATACAACGCGCTAAGGAAGGCGCCGGTGCCCCATCCGGCGTTGAGCCATCCGTAGCCGACGGCGCCGGCATGGAAAACGCGCTCACTCAGCGATGGAGTGACCACGACGCCCGTAATCATCGCTCCGAGGAACAGGGCCCAACTGATACCGAGCAGCACAACGGCACGATGGTCGCGGAGGAAGTGCAGGCCTTCGCGCAGCTCGCGCCAGAAGCGCCCGAACTGCGTTTCGGCGGCAAGAATATCGGCGCGCAACTCTTCAGGACGCAGCACTACGTGGCGGCCCTTGCGTACGGCGAAATAGCACAGGAACGAAACAACGTAAGTGGAAACGTCGATCAGAAGCACGCCGCCGAGACCGATGTGGTTGTACATGAAGCCGACGATGGAGCCGGCGATGAGCCATCCTCCCTGCACGCCCGCCAGAAGAAAAGTATTTGACTGCACGAATTGACCTTCGGGTGTGAGTTCCTGGATAAGAGCCGTGATTGTTGGCCAGAACATCCAGAAACCCGCGGAGACGAGGGTGTTCATCAAATAGAGTTGCCAGACCTGCACGCGGTGCTGAAACGCGAGGATGGCCACGGTCACGATGATCACGGCACGCACGGCATCGAGCCACATGACCAGGAGGCGGCGATCTTCGCGGTCAATGATGACGCCGGTGAAGGGAAGCATGAGCAGGGCGGGAATGGTCTGCAGAACGGCGAAAGTGCCGAGCGCCATTTCCGAGTGCGTAGCCTGGAGGATGTACCAGGCTACTGCGGCCGAGTTCATCCCGCTGCCCAACATGGAGATCACGTTGGCGGCAAAGACGAAACGCAGGGGACGCTGGCCGAGGATGGCGCGCATCTTGTTACTTTAGCTGAAGTGAAAGCCAGGCGGAATTCATCACGGAGGCACAGAGAAAAGTGGTCAGTGATCAGTGGTCAGTGGCCAGTAAACCCTTCTTGTTGATTTACTGACCACTGACCACTGGCCACTGTCTTTGGACGGCCAGCAGCGCTTAGTGTGCCTCCGGCGCTTGCGCGCGGCCGCATTCGGCGCTAGGATTCGCCTGCTGTCGGAAGTGGAAGTCCCATTTCGCCCACGGTGGAGTTGACCTATGAAGTGCTTCGCAAGGTCGCTGGTGCTTGTCGCTTTCTTCTGTTTTCTCCTCATCCCGACGCGAGCCGATGCCCAGACGGACAAAATCGTGATTCCCGCGGGCACGCCCGAAGACCACGATCTGCAGGCCATTTCGAACGAGCAGGACGCGGCGAAGAAGCTGGGTATGTATCAAGAGTTCGTGAAGAAGTACTCCTCGAACCCGGCGGCCGTGGCTTATGGGGACTGGCAAATTTCGCAGGCCTACCAGACCACGGGCGACTTAAGCAAAGCCCTCGAGTACGGAGACAAGGCGCTGGCGGGGGCACCGCGGAACCTCGATATCCTGGTCTCGCAGGCCAGCATCGCGCAGCAGGCCAAGGACAATGCGAAGTTGATCGATTATGCCGCGAAGGGAGGGGCGGTTTGCAGCTCCATCAGCAAACAACCTAAGCCAGATGGCATGAATGACGAAGATTTCAGCCGTCAGGTGGCGGAAGACAAGAACGCGGCCAAGAACACATGCGATTTTCTGGAGTCGGCGGGTTTCAATGTGATTGCCAGCGAGAACGATCCGAAGAGCCGGATGGCCGCCATCGAGAAGTTCTCCGCGGCGTTCCCGGATTCGAAGTTTCAGGATCAAGTCTCAAGCTACGCCATGTATACGCTGGGCCCGGGCCAGTTGAACGATCAGGCGCGGCTGGTGGCTTATGGGGAAAAGGCGCTGGCGGCCAATCCCAACTCGCTGCCGGCGCTGCTGTTGCTGGCGAATTCCTACGGAGATGACACCAAGCCGGGCAGTGCGGGCAAGGCGATCACATATGCGCAGAAGGTGCTCGAAGTAGCAAAGGCGGACGCGCCCGACGCGGATAAATCGCGGAAAATTTCAGCGGGAATGGCGCACACCATTCTGGGATACACCTATGCCTTCAAACAGGACAAGACCGCGGCCGCGATTCCAGAACTGAAGGCGGCTGCCGGGTTGCTCAAGGGACAAGAAGATCAGCAGTACGCCCGCGCCCTGTACGGGTTGGGCTATGCCTACGGCAAGTTGAGCAGATTGACGGAAGCCCGCGATGTGCTGACCGAAGCAGTGAAGATACAGAGTCCGTGGCAGAAGATATCGGAAGACCTGCTCACCAAAGTGAATGCGGCACGGGCCAAAGGGAAATGAGTTAGGCTGAGGTGTAGTGTGTCGCGGAACGAGCTTGTTATGGTGGCATGGATCGCCTGAAGGGGTCATCGGGATGAAGATGAAGATGAAGACAAGAGTTCTAGTGTGCGTGCTCTGGCTCTCCGGCTCGCTGGCCAACGCCCAGACTTCGGCTGCGTCCCCACGGGGGAACGAGATTTTATTAATTGCGCTGGAAAATGCCTGGAACCAGGCACAGTTGCATCACGATTCCAAGGCGCTGGATGGGTTGGTCGCCGGTACCTTCATCAGTACGGACAATGATGGCACTTTTATGACGAAGGCCCAGTTCCTGGCCGACAATCGAGACCTCTCCTACGCTCCCAGTCTCATGACAAATAGTGATGAGCGGATCTTCTTATACGATAACGCAGCGGTAGTTGCCGGAGTCTACCACGCAAAAGGTCTGAACAAAGGTAAGCCCTTTGATCATTATGGGCGATTCACTGACACCTGGGTTTATTTGAATGGCAAGTGGCTGTGCGTTGCCAGTCACACCAGCGCGCTCAAAAAGTAATCACGTTTTACCTGCCGCTCAACAGATTGCGCTTGCACAGTTTCCCGGGGTATAATCCGGCTCGCCTTTCCCCCAAAGGCCGTGGTTGACCCAGCCTCACGTCAGCACAATAGATTCTTGCCGGACCCATCGCAGGAGAGAACTATGCTTCTTAAGAATGCCTCACGGACTCTTACTCAGCCCATGAAAAAACTTGCCGCTCTGGCGATCCTAGTCTTCAGCATGAGCGCTTTCGCGACAGCGCAGACGGAATCAACCCTCTACAGCTTCAAGGGAGGCCATGATGGCGCCGCCCCGGTGGCAAGCTTGATTGCCGATAGCGCTGGCAACCTTTATGGCACGACGTCAGGAGGCGGAGGCAGCGTCAAGTGCGGCACAAACGGCGGTAAGCTCATTGGCTGTGGAACCGTCTTCGAATTGACTCCACCGGCCCAGAGCGGTGGCCGCTGGACGGAAACCGTTCTCCACGCCTTCCAGGGTGGAACGGCCGACGGCGCCGGTCCGGACTCACCGCTGGTCTTCGATGCCGCTGGCAATCTTTACGGGACCACCTTTAACGGCGGGGCGTCGAAGTTGGGCACCATCTTTGAACTCAGCCCGCCCGTGCAGCAAGGTGGCGCATGGACGGAGAGCGTGTTGCACGCCTTCACCGGCGGAAGTCCCAGCAGCGGCCTGGTGTTCGACCCCCAGGGCAATCTCTATGGGGAAGCTTACCCCTCGAACGGCCACCCACAGATTTTTGAGCTGAGCCCGCCAGCAGTTCAGGGAGGATCGTGGACCTTCAATGTTCTTTATACGTTCGCCACTTCCGCTGAGGGAACCCCTCCGGTGGGCGGACTCGTTCTGGACGCTAGCGGAAATCTCTATGGCACCTGCGCCGCCGGCGGGACTGGTTCGGGCAGCGGCTGTCCCGGCGGGACGAGCTGCGGTCTAGTCTTTAAACTGGTAAAGCCCGCAACCCAGGGCGGTGCATGGACCGAAAAAGTGCTGCATAACTTCACCGGTACCAACGGAGACGGCTCTACGCCGGAGTCTGGTGTGATCTTCCACAACGGGAACCAACTCTACGGAACCACAGCATACGGCGGCAACGGCATCGGCGACGGTACGGTGTTCGAGCTTTCGCTCGTAGCCGGCGTTTGGACTGAAACCACTATCTACCAGTTCGATCGCACTATCAGCGGGTTTCGTCCCGAGGGCGGCGTGGTGTTTGACCGGCAGGGCAATCTCTATAGCGACACTTATTTCTCGCTAGGCAGCGCCGGAGGGGAAGTTTTCAAACTCTCTCCCCCAGCGGTGCAGGGCAATCCCTGGACGCTGACCAACCTCTACGACTTCACCTGCGGCAACGATGGTTGCTACACGCTTTCCGGGGTGATCTTCGGCAAGGGAAACTTGCTTTACGGCACAACGGGCCTCGGCGGCATCGCAGGCGACGGCGTGGTGTTCAGGATCACTCCGTAATTGCCAAGTGCGGGTTCAGGGTTTCACCAATTCGTCAGAAAGCAAGTGAGCTTTCAGGGCGAGATTGTGGCCGCGCTCGAGGTCTCCGGCGGCGACGGCCGTCTTGGACTGCTCCATGAACTGCTTGATCTGACTCACCATCTCCTTCTGGCTGGGGGTGAGCTGACGTCCCGCAATCTTCTTCAGGTTTTCTTCGGTGGCAGTCGCGAGTTGGTCGGTAGAGCGTTGATGGGAGGCTTGTTCGGCCGTCGTGCCTTCCACGAGTTGTATCGAGGGCTCTTTCGATCCTCCATTGCGGACAACTTTCTTGGGCGGTGCGCAGGGCGGCAATGCCGAGGAAGCAGCACTGGTGGATGCGGTATTGTTTGACCCAGCATTGTTTGACCCAGCATTGTTTGACCCAGGATCCCCTGAATTCGTTGAATCGGCGGGATTGCCGGCCGCGGGATTCGGTGCAGTCGGCGCGTCCGAGCAATTGGGAGGGATGGTTTTCTTGTGATGCCGGCGCTTCGGAGACGGCTTGGCGTGGTCCGGGGAGTTCGGGGTCTGGCTAGTTGGAGAGGGCGCAGGTTGCGCGGGCTCGGAGCCTTGCGCTGGTGGCGCCTGCGGTTGGGACGCGGAGGCGTCAGGTTGACTCTGCTGCGTGGATGGGTCTGACGAAGTCGGCGCAGGCGGCTGGCCTGTGCTTTGCGGCACAACTCCGCGACCGGCCCGCGGCGGCAACGCACCCGGACTCAGAGAACCCACGCTTAGCAGATAAATCCCGAGGATTGCGGCCAGATTCATATTCAATCCCGATATGCGGCGAAGCTATTTCAATCTTACGCTGCGAAGGGCGTTGCAAGATCATTGGCTCGAGTGGGCCGCCGCCTCATGCTCCGCGTCCAGACTCGATGTAGCCAGGGGAAGGCGAAAGCGGAACGTCGTCCCCTCACCTTCCGTCGATTCAAATTGCACCGAACCGTAGTGCCATTGCAGGATCTGGTAAGTCTGCGCCAGTCCGATGCCGTTACCTTCCTTCTTGGTTGTGAAGTAAAGCTCAAAAATCTTGTCCTGCACATCCTGAGCAATGCCCATACCCCGATCGCAGACCTCGGCGATCACCGCGTTGTCGTCGCGGTGCGCCGAGATGGTGAGCTGGCCGCCCTGGGGCATGGCCTGGATGCCGTTCAGCACTACGTTGAGCAGCGCTTGCTTTATCAGGTCGAGGTCTGCCTTGATGAGGAGCGGATCCTCGGGCAGGTCGCGACTGATGGTGACGCCATGCTGTTCCGCGTCCGGGGAGGCTAGCTGCGCGACCTCCTCGAGCAAATGGCGGAGGTCCACTTCCACCAGGTGCAGTTCGCGAGCGCGCATGAAGTCGACCAGAGTTTGTACCACCCGGTCGAGCCGGTGAATCTCGCTGCCAATGATGTCCATGTGGCGCCGGGTATCGGGGTCCAATTGCGCCAGCTTGTTCTGCAGGAGCTGCAGGTGGAGCACAATGGCATTGATGGGATTCTTGACCTCGTGGGCAACGCCGCCGGTCACGCGCCCACTGGCGGAGAGGCGGCGGGACATCTCGATTTCGTCTCCGATTCGGCGGGCCGATTCGGCGTCGCGCATGATCAACAGAGCGCCAATCTGAGTGCTCTTCTCCTGAACGAAATCCAAAGAGACCTGGACGCGCCTGCCGGCGGCAGCGACCAGCTCGCCCGAGAGCGGGCGCCGGCGTTCAAAAGCATCGAGCACAGTGGCCCCGAGAGGCGTGTTACTGGAGAAGACGTCTTTTGCTGTTCTGCCTAGCAGTTCTCCCCGAGGCCGGCCGAGGAATCGCTCAACCGGCGCGCTTACCAGGACCACGCGTGAGTCTCTTGTGAACAGCATCAATCCATCCTGCAGCTTGGACATGAGCTGGTCCACGTTGTCTTTCAGCGCGGAAAAGATTTCCTTGCTGTCGCGCATTTGCCGGCCCAGGTGGGCGATCTTCAGCGTGACCAGTCCGAGTTCATCGTGTTCCGACTCGTCTCCGGAGAGCGCCTCGGTTGCACCCAGACTGACACTATCCAGGTTGCGGCTGATCTCTTTGAGTGGCCCGAGAGCGAGATTGGACACTCCGGCGGCGAGCAGGAGAGAAACGAAAATTGAAGCAATTGAAAAATAGACAGCGCGCAGCAGGCGGGGCTCGATTTCACTCCTGAGAAAGACAGTGGAAACGCCGACGCGGATCGTGCCAAAGGGCACTCCGTTCAGCAATAGCGGAGAGCTCACGTCATAGACCGTGGCAGGGCTATAGACAAGGGCGAGTTGCTTGCGGGAGCGAGCTGTCTTGACCCCGCTGAACTTGGGCCGCTGCAGGACCTGCTTGCCCACGAGCTGAGCATTGGTGTGGAGCAGTACCTTGCCGTTGGCGTCGACGATAGAAGCGTCGTAGATATAGGGCCAAAGTGCGAGATCCGATTGGAGGCTGTTCAACAGGTTCGTATCCATCGGCAGGTACTCGGCGAGCGCACGCCGCACCGCTTCGGGGTTATTCGTATCAATGCGTGTGCTGCTCAAATCCGGCAGGTCATTGGAGGCGAAGTAAGCAAGTTGTTTGGTCAGGCGGTCGGCGCCTTCGTAGGCGTCGGTAATGTGCTGGCCGAGGATCTCCGAGACGTAGAGATAGGAGAACGCGGTGGCTATCACTGTCACCATAAAGGTGATGGCGAGCACGATGATGGCTTTGCGTCGCATGAGAAAAGAGTGGCCAGTGGCCAGTGATCAGTGGTCAGTGATCAGGGGCCAGTTGAATCGGACAATCCGGAGCACGTCACGAAATGGCGGAAGCTCTGCCGCTGGTCACTGTCCCCTGGCCACTGATCACTGATCCTGATCCTGATCACTGCGCTTCCTCCTTGTCAGGGGCGGCGTCCGGGGCGCTGCTGCCGTATTCCTTAAGTTTATTATGCAGGGTTTTCAAGCTAATGCCGAGAATTTCCGCGGCCCGCGTCTTGTTGTTGCTGGTGGACTCCAGCGTCTTGAGGATGAGCATCTTCTCCGCCTCTCCGACGGTCGTGCCCACGCCCAGACGCACGGCGTCCGGGTCATTGGCGGCGGTGCGCAGGGGCGCGTGACCGAATCCGGGTGGGAGATGCTTGGTCTCGATCATTCCGCTGTCGCAGACGATGATCGCGCGCTCAATCGTATTGCGCAATTCGCGGACGTTTCCCGGCCAGGAATAATTCATGAACTGGTTCATCACCGCTTCGCTCACGGCGGCAACTTTGCGGGAGTGCTTCGCGCTCATTTCCGACAGAAGGAGTTGCACGAGATCGGCAAGATCTTCTTTGTGTTCCCGCAGCGGCGGCATGTGGATGTTGAACACGTTGAGCCGGTAATAGAGATCGCTGCGCAACTCACCGCTCGAGACAGCATCGTCTGGAGCTTTATTCGTTGCAGCCAGCACGCGCACATCGACCGACGTTTCCACCTTGCTGCCCAGGCGGCGCAGTTTATGGTCCTCGAGTACGCGCAGCAGCTTAGCCTGTGTTCCTACGGGCATTTCCCCAATTTCGTCGAGCAGGATGGTGCCCCCCTCGGCCAGCTCAAAGCAGCCGGTGCGGCGTTCCAGCGCTCCCGTGAAGGCGCCTTTTTCGTGACCGAAGATCTCGCTTTCGATCAGCGTTTCTGGAATGGCCGCGCAGTTGATCGCGACGAAGGGCCGCTCGCGGCGCGGACTCAGTTGATGGATGGTGCGAGCCACCAGCTCCTTGCCGGTGCCGCTGGCTCCTGTAATCAGCACGGACGCCGTGCTAGGCGCAACCAACTCGATGAGCCGGAAGATTTCCTGCATCTTGCGCGACGCCCCCTGGAGTTGGCCGAGCGAGCCGGAATCCCGCAACTTGCGGCGGGCACTCTCCAGTTCCGCGCGGGTTCCCAGCAGCGCGGATGCGTTTTGCAGCATGGTGCGCAGGCGGTTGGTGTCGATAGGTTTGGTGATGTAGTCATACGCTCCCATGCGCATGGCCTGCACCGCACTATCGATCGTGCCCTGTGCCGTTACCAGAATCACGGCCATGGCCTGGGACTGCTCCCCCAGCCGTTCGAGCAGTTCGATGCCTCCCAAGCGAGGCATCTTGAGATCAGTAACGACTATAGACGGAGTCCACTGCTCCGCTTTCTCCAGGCCTTCCACTCCATCGCGAGCGGTTTCTGCCCGATACCCCCACGAGGAAACTAACTCGGCCAGGCCCGTGCGTTCGTTTTCTTCGTCCTCAACGATTAGTACTTTTTCGTGGCTCATCCGTTGGTTCGTGCTCGCTTCTAAAAGGGTCTCCTTCGGCGCAGCGCTGCGTCAGCGCCGAGACTACAACCATACGCGGCCAGCTTCCTGTGGGGCAAGGGTCTCCGGCTATCTGCGGCCTCTTTGGCCCGATCCCGGGACATGCACGGGGACTTGCACGTCAATTTGAGACACGCGCCGTTGCTACAGGCGAGTTCTTGAGTCGGTTGCAAAGCTAGCCCATTTTCTAAAAATCGGTCTTTCGCTTTAAGCTTCGTTGCGTTAGAATTGCCCGTTTTTCAGTCGAGGTCCAGCTAAACCGCGATAGCTTTCTCGACGCGGCGGGGCACTCGAAACGCAAGCGCATCGCGTTTCCATTGGGAGGCCGAAATGTCAGCTTGTTCAAACGTAAAGTGCCGTGCAGGAATGGCCCTGCTGGCGGTTTTGGCGATTTCTTTCATATCGAGTCCTGCGCGCGCGCAGAGCGACCAGAATCCCAAATGGGATTTGTTTATTGGATATCAATGGCTGCATCCGGGTGGCACTGTGCCCGCGCCCGGTGGAGACCCCGCCAACCCGACCCCGTTCAAGATTTCGGATATGTCGAAAGGATTTGGCAGCGCCTTCACTTTCAATTTTGATCGGCATTGGGGATTGGAGTTCGACCTCGGCCTGAACGGGGGGAGCAGCCACGGAGAGCCAGCGCAGCGTGAAAGTACATTTTCGGCAGGGCCGCGCTTCATGTGGCGCACGGACGTTGGGAATTACTTCTTGCATTCCATGGTGAGTCTGAATCGCGTAAGCGTCAACGGGCTTAACGCTAGCAATGGTATTGGAGTCATCCTGGGTGGAGGAATGGATTTGCCCATCCGCAAGACGTTGGCGTGGCGCGTATTTGAAGCTGACTACGTTTGGACGCGGCACAACTACGCCGATTTTGCGGACGCGCAGTTCCCCGATCTACGGCGCCCCGAGTTCGAGGGCGTCCGCCTGCGCACCGGAGTGGTATTTAGCTGGGGTGGCGCGCCACCGGTAGCGCCGGCGGCCAGTTGCTCCGTGCAGCCCGGCGAAGTGATGGTGGGCGAGCCACTCACCGCCACCGTCACGGCCAGCAACTTCAATCCCAAGCATACGGTCACGTATGCCTGGAGTGGCAACGGAGGCCAGATCACCGGGAAAGACACGAGCGCGCAGATCGACACCACCAACGCGGCCCCCGGCAGCTACACCGTCACTGCCCACGTGACGGATGCCAGGGAGAAGAAAAACAACGAAGCGAGTTGCTCGGCTAACTTCACCGTGAAGCCACTGCCCCCGAAGAACCCGCCCACCATGTCTCTCTTCGCCAATCCGGCGAGCCTGCCGGCGGGTGGAACTGTGAACCTGTCGGCCAACTGCACAAGCCCTGACGGCGTTCCGGTCTCGGTCGCCAACTGGACGGCCAGCGGCGGAACCGTTTCTGGCAGCGGCGCTTCGGCCACTCTGAACACTACCGGCGCAGCGCCCGGCTCAATTACGGTCGGCGCCACCTGCACCGACACGCGCGGTCTGACCGGACAAGCCTCGACCGAAGTGATGGTGGAGAACCCGCCGCCACCGCCGCCGAATCCGGAGATCGTCGAATTGGAAGCCCGGCTCCGGTTGCACAGCATTTACTTCGCGACCGACCAGCCCCGGCCCGCGAATCCCAAAGGTGGTCTACTGCCCAGCCAACAGAAGACGTTGATCTCGCTGGCTACGGACTTCAAGAAGTATCTCGAAAGCAAACCGGATGCACACCTGATTCTTGGCGGCCACGCCGATATGCGTGGGTCTGCGGAATACAATCAGGCGCTCTCCGAACGCCGCGTCAACCGCACCAAGAGTTTCCTGGTCGAACAGGGCGTTCCCGAGGCCAACATCGAAACCAAGGCATTCGGTAAGCAACAAAACCTGACCGATGCCGAGGTGAAGGATGCGGTGGCAAATAACCCCGAGCTGAGCGCAGAAGAGCGGCAGAGGGTTCTGAAGAACATATTGACGATCAGGCTGGCGAGCAATCGGCGGGTGGACGTCACTTTGAGCACAACCGGTCAAACCTCGGTTCGGCAGTTCCCATTCAACTCCACCGATGCCTTGACACTGATCGGCGGAAGGGAAGGCGAGGCCAAGAAGAAAGTTGCCAGGCCGACCCGGAAAAAGCCGGCTGCAAAGCCGGGCTCCAAGAAGCCGTAACGGTGTAATCGTAAGGACTGGAGAAACTCTCGCGGAGGAAGCTTAGGCGTCCTCCGCGAAATGTTAGCTTTCCTTGCGCTCCCATTCCGCTCTGGAGAGCTCATATACGAGAATAACGCGACCGTTTCTGGGAATCTCTTCCCGGCTTACGTACTGAAACCCGAACTTCCGTAAAATATGCTCCGACGCCGCATTCCCCTCTTCCACATCAGCCAAGAGGCGAAGTAAGCGCAAGCGGGTGAATGCGGCGTCGATGAAAGCCTTGGAAGCTTCCGAGGCGAACCCTCGTCGCCAGTAGGGCTGCGCAAGAAAGTACCCGAGATGCGCTTCTTTCTCCTCCTCGCCAGCTCGCAGGCCGCAACATCCTATGTACCTCCCTTCCTCCTTCAGAATTGTTGCCCACAGGCCATAGATTTCTGTTGGTCGACCGAGATATTCATTTCGAAAACGATACTGCGCTTTCTCCAAAGACCAGCCTTGCCCTTGCCCGCCCACGTAGCGTCGGACTTCTGGGTCACTATGCATGCGAACAAAATCGGCCTCATCCTTAGGCTCGTGCGAGCGAAAGAGTAATCGTTCTGTTTCGAGAAAAATCATGGTGCTTGCCCCAAAACTGTAACACCCCTCAAGCTTCCGAGGCCGCCGCCCCTGAACAGCCAGTGAATATCCGGACAGCGGTCAAGCAGCTTCTACACGGGGCGCCTGCCTTGGTGTCTGTATGTGATTGATTCCATTGCTGCCTTCTGGTACTTCAGTTGCCACTTCCCTCAAGCAGATAGCCGGGAGACGATGCATATCATGGCAAGATTTCGAGGGGCGCCGCAGTCCGCATCCGCCCTCGCCGGGTTTTGTCTTGCTCTTTGCCTGAGCTTGACTCAGGGATGTGCTCGCTCCGAGCCTGTGCATCGGACCGACGCAGGTTTGCCGGCCAGTGAACAAAAGCTTCCGTTCCATCCAGATACCGATCACACCCTGGACGGCGAGGGCACTCGTCCGGCGGTTCCGCCCGATCCGAAAATGGCCAGCGGTTTGCCCTTCCGGACGAGGTCGCACCCTCGCATCCTGCCCTCTGGAACTCTCCTGACCGTGCAACTGGAAGGCGCACTCTCGACCGCCAAGGTTCGCCCCGGTGACGCATTCACGGCATCCGTCGCCGCGCCCCTTGCGATTGACGGGGATACACTGATCGAACGTGGTACTACGGTGACCGGACACATCGAGTCGGTGCAATCCCAAGCCCAGCGCCCCGGCTTGGTCCGTGGCTCAGGCTACTTCGGGCTTACGCTGAGCGCGATGACCGTCGAGGGCCGACAGTTTGCGCTTCAGACCTCCAGTCTGTTTACCAGGGGAACCCTCCGGCAGGCGAGCGTTTCATCCCTCGGTAGCCCGGTAGACTTGCGATCAGAGGGCGTCCGAGTTCCGAAGGGCCGCCGCTTGACCTTCCGGTTGACGGTTCCGGTCAAGCTCGACGATCCGAATTCAACGGCTAATCGACAATCCCCTGGCCCCGCCACCGAATAAACCGGCAGAATTGGTTCAGCCTGGTTCCTTTCTGGATGTTTTCAACAGCTTATTATTTCCGCTATTCAACACAAACTAAACTACTTCCCGAGTTTTCCACAGGCCTTTCCCAATTTGAGTGACATCTGCCCTTCGCAACGTCAGATCGGCCCTCCTATAGTGGGACCGATGCACAAGGGAGACAACCGGACTGGCGCCCTCGGTTCCCGTTTCGGGAGCACCGAGGTATCGGATAGCCCATTGTGGGGTTTCTTCCGGAATCGCCGAGCGGCACAGTAGCAGCATGAATACCGCAACCCCATTTCCGTGGCCAGAGCTCTCCGCAGGAGAGAGCACAAGAACGACTTTCCGCGCCATCTTCGAACACGCTCCGATCGCGGTGGCCCGTTGCAATCCGCAAGGGGTGATTACCGAGATGAATCCGGCCTTCGAGCGGACGCTGCACCGCGGCGTAGCCAGCCGGCGGTCGTTGCGACTCTGCGAATTGGTTCGTCCGCAAGACCGCGACAAAACTGAGGCGCTGCTGCGAGACCTGCTTGATTCCAGACGGGAACGCATCGGCATTGAAGCCAGAAGCTCGGGTCCAGGGGAGGCTAGCGCGAAGTGGACCGCATGGCGCCAGCCCGGTTGCGGAGGCGAATCCGACCATGCCTTGCTCATCGCCGAACAGAGTAGCGGCCTGCTTCCGGCGGAGGAAACTGCGCTCCAAACTCAAAGATGGGAGGCCGTCGGACGCCTGGCCGGGGGTGTAGTGCATGATTTCAACAATCTGCTGACCGGTGTCATGCTGTACTGCGATCTGCTGCTCTCCAGTCTGGATGCGCGCGATCGCCGGCGCCGCTACGCGGATGAGATCAGCTCCGCCATCACGCAAGCCACGGGACTGGTGCGGCAGTTGCTTGTTTTTGCCCGGCCGCAAGCCACGCCTGTCCGTCTGCTGTGCCTCAACGAAATTGCCCGGGCGATGCACGATCTGCTGGCCCGCCTGATTGGCGAAAACATTTCGCTCGACCTGCATCTGGATCCGGAATTGGGTGTCGTCAAGGTCGACCAGGCGCAGGCCCAGCAGGTCCTCCTCAACCTGGTCCTCAATGCCCGCGACGCCCTCCCCGATGGTGGCCGGATTACGGTCGAGACCAGCAACTGCAGGTTCCAACCTGTGGCGGGGACGATGGCGCAAAGCGGGCTGCCCGCCTTCCCCTGCGTTCTCCTCGTGGTAGGCGACAACGGTCACGGCATGACGGCCGAAACCCGCCAACGTCTCTTCGAGCCATTCTTTACCACTAAGAACGCCGGCGCAGGCACCGGCTTGGGATTGACCACCGTCCGTAGCATCGTCACCACAAATCACGGACTGATCCACTTCGAAAGCGAACCTGGCCGCGGCACTCGCGTGATGATTCTGCTCCCCCGAGCATCTCCGTCCACCGATCCCAACGTGCTGGATATTGCCGGTTCAGATTCGCGGGCCCCTTTACCAACTCAATTTCAGGAAAACAAAAAGGAATCACTCTTATGACGTCAGCCGCCGTAACTCACTCCATCGCCACTCCCCAGATCATGGCCGCCAATTTTCTGAACCTCCTCATCGTGGACGACGAACGTTCCATCCGCGATGCTTGCCGCGAGGTTGCGCTGTCCCTGGGCTTCATGGCCCACGTTGCCGATTCCGCCGAACATGCCTATCGACTGCTGCAAACCCAGAGCATCGACGCCATTCTGCTCGACCTGCGATTGCCCGGCGCGAGCGGGCTGGAGGCTCTTCGCCATATCAAGGCCCAGCGTCCAGAAGCTCTCGTGGTTGTAGTAACCGGCTGTGGTACGGTGCAGTCGGCGGTGCAGGCCATGAAGCATGGCGCCTACGAATACGTGACCAAGCCGTTCAGCGTCGACGAACTCAAGCTCCTGCTGGAGCGCGTATCCAACCATCTCAAGCTGAAAACTGAAAACCGCATGCTGCGCGAGAAACTCAAGTCCAAGCAGGGCTATGGCGGCATCGTCGGCCGCGCCCCCGAGATGGAGAAGCTTTACCGCATCATCGCCAAAGCCGCCAACAGTTCCCACCCCGTGCTGATTCTGGGCGAGAGCGGCACCGGCAAGGAAATGGTTGCGCGCTCCATTCATTACTCCGGGCCGTTCCATGACAAGCCGTTCATCCCAGTCGACTGTGGCTCGCTCGTGCCCACGCTGATCGAAAGTGAGCTGTTTGGCTATGTCAAAGGCGCGTTCACGGGTGCCAATCAGGCTAAGGACGGCTTGCTGGCCATCGCCGAAGGTGGAACCGTATTTCTCGACGAAGTCGGCGAGCTTCCTGTCGACCTGCAGGCAAAACTTCTGCGGGCGATTCAGGAGAAGGAAATTCGGCCGGTCGGAAGCACCCGCCGCATTCCCATCAACGTCCGCATTCTTGCCGCCACCAACCGCATCCTGGAGCAGGCCGTGACCGAAGGCGCTTTCCGCCGCGACCTGTACTTCCGCCTTAACGTTCTCAGCCTGCGAATTCCCCCGCTGCGCGAGCGGCGCGAGGATATCCCCCTGCTGATCGCTCATTTCATGGAGCGCTCCTCGCGTGCCTCGGGACAGGAAAAAATCCTCACCGACGAGGCCATCAAGGCCATGCTGGCTTATGACTGGCCGGGCAACGTCCGCGAACTGGAAAACTGCCTGGAGCGCACCTGCGCCTTCACCAGCGGGCCCTTGATCCATGTCCCCGACTTGCCTCCGGCCATAGCCGGCGCGCAGGTTACGGCCCCGGCCAACGGCAATGGACACGGCCCAGCCAGGATCGTCCCGATGGCGGAACTGGAGAGGCTGACCATCCTGAATGCGATCGCAGAACTCAACGGCGACAAGCTGCAGGCCGCGCGCCTGCTCGGCATCGGCAAGACAACCCTGTACCGCAAGCTGAAGGACTACGCGACGCAGAGCTAGACGCAAAGGTGGGAGAGATTCGTATCAGGGCATGCCTTCAGGGCATGCCCCTTATGCCGACGGGATCGGAACGCCTTCAGGCGCTGGGTTCGGGAGCACCGGAAGATTCGACACAGGACTGAATTCGGAACGAGAACGTTCCGCCCTGGGAATGAAGCATCCGGCATTACTCTCTAAGCCTTGTCTTTTCAATGCCGGTCAATGTGGTGTCCTGCGTGCTACAGAAAGCTCATGATTCTACTCATAACACCTTCGGCCCGCGGCCAAGAGTGTGCTGCCACTCTAAAAGAGGCCACCGGCGATGAAACCCACTGGGCAGAAAATCTGCAGCAAGCCTTGGCCCGGTTGCGCGAACAGCCTTACTCGGCGGTCGTCCTCGATCAATTCCTTTTGGAGAACGAACCCAGCGAAAGCGACCAGGTGCTCGAGCACCTGGGCACAGCCTTTCCCGTCTACCTCAACTTCGCGGTCAGTGGCATGGAGCGGTTGCTCCGCGAAGTTCGCTCCGCGTTGCACCGCCGCAAACGTGAGGAGACCCAGGCGCGCCGTTCGGTCGAGCAACAGATTCGCGGCGAAGTGTGCGAATCCCTTACAGCCATGCTGCTCTCCTGCGAACTGGCCATGGCCGTGCCCGAGGTCCCCGCTCCCGCCGCGGAGAAAATCCGCCTCATCGACAATCTCGCCCGCGACATGCGCATAAGGCTGGGCGCGAACTGATCTAACTGTTTTCCGCGCTCTAATCTTCTTGCGCGATTGCGCCTCGCTGTCGTCGCCTGAATCTTGTCGCTTTCCTTCCCACACACTGTGCTTCTGAGACATCGGAAATCCTGGTGAGGTAAGCTCTTCTGGACGCAGGCCGTTTCTCCCCGACCGCTCTCAACAGTTCTCGGCCAGAGGCTGCGTACGTAAACACGATATGAAGCTAATGCTTGCCAAGCTCTTCCGCGCTGACACGGGCGTTCTGATCCTGCTCGCGCTTGTTTTCATCGCGCTCCACATCACCACGAGCGGGCCATACGGTTTTCACCGCGACGAACTCGCCACGCTGGATGATGCTCGCCACATCGAATGGGGATTCGTCGCCTATCCGCCGCTCACACCCGCCATTGGACGTCTCGCATTGTCGCTCTTTGGCATATCCACGCTTGGAGTCCGGCTCCTTCCCATCATCGCGCTCAGCCTGGCCCTGGTACTTTCTGGACTGATGGCGCGCGAACTCGGCGGATCTCGCCGGGCTCAGGTCTTAACCGCGCTAGCTGTCGCCGTCGTTCCCATTGTCACCATTCAGACATGCGTTCTCCAGTACGTCTCCTTCGACTATCTCTGGGGAGTTCTACTCACCTATCTCCTCCTGCGACTGCTCAACACGGACGATCTCCACAAAGACGCCGCGCGCTGGTGGGTGCCGATCGGCGCCGTGATCGGCCTGGGCATGATGACCAAATACACCATGGCCTTCTTTGTTACCGGCCTTGTAGGGGGATTGCTCGTGACTGCTGTTTTCGAGAACGGCGGATCCGGGAAAAAGCTCCGCCGCCACCTGCGCGGCCCGTGGCTGTGGGCGGGAGTAGCTCTCTCCCTGCTCATCTTCCTGCCCAACCTGATCTGGCAAATCCAGCACAGCTTCATCTCGCTCGACTTCCTGCGGCACATACACGCGCGCGATGTGGGCCAGGGCCGCACGCGCGGCTTCCTACCCGAACAATTGTATGTGTGTGTAAGCTCGGGGCTGGCTCCACTGGTTCTCATGGGTCTCTGGTTCTACTTCAGCGAACGCGGCCGGAGATACCGTCTGCTCGGCTGGATGTTTGTCTTAACTATGGCCTTGTTCGTCGTGGCGCAGGCGCGGTCCTATTATCCTGGCCCGCTGTATCCCATGCTGCTGGCAGGCGGCAGCGTGGTCTGGGAGCACTGGGTCGCGGCCCGCTCCCGAAACTGGGGCCTGGCGATTGAGGGCGTGACGTGGTTCCTGGTTGCATCCAGCGCAATCATTTCGTTCGCGCTCTTCACCCCGGTCGCTCCAATTAATTCCACCCTCTGGAACACGACCGCCAAGTTTCAGGACAACTTCAAAGAGGAAATCGGTTGGACTGACCTGGTTGTGACGGTGGCCCGAGTGTACGACTCAATCCCTGCGAATGAGCGGACCGGAACCGGAATCATAGCCGGAAATTACGGTGAGGCTGGAGCGATCAATCTTCTCGGGCCACACTACGGCCTTCCGCCTGCTATCAGCGGCACGAACTCGGCATGGTATCGAAGCTATCCAGAAAACGAGCCGCAGACCCTGATTGCCATCGGCCTTAACGACGACTTTCTCAAAGAACATTTCGAACGGTGTGAATTGGTGGCGCGCAACACGAATCCTTACGGCGTGATCAACGAAGAGAGCCGGGACCATCCTGACATTTATTTGTGTCACCACCTGCTGCAGCATTGGCCCGAATTCTGGCCCCATTTTCGTCGGTTTGGATGATCATTTCTGCTTACTGCGGCAGCCCCATCTTCTTCAGCAGCGCGGCGTAACGCGGATCGGAGCGCAGACTGTCGGCGCTCCGGTTCACCTTGATATATATAATCCAATATGACTTCTCGGCGTAGGCCTTCTCCAGCCAGAAGAAGGCCTGGTCCTTCTCGCCCAGCACAGCGTAGTCAAATCCAATGTGGGCCGGGTCTACATACCGCCGCTTCGCCAACTGCAGTCGGAGTTCGATAATCCGTCTCATTGCCGCTTGATATCCGGACTTGGCATATACCCGGGCCGCTTCGTTGGCGATCGCCAGACTCTCGTGATCATTCGCCAGTGTCGCCGCCCTTTTCCAACTCTCCAGCCACAGATCGTACTGGTGAAGAGCAAAATAGGTCTGGGAAAGATTTGATAGTGCGGAGGCGTAGTTGGGATCGATCTCCAGCGTCTTTCGGTATTGCTCCAGCGCCAGTGCATCTTGCCCGGCATTGGCATACACCAAGCCGAGATTGTCGTTGTATTTGAGATTCAGAGGCTCGAGTTCTAGGGCCCGTTTCTCCTGAGCCACGGCTTCGCTATGGTGCCCCTCCTCCGAGAGGAAAAGAGCGTACCAGAGGCGGGTGTTAGCGTCATTTGGATTCAGCTCAATCGCACGCCGATACTCATGCTCCGCAGCCTCCCGATCGAACAGGCATTCGTGGACACCCCCCAGCACCCCATGCGGCTCCGCGAGCGTGTCGTCGAGCGCCAAAGCTTTCTCTGCCGCGGCGCGAGCCTTGGGCAGGGCCTCCAGGTTGGACACCGGAGCGTAGCCCGGCAGCACGAAGTAATCCGCTGCCAGCCCTGACCACGCCATCGCATAGCCCGGATCTTTCTGGATCGCCTGATTGAAGTAGTCCCTCGCCTTCTTCAAGGAGTCCTGCGTGCGCTTCTCGAAGTAGTATTTTCCCTTGAGATAGAGTTGGTAGGCCTCGGGATCACGAGTCCCGCCCTTCGTTGCAGGCTTGGCCGCGTCGCCCGACAAGCGCTCGCGCAGCCGCGACGCAATCGCCCCGCTGATGTCCTGTTGTACCCCGATCAGGTCTGACATCTTGCGGTCATACCGGTCGCCCCACAAGTTTCGGTTGCTGCGCGCGTCAATCAACTCCGCGCTGATCACAAGTTGATCCCCGCGCTGCAACACGCGTCCAGTAACCACGGCCTCCACCTTCAAATCCTTCGCCGCCGCCTGCGGGTCCACGTCACGTCCTTTGTAGTGAAAAACCGAAGACCGCGACATCACTGCCAGCTTGGGTAACTTGGAGAGATCGTTGATCAGACTCTCTGTGATGCCGTCGCTAAGATATTCCGTATCCGGGCTGCCACTTTGGTTGATGAAGGGCAGAACCGCAACCGATGAAACCTCGCTCGCAGCGCCCCGAGACTTCCAGCCAAACCATCCCGCCGCCGCAACTACAACGATCACCCCCGCCGCCGCGGCCCACTTCCACAGAACCCGTTTCGCAGTGGTCTGCTCCGGCCCCGAAGCCGCAACGTCAACCTTCGCCGAACTCGAATCCCTCCGCAGCCGTTTCAAATCACTCAGCAAATCGGCAGCATGCTGATAGCGCAGTGCCGGATCTTTCTCCAGCGACTTACTGATGATCCGCTCCAGTTCCGCCGGAAGCTCGGGATTCAGCCGCACGGGTGCCGTCGGAGCCTTGTGCAGAATGGCATCGAACATCAGGGCCGAGGTGTTGGCATTGAATGCCATTCGTCCCGTCGCCATCTCGTAAAGCACCGCGCCAAACGAAAACAGATCGCTGCGCCGGTCCAACTCCTCGCCCCGCGCCTGTTCCGGTGACATATAGGCCACTGTGCCCACTGTCGTTCCCGGGCTGGTCAGGTTGCCGTCGACGGTGGCGCCATCGGGCACACTGGCCACGGCTTCCGGCGCTCCGCTCAACTTCGCCAGCCCAAAGTCGAGAACCTTCGCCTGCCCGCGCTTGGTCACAAACAAATTCGCTGGCTTGATGTCGCGGTGGACAATGCCTTCGCTGTGCGCCGCATCGAGCGCATCCGCGATCTGCACCGCCAGTTCCAGCAGTTGTTCCAGCGGAATCGCTCCCGCTGTAAGCCGGTGCTTGAGGGTCTCCCCGGCCAGCAACTCCATGACGATGAAGTGCTTACCGTCGTACTCGGCGATTTCGTGGATGGTGCAGATGTTCGGATGATTCAGCGCCGAAGCCGAGCGTGCCTCGCGGCGAAACCGCTCCAGTGCCAGCGGATCCTTCGCCATCTCCTCGGGAAGGAACTTGATGGCCACATGCCGGCCCAGACTCAGGTCCTGGGCCTCATAGACCACACCCATCCCGCCTCCGCCGAGTTTCTCAAGGATGCGGTAATGAGAGATGCTCTGATCGATCATTCAGAAAAGCATTCTGCCTTATGGTCGCTCCATCTTAAGGACGCGGCCGCAGCGAGTCAACGACGGACCATGTGGCGACAGCCGCCTCGGCTGTCCAGCCTGAGTCTGCCCTGAGCGAGCCGAAGGGCGAGCCCGCCTGATTCTGGGCACGGCCCTGCGCCATAACACCGCAAGATTTTGCAGATACTCGCAAGCCAAAAAAATTCTCCGATTCTCACACCGTTTCGCACTAGAATAAGCCAGCGCCACACGCTGGACCCCGCATCCGCCGCGGTATCCCGCATACTCCCGGAGGCCCTGTGCACGTACTGGTCACAGCCGATACCATGTCTGGCGCCTGGACCTACACCCGCGAACTGGTCACGGGACTGGTCACGCGCGGCGTGCGGGTTACGTTGGTCAGCTTCGGCGAAATTCCCCTGCCTGAACAGACCGCATGGATGGACCTTCTCCACGGTCTCGAGTATCGGCCCACCGCTTTCCGCCTGGAGTGGATGGACGAGGCGCCGCAGGACCTGCACGAATCCTCGGAGTTCCTGGCAGACGTGGTGCGCGAAGTCCGCCCCGATATGCTGCATCTTCACCAGTTCTGCCACGGCAATCTTCCCGTCGACGTCCCCCGCGTCGTGATGGCTCACGGGGACCTCATCAGCTGGGCCGAAGCCGTGCAAGGCTGCACGCCGCGCCCAACGCGCTGGCTGAAGTGGTATCGACAGACCATCATGCGCGGCATCGCCACCGCCGATGCCGTGGTTGCGCCCTCAGCCTCTATGCTCGACACTCTTATCTCCACTTACAGCCGTCCGCGTCGCGCAGCCATAATCTATCCCGGCCGCAATCCCATCTTCTTCAATCCCTACGTCAGTAAAGACGACTCCGTGCTCTCCATCGGCCGTCTGCTCGACGCCGGCAAGCAGGTCTTCCTCCTCACGCAACACGCGCAGCCGTTCTCGGTGTGTATCGTGGGCGCGGAGCAAACCGTGCCCCTGCCACGCATTCCCATCCGC